>Ga0182736_1000135_pt1 | contig 143743 bp, 134 predicted proteins | sample eDN5th30CKraftBY_FD_128882 | JGI IMG/M metagenome (GOLD analysis project Ga0182736, IMG submission 128882) | Enriched backyard soil microbial communities from Emeryville, California, USA - eDNA 5th pass 30_C Kraft BY (version 2) (version 2) | ecosystem: Environmental > Terrestrial > Soil >... | reverse complement strand
CGTCAGCACCAGCAGCGCCACGCCGCCGATGCCCGCCAGGGCCGCGATCACCGACAGCGCATGCACCGGTGTGCCCAGCAGCAGGCGGGCCAGGCCGATGACGATCAGCGTCTGGATCGAGCCCAGCGTGGCCGCCACCCCGCCGGGCAGGCGGTAGGCCGTGACGAACAGCATGGCCCAGAACAGCGAGAAATTCAGCGCGCCCAGCAGGAAGCTGCGGGCCCACCAGATGCCGTGAGGCAGGCGCCGGGCCCACAGCAGCAGCAACAGGCCGGCCGGCAGGGCGCGCAGCATCGCCACCGTCAGGGGAACGTTCGCCGGCAGGAAGCTGGTCGTGACGATATAGGTGCTGCCCCAGATGGCGGGGGCCAGGGCGGTGGCCAGCAGGTCGGCGCTGCGATTCATGGCGAGTCTCGTTGGCGGGCCGCGCGCGCAACAAGCAGCGGTTCGGTGGCGCGGATGTGATTCAGTCTGCTTTTTCGCTGGCCCAGGCGCAAGACTAAATGATCTACCTATAATTGATAATATTTTTCCAAGTTGATTCACTATTAGCCATAAGTGAATAATCAATGGATCACCTCACCGCCCTGCGCGTTTTCCGCAACGTCGTCGAACTCGCCAGCTTTGCCCAGGCGGCCCGGCAACTCGGCCTTTCGCCCGCGGCGGTCAGCAAGAACGTCAGCGAACTCGAATCCCACCTGGGCGCGCGCCTGCTCAACCGCACTACCCGCCGCATGAGCCTCACCGAGGCCGGCCAGCGCTACTACGAACAAATCAGCCGCATCCTCGACGACCTCGACGAAGCCGGCCGTTCGCTGGGGCCCATGCAGACGCAGCCCTGCGGGGTGCTGCGGGTCAGCGCGCCCATGTCGCTGACCCTGACGCGCCTGTCCGCGGCCATTCCCCGCTTCCTGCAGGCCTACCCCGAACTCTCGCTCGACCTGCACCTGGAAGACCGCCGCGTCGATCTCATCCAGGAAGGCTTCGACGTGGCCATACGCGGCAGCGACAGCCTCGAAGATTCTTCCCTGGTGGCGCGCCCGCTCACCCTCTTGCCGCACGTGCTGTGCGGCGCGCCGTCCTACTTCGCGCGCAACGGCCTGCCCGCCGACCCGGGCGCCCTGCGCGGCCACAATTGCCTGCGCTTCACCCTGTCCGGCCATGCCGACGAATGGGCCTTCCATCGCGACGGCCATACGGTGCGCGTGCCGGTGCGGGGGCGTTACCAGGTCAATTCCAGCCTGGCCGTGCGCGATGCGCTGCGCGCCGGCTTCGGCGTCAGCCTGGTGCCGCGCACGTACGTCGAAGAAGACCTGGCGCAAGGCCGCCTGCACACCGTGCTCGACGACTGGACCAAGGTCGACACCTACATCTATGCGGTTTATCCGTCGCGCCGCCACGTCGTGGCCAAGGTGCGCGCCTTCGTCGACTTCGTCGCCGGCGAACTCGATCCCGCTTCGCATTGACCCGGCATCCGCCGGTTTTCACCCGGGCAGGCCAGCCCGCGCTCGGCGCCAGCGTGCCCCCAAGAATGGACGAACCCACGTGACCACCGTACTCATCGTCGACGACCATCCCGCCTGGCGGCTGGTGCTCAAGCAACACTTGTCGCAGCTCATGGGCGTGGTGCAGATCCTGGAAGCCGGCAACGGCCAGGATGCCATCCAGAAGGTGCGCCAGGCCCGGCCGGGCCTGGTCATCCTCGATATCGAACTGCCCCGCATCAACGGGCTGGAAGCCATTCCCCGCATCAAGGCCATCCATCCCGGCGCGCGCATCCTGGCGGTCTCGGCGCAAGACTCGGCCCTGTTCGCGCGGCGCGTGCAGGCGGCCGGCGCACAGGGCTATGTTGGCAAGGTCCTGGAAGTGCCCGAGATCGTCCGCGCGGTCGAGGCCGTGATGGCGGGCTATACCGTGTTTCCCGCCTCGGGCGGCATGCCGCGGGCCAGCGACGCGTACGCCATCGAGCGCCTGTCCGACAAAGAACTCGTGGTCATGCAGATGCTGGCGCGCGGCATGACCAACAAGGAAATCGGCGACGCCATGTTCACCAGCAACAAGACCATCAGCACCTACAAGACCCGCCTGATGGCCAAGCTGGGTTTGGCATCCCTGGTGGAACTGGTCGATTTCGCCCGCAAGCACCATCTGGTGGTCGCGCCGCAACTGGCCGACTGAATCGGCACGCCTGCCGCGATGCGCCATGCGCTGATCGTTTCCCCACAGGCCGGCTGGGTAGCCGCCAGCGGCCTGGCCGACGCCCTATCGTGGCTGAGCCTGGCCGCGCACGAGGTCGCCGGCCTGCCCGTCACGCCGCGCGGCGGCGCGAACTACGCCGTGGCCATTGCCGTGCGGGCGCCGAGCCAGGCGGCGCCCGACGCGGCGGCCTGGGCCCGTGCCGGCCTGGCCGGCGCCATTACGCTGACGCTGGGTATCGGCGACGACCTGCGCCAGCCCGTCGCCGAGGGCGCCGTCGCACGGGCCCTGGCCTTGGCCGGTTTCCGGCTGCCCCTGCCTGGCGAATGCGACGCCATTGCGGCCCATGTCGGCGGTCTGGCCGGGGGCCATGCCGCCGTCACGGCCGAACTGGTTGCCAGCCTGCTGGCCACCAACCGTGCCGATGTGCACGGCTTCCAGCGGGCCTGCGCGGCCGGGCGTTGGACCGATGCGCGCCGTAGCGCGCATCGCATCCGGGGCACCGCGCTCATGGCCGGCACGGCCTCGCTGGCGCGACTTGGCCAGCGCATCGAGATCCTGGCCGGGCAGGGCCAGGGCGATACCGTGCGCGCCCTGGCTCTGCTTTATGTGCCGGCCGCCCACCAGCTTTCGGACGCGTTGGCGGCGTTGCTGGGGCGGGCTGCCTGAACGCGCGCCAGGCCATGGCGCGGCGCGGTGGCAGGCAGGTGGATGTGCAGCGCCGCCTGCAGCTCGGCCAGGCCGACAGGCTTGATCAACACCGCAGCCATGCCGGCGTGCAGCGCGCGCCGGTGCTCGGCGTCTTGCGTGCCGGCGGTGTAGCCCACCACCGGGATGCGGGCATTCGCATCGGGCCGCGCCCGCAGCTGCCGCACGAATTCGACGCCATCCATGTACGGCATGGCGCAATCGCAGATCACCAGCGCGAACGCATGGCGATCCGCCGCGGCAAAGGCCTGCGCGCCGTTCTCGGCGCACACTACGGCATGGCCCAGCTGTTCCAGCTGATGGCGCAACAGCAATCGGTTGGCGGGCTGGTCGTCCACCACCAGGATGGGAGCGTGCGCCGGCCAAGGCCGGCCGATGGGCGGTGCGGCCATGGCAGCCGTGCCTGCCCAGGCCGTCGCGGGCGGGTCGTCTACCGGCAGCGGCAGCCGCACGACGACCCGCGTGCCGCGGCCCGGCGCACTGTCGATGCGGATCGTGCCCCCCATCTTGGTCACCAGCCGCTTGCAGATCGACAGGCCCAGCCCCGCGCCATGCGAGCCCGGCGGCTGGCGGCCCTGCACGAAAGGGTCCAGCACGGCCGATAGCATTTCCGGCGCGATGCCCGGGCCGGTGTCCGCCACCGACATTTCCACCCATTGGCAGCCGCTTTCGGTGGGCGACGCTTGCAGGTCGATGCGGATGCGGCCGTGCGCCGTGAAGCGCACCGCGTTGGACACCAGGTTGTTCAGGATCTGCTTGAACCGCACGGGGTCCAGCCGATGGCGCGCGGCGACCGCGGGCGCGACCCGCGCATCCAGCATCACGCCCTGGTTGACGGCCACCGGCGAGAACACGCCGGCGACCTCTTGCACGATGTCGCGCAACGATGCCGGGCGCGGGTCCATGCGGAACTTGCCTGCCTCGATCCGCGACAGGTCGAGCAGGTCGTCGATCAAGGCCAGCAGCGAGGTGGCCGACTGCAAGGCGGCCTGCAGCCGGCTTTGTTGTTCGTCGGGTAGCGTGCCCGGCTGCAGCGCCAGTTCCAGCATGCCCATGACGGCATTCATGGGCGCGCGGATATCGTGCCCGACCGATGCCAGGAAGGTCGACTTGGCCTGGCTGGCGGCCTCGGCGCGGTCGCGCGCCTGGGCAAGTTCGGCCGCCGCCTGCATGCGGCCGGTGACGTCCAGCCAGCCGCCGATGAGGCCGACGACCTGGTTCGATGCGTCGCGCATCGGCGCGATCCAGTGCTGCAGGGTGGCGTGTTGCGCGTTCAGTTGCATGGCGCGCTCGCGGATCAGGGGCGCGCCGGTGGCCATGACGTGGCGGTAGTCGCGCAGCAGTGGCTCGGCATGGGCGTCGGCGCCCGCCGAATGCAGGCATTCCTGCACGGTCGCGTCGAGCAGCGCGGCGCGGGGCCGGCCGCAGGCATCGGCATAAGCCTGGTTGCCGGCTTTGAGCAGCAGGTCGTGGCCACGCAGGTAAACGGGCATGGGGATGGCGTCCAGCACGGCCATCTGCTGCGCAAGCAGGTCTTTGGCCGACGCCAGGGCCTGCCGCTGGCGGCGCAGCCTGGCGCGCAACGACACGGCAATGCCTGCCAGCAGGCCGACGATTCCCGCCATGGCCAGCAGGTAGGGAGCGGCCTGCCACCACGGCGGTTCCTGCAGGGCGGGCAGCGCGGGTTGCGCCGTTGCGCAGCCGGCGAACAGGGCAAAGGCGAGAGCGGCGGCGCCTGCCGCGCCATGCAGGGTCAGGGCGGGTGGCCGCGTGGATGGCAAGAATCGATGGGCGATGGTCACTGCGTCAGCTCAGGTTTGGCGCAGCGGCACGGCAAGAGGGTTCGTGCGCCGCCGCGTGTTCATACGCTACGCATCTTGCCCCGAGTGCAATTGTTGAAATTTCCGCAAATTCGCGGCGAACGGCAAGCCGGGTCGATAGAGTGCACGAAGTTTGATTCGCCTCATTCGCGAGCCCGCGCCTGGGCAGCCCGGCTGCAAGCGGCGGCCCCGCGTATCAGGTCACGGCGCCGCGCTGCGAGAAGCGCGGCGCCTTCCAGGCCTCGCTGTCCAGCACGTCTTTCAGGATATCCACGGCGTCCCAGATATCGGCGTAGCCCAGGTACAGCGGCGTCAGGCCGAAACGCAGCACTTCGGGTTCGCGGTAGTCGCCGATGACACCGCGTTCGATCAGGGCCTGCATGACGGCATAGCCGTGCGGATGACGCAGGCTGATGTGGCTGCCGCGGCGGGCATGCTCGCGCGGTGTGACCAGCGTCAGCGGGTGACCGGCGCAGCGGCTTTCCACCAGCTGGATGAACAGGTCGCCCAGCGCCAGCGATTTCGCGCGCACGTCGTCGATGTCGGCGGCCAGGCTGATGTCCAGCCCGCATTCCACCAGCGCCAGCGACACGATGGGTTGCGTGCCGCACAGGTAGCGCCGGATGCCGCCGGCCGGCTCGTAGGCCACCGCCATGTCGAACGGCCGCTGGTGGCCCCACCAGCCCGACAGCGGTTGCCAGAAGTCGCGCGTGTGGCGCGGCGCCACCCAGATGTAGGCGGGCGCGCCGGGGCCGCCGTTCAAGTATTTATAGGTGCAGCCGACCGCGAAATCGGCATCCGCGCCGGCCACGTCCACCGGCACCGCGCCGGCCGCGTGGGCCAAGTCCCAGATGGCCAGCGCGCCGCACGCATGGGCCTGTGCGGTGACGCCGGCCATGTCGTACATCTGGCCGGTGCGGTAGTTCACGTGCGACAGCAGCAGCGCCGCCACGCTGTCGTCCAGCGCCTGTTCCAGCGGCAGGGCGTCGTCGACCAGGCGCATTTCGTAGCCCTGCTGCAGCAGGTCGATCATGCCCTGGATCATGTAAAGGTCGGTGGGAAAGTTGTCGCGTTCCGACACGATCACCCGGCGCCGCGGCGCGGCCTGCTGCTGGATGCGCAGCGCGGCCGCCAGCGCCTTGAACAGGTTCAGCGACGTGGTGTCGGTGACCACCACCTGGCCCGGGCCCGCGCCGATCACCTGCCCCAGCTTGTCGCCCAGGCGGGCCGGCAGTTCGAACCAGCCGGCCGTGTTCCAGCTGCGGATCAGCCCGTTGCCCCATTCCTGCCCGATGACCTCGGCGCTGCGCGCGGCCGCCGTCTTCGGCAATACGCCCAGCGAATTGCCATCCAGGTAGATGATGCCCGGCGGCAGTTCGAACCGGTGTTTCAGGGGCGCCAGCGGATCCTGGCGGTCGGCCTGCAGGCAATGGTCGCGCGTGTGCATGGGGATTCCTTGGTTGCCGGTACATACTAGCAGCGCCGGCCTGCCGGCAGATTGCGATCGAAGGCGCAAATCACGCCTGGATTCGCAGTAAATTGTGAAATTGATGCAAACACACAATGGGATTGCGCATGGAGCTCGACGCGATAGACCGCCGCATTCTGTGCCGCCTGCAGGACGACGCCCATCTCAGCAACCAAGACCTGGCCGAGCAGGTGGCGCTGTCGCCCTCGGCTTGCCTGCGCCGCGTACGCGCCCTGCAGGAACAGGGCCTGATCAAGGGCTACCGCGCCGTGCTGGATGCCGAGAAGCTGGGCTTCGAGCTCGAGGCCATCGTGCACGTCTCGCTGGACCAGTCGCGCGCCGGGTGGCACGAGGCCTTCCTGGCCAGCATCGCCCTGCATGACGAGATCACCGAGGCCAGCATCGTCACCGGGGCGTCGAACTACATCCTGACGGTGCGTGCCCGCAACCTGGCCGCGTTCTCGGCGTTCGTCGAAGACAAGCTCAGCAAGTTTCCCGGCGTGCGCGACCTGTGTTCGCACATCGTGATGCGCAAGATCAAGAGCCGCGAAGGCATGCTGCCCCTGGCGGAATGGCGCTAGGCGCCGCGGCCGCTAGCCCGTGCCGGCGGCCAGGCCTACCGCCAGCGCCGCCGCGATGATAGCCAGCACCGCCAATGCCAGCGCGCTGTACAGGTAATCGCGTTCGTGCAGGAACATGGCCAGCATCAGCGCCACGCGCAGCACGGGCAGGGCAATGAACAGGCCGATGCCCACGCCGGCCAGCAGGTCGGCCCACGGCGGCGCGCCGGCCAGCCATTGGGCCAGCAGCCCGGCGGCGACCAGGGCCGACGCCAGCCAGGTGCCGTAGTGCAGCAGCGCGGCGATGCGGCGCTCGCGCCATTGGGTGGCATCCGCCGTGCCGGCGGGGGCGCCTGCGTGCGGCGCACGCCGGTATTCGCCCTTGGGGCGGCCAGGCGGGCTGATCGGTGCGCCTTCGTGCTGCGCACTCCGGTATTCGCCCTTGGGGCGGCCCGGCGGGCTCATGCCGGGCCTCCGGCCAGCGACAGCCCGAACGCGCTGGCCAGCATCTGTATGGCCAGCGCCGCCAGCACGATCACGAAGAACAGCCGCAGCTTGTCGGCCGGCAGGCCCATCAGCATACGCGCGCCCAGCAGCGCGCCGACCACCGAACCCAGCGCGACCGGCCCGGCGATGCCCAGGTCGATGTCGCCCCGCACGAAATAGGCCCCCGCGCTGGCCGCCGCGGTGACGCCGATCATGAAGTTGGACGTGGCCGACGACACCTTGATGGGCAGCCGCAGCGCGGTGTCCATGGCGGGGATCTTCAGCACGCCGCTGCCGATGCCCAGCAGGGCCGAGATCAGCCCCGCGCCGTACATCAGCCCAAGCCCCATCGGCACGCGGCTGACCTGGTAAGCGATCTCGCGGCCCGAGGCGCGGTCGGGGTAGCTGGCGTGCAAGCGCAGCGCGGTGGCCAGCCTGTCGGCCGTGGCGCCCATCGGGTCGGTGCGGCGCGCCAGCATCTGCCGGGCCGACACCGCCAGCACCACGGCGAACAGCCCGTACAGGTACGACACCGGCACGATGCCGATCAGGAACACGCCCGTCAGCGCGCCCAGCGTGGTGGCCACTTCCAGCACCAGCGCCAGGCGGATGTTGGTCAGCCGGTTCTTCAGAAAGGGCGCGGCGCTGCCGCACGAACAGGCGATCACCGACACGATGCTGGCGGCGATGGCGACGCGGATGTCCACGCCGGCCCACAGCGTCAGCGCCGGCACGATGAAGATGCCGCTGGCCATGCCCAACACGCCGCCCAGCGCGCTGGCGCCGAACGCGGCGGCGAACAGGCCCAGCGCGTACAGCGGGTCCATCAGCCGCGCCCGCCCGCGGCGCGCGCGCGGCCCTTGGGGCGGCGCGCCAGGCGCGTGACGAAGCGGATCAGGTCGCCGCGGTAATACAGCCGTTCGTAATCGACCGGCCGGTCGTCCAGCGAATACGAGGTGCGTTCGATGCGGAATACCGGGCTGCCCGGCGCCACCGACAGGCCCTGCGCGACATGGTCGTCGCAGGCGACGGCTTCCAGCTGGTATTCGGCCTCGGTCAGCGGCAGGCCGTATTTTTCTTCCAGCAGCGTGAAGATCGGCTCGGCCTCGAGATCGTGCTTGACCACCTTGCGGCCGATTGCCAGGGGCAGGAAGGTTTCGTCGAACGATACCGGCACGCCGTCGGCCAGGCGCACGCGCTCGATGCGATACACCCGCGTGCCCACGGCCAGCGCCAGGCGGGCGGCCACGGTGCGGTCGGCGGCCACGATGCGCTGGTCCAGCAGGCGCGCCGTGGGTTGGCGGCCCAGGGCCTGCATGTCTTCCACGAAGCCGCTCAGCTCGGTCAGTTCCTGGCGGATCTTGGGGGCGCAGACATACGTGCCCTTGCCGCGGCGGATCTCCAGGATGCCGCGGCCCACCAGGCCTTCGACCGCCTTGCGTATCGTGATGCGGCTGACGCCGAAGCGGGCCGCCAGTTCGTCTTCGGCCGGCAGGCGGTCGCCCGGCGCCTGCGCGCCGCCGGCAACCTCGGTGGCCAGCGCCTGTTCGACCTGGGCATACAGGGGCAAAGGACTGGAAGGATCAATGTGCATGAGCAGCATTATGACATCATGATGTCATCATTGCTACCGATGCCCTTCAATGGCATGGCTTGCGGGCGGCAAGCCTGGCCGGGCAGGCGGAGGGCACCCCCGCACACCCGGCCGTGGGCGGGATCAGTCTTGGCGGTCGGTGACTTCGACCAGGTGATAGCCGAACTGGGTCTTCACCGGGCCCTGGACGACGTTCAACGGCGCGCTGAACACGACCGTGTCGAATTCACGGACCATCTGGCCCGGGCTGAAGGTGCCCAGGTTGCCGCCATCGCGGCTGGACGGGCAGGTGGAATTTTCGCGTGCCACCTGGGCGAAGTCGGCGCCGCCCTCGATGGCGGTCTTGAGCTCGTTGCACTTCGCTTCGGTGGAAACCAGGATGTGACGGGCGGAGGCATGGGCCATGACAGGCTCCCTGAAAGAGGAAAACCCCCATATTGCCTGAGACCGGCATTCCAGTAAAACGCGCGGGCGCGGTGCTTTGCTAGGCGGCCGCCACGGGCGGGGCGATCTCGGGCAGGTTCCAGGCGTTACGCAGCATCTCGTAGGCCTGGCGCGCCGGCGCATCGTCGGGCAGCGCGCGTATCCACAAATGGAAAGTGATGTCGGGCAGGGCCGGCAGGTGGTCGGCCTCGCCCAGCGCGCGCATGTCCGGCGCCAGCAGCTCGATGCTGCGCGGCGTGATGCCCATGCCCGCCCGGATGGCGGCCTTGATGCTGACCAGGTCGGGCACCACGCGGCTGACATTCCAGCGGATGTGGGCCTGTTCCAGCGCCGCCACGGCCATTTCGCGGTAGATGCTGGAGCCGTCCGCCAGTATCAGCGGAATGGGTTCGGCAGGCCGGTGCACGTAGTCGGCGGCGCACAGCCACACCGTCGGCGACCGCTTCAGCACCAGGCCTTCGAAATCCTGGCAGAAGCGCGCCGAGATCGCCATGTCGATCTCGCCGGCTTTCAGCAGCGCCACCAGCTTGGGCGCGCGATCGATGCAGACGTCGATCCGGACCTGCGGCAGCACCTGGCTGGCGTAGCGCAGGATCGACGGCAGCAGCGTCTCGACCGCGTCGTGGGGGGATCCCAGCCGGATCACGCCCTGCACCTGCCGTTCCTGGAAAACGCGGAAAACCTCGTCGTTTAGCGCCAGCACCTTGCCGGCGTATTGAAGCAACTTGCGGCCGTCTTCCGTCAGGGCCCGGTTGCGCCCCTGTTTCTCGAACAGCGGCACGCCCAGCGCGGCTTCCAGCCGCTGCATCTGGTGCGTGATGGCGGACTGCGTCTTGCACAACTGCTGGGCGGTAACGGAAAAACTGCCCGTCTGCGCCAGCGATGCCAGCGTGCGCAATTGCTGCATATCGAGGTGACGCACCGCCATTCCCCCATTGCAAATTTATTAAAAATATTAATACGTCAAGAATATCTTTCATTAGTAAAGAAGTCACCCCCTCCCTAGAATTTCCGTGACCTTTCCTCCTGTCTACCACTCCATGAGGGGCTATGAAGTTCAACACTCTGCTGGCCCACGGCGGCCGCGATCCGAAGGCGCACCGGGGCATGGTGAACACCCCGGTGTACCGGACCTCCACCGTCGTGTTCGAGTCGATGGCCGACTACCGCGCGACGCGCGGCTCGAAGTTCGATCATGTCCGGTACGGACGGCTGGGAACGTCGACCGTCAAGGAACTGGAGAACCTGGTGGCGAGCATCGAAGGCGGTTACCGCGCGGTGATCGCACCGTCCGGGGTATCCGCCATCGCGACCACGCTGAATGCGCTGGTGCGCCCGGGCTCGCATATCCTGGTGCCTGACAACGTCTACTACCCCTGCCGGGAATTCTGCGACAAAGTGCTGGCCCCGCGCGGCGTGCGGGTGCAGTACTACGCCGGCTCGGATATTGCCGACCTGGTCGCCGCGGACACCTCGGTGGTGTATTGCGAAAGCCCCGGATCGCTGACGATGGAGATGCAGGATTTCTCGCGCATCGCGGCCAGCGCCCATGCCGTGGGCGCGAAGGTCGTCGCCGACAACACCTGGGCAACGCCGGCCTTCCTGCAGCCCTTCGAGCAGGGCATCGACGTGTCGATCCATGCCGCCACCAAATACCTGGTGGGGCATTCGGACGTGATGATGGGAACGGTGACCGCGCGTGATCCGGATCTGTGGCTGGCCATCCGCAGCGAAGCGGCCGCGCAGGGCCTGTCGATCAGCCCCGACGACGCCTACCTGGCTGCCCGGGGGATCCGCACGCTGGGCGTGCGCATGGCTGCCCACTACCGCCATGCGCTCGACGTGGCGCAGTGGCTGTCGGCCCATCCGCGCGTGACCCAGGTGCTTTACCCGGCCTTGCCCGCGCACCCCGGCCATGCGTTGTGGAAAAAACAGATGAGCGGCGCGTCCGGCCTGCTGACCATCGAGCTCAAGCCGTGCAGCACCGAGGCGCGCGACGCCTTCATCGACAAGCTCGAATTGTTCGGCATCGGCGCCAGCTGGGGCGGCTACGAAAGCCTGGTGCTGCCGGCCGACGTCGACGGCAAGCGCAGCATGGCACAGTCATTCACGGGCCCGCTGGTGCGCCTGCACATCGGCCTGGAAGATCCGGAAGACCTGAAGCGCGACCTGGAACAGGCGCTTCGCCAAGGAGAATAACGCGTGTCGAGAATCCAAACATTGCTGGCCGGCATGGCGCCGGGCACCGTCGCCCACGATAGCCTGCCGGTGGGAACCATGAGCTCCGGCATGGCCATCGCCATCCCGGTCACCGTCATCGAGGGCGTGGCCGACGGCCCCTGCCTGTGGGTCAATGGCCAGGTGCATGGCAACGAGCTCAACGGCGTCGTGGCCGCCGTCGAGTTCGGGCGGCGCGTCGACCCGTCCAGCCTGCGCGGCACGATCGTGATCAGCCCGTCGGCCAACCCGCTGGGCCTGGACAACCGCACCAAGACCGCGCCCCAGGACCTGCAGGACCTGGACCAGACCTTTCCCGGCAATCTCAAGGGCATGGTGACCAATCACCTGTCCTATGCGCTGTTCGAAGAGGTCAGGGCAGTGGCTTCGTGTGTCGTCAACATGCATACGATGGGTTCCATCCACGACAGCAAGCCCTACTGCGTGTACAAGAATTTTCCCGGCAGCGCCGTCACCGAACAGCAACTGCTGCGCATGACGTCGTTCTTCGAGCCGTCGGTGTCTTGTTGCATGGATGTGGGCGGCGCCGGCGAGCTGCCGGGCAACATCGCCGGCGGCCTGGACTACCAGTGCCTGGCTGTCGACATCCCCGCGTTCATGGTCGAGCTGGGGCAGGGCAGCTGGTACACGCCCGAGAACGTCCAGCAGGCGCTGGCCGGCCTGAACCGCCTGGCGCACCACCTGGGCCTGTTGGCCGAGCTGCCCGCCGGCCTGGGCCAGTTGCCCGCCGCCGTTCGGCGGGTGTCGCGGCGCCAGTGGGTGATGGCGCGCCACGGCGGCCTGTACCTGGCGGACTGGCGGGCGGGGCAGACCGTGCCCGCGGGAACGCCGCTGGGCACCATCTGCGACCTGCACGGCAGGCAGGTCGAGGCGGTGGCGCTCGACGTGGATTGCATCGTGATCGGCATGCGGCGCGATCCCGTCGTGCATACGGGCGACCGCGTGGCGTTCGTGGCCACGCAATGGGGCCAGGTCGGGCTCGACGACGCCTAGCCAGGGTTTTCACGGCGCAATGCCGTTTCCGGCGGGCCGCAGGGCCTGGCGCCGGGGGGAGCGTTGCGCGCGTTTCGTCAGTGCCAGCCAGGCTGTCCACTGATTACAACCACAGGGGAAATACCATGAAGAAGTTTGCATCGCATGTCGTGCTGGGCCTGGCGGCCCTGCTTCCGTGGGCCGCGGGCGCGCAAGGCAAGCCCGCCCAGCCCTGGCAACCGGATGGGCCCGTCACCCTGGTGCTGGGTTATGGCGCAGGCGGCGGCCACTATGCCCTGGCGCAGATCGTGCAGGCCCGGCTGGCCGAGGAACTGGGCCAGACGGTCATCGTGATGCCCAAGCCCGGCGCGGGCGGGCTGATCGCGACCGAGTTCGTGGCCAACGCGCGGCCCGACGGCCGCACCATCACCTGGTCCGGCCCCGGCGTGTTGACGATCTGGCCGCTGCTGCGCAAGCTGAACTACGACCCGCTGGCCATGACGCCGGTCAGCCTGATGGTGACGATGGGGTATATGCTCGTCACGCAGCCCGACAATTCGCGCTGGAAGAATGTCCAGGACGTGATCGAGGCCGGCAAGAAGGGCGACATCACCTACTCGTCGGTGGGGATCGGCACCTCGAACTCCATGACGGGGCACTTGCTCAACGCCATGACCGGCACCAAGCTGCGCGAGATCGGCTACAAGGGCGGCGGGCCGGCCCTGATGTCCACCATGGCGGGCGAAACCGACCTGGGGTTCGGCGATACGGCCAGCCACGAGCTGATCGCCAGCGGGCGCCTGAAAGCGCTGGCCACCACCACCACGGGCCGCGAGCCGCGCTTCCCCGACGTGCCCGCCATCGCCGAGACGGTGCCTGGCTACGAGGTCACCAACTGGCTCGGCGTCATGGCGCCGCCCGACACGCCCGCCCCCATCGTGGCCCGCTATCAGCAGATCTTCGCCAAGGTGTTCGCCGAGCCGGATATCGTCGAACGCGTCAAGCAGCTCGGCATGACCCCGGACGTCCGCGGCCCGGACGCGTTCCGCGACCTGATCAAGTCGGAATCGGTCCAATGGCAGCGGCTGATCCGCGAGCAGAACATCAAGGTCGAATAGCCCCGTCATCGCACCGCGGCGGCGCCGCGCCACACAGGAGTCATCATGGTTGCCATGCAACAGCGTTACGAAGCAGTCAGGAAAGTCATGGAGGATATCGGCCGCGCGTCGCAAAGCCAGGAAGGCGAAGCGCTGCGCCAGGCCATTGCGCCCTTGCTGGTCGAGCTGGGCAAGCGCGACGAGCTGTTCCCCCCGCACGAGTTTCCCGTGCGCGCCGGCAAGCCCGGCGGCCTTTATCAGCTGTGGCGGGGCCAGGACGGCGACCTGGCGCTGTATGCCTCGGCCGGCAAGACGGGCAAGAAGCAGCCGCCGCACGACCACACCACGTGGGCGGTGATCGCCGGCGTGTTCGGCGAAGAGCACAACGTGTTCTTCGAGCGCATCGACGACCGGTCGCAGCCCGGCGTGGGCCAGCTCCGGCAGGTCGACGAGCTGACCGTGGTGCAGGGCAACGCCGTGCAATTGAGCGGCGAGATATTCCACACCATCGAGGTCGTGTCCGACGAGGATTCCCTGCACCTGCATCTGTACGGCCGCGCGCTGGACACGCTGAGCGGGCGCATCAACTTCAAGTCCGAAGAGGGCGGGGCCTACACGCGCTTCATGGCGGTGCCCGAGACCTATGCCCCCTGGATCGCGCCGGCCGACCTGCATCGGATGCTGACCGACGGCATGGAACTGGCCGTCCTGGACGTGCGCGAGAACGGCGTCTATACGCAGGGCCACCTGTTCCATGCCGCGTCCATGCCGCTGTCGGTGTTCGAGCTGCGCTTCCGGCAGGGGTTGCCGTCGCGGCACGTGCGCATCGTGCTCATCGACGACAACGACGGCTTGGCCGAAAAGGCGGTTCGCATCCTGCACGGCCAGGGCTACCACAATGTGTCGGTGCTGCAGGGCGGGCAGGCCGCCTGGGCCGACGCGGGCCTGCCGGTGTACACGGGAGTGTTCGTGCCCAGCAAGGCCTTCGGCGAGATCGTCGAGCATGAGTTCGACACGCCGCGCGTCACCGCCGCCGAGCTGGACGCCATCCGCAAACAGCAGGAGGTGCTGGTGCTGGACAGCCGCACGCTCGAAGAATTCAACCTGATGTCGATTCCCGGCGCGCTGTCCTGCCCGGGCGGCGAGCTGGTCGCGCGCGTCCATGGGCACCAGGGGCCGGTGGTAGTCAATTGCGCGGGCCGCACCCGCTCGATCATCGGCGCGCAATCGCTCATCAACGCGGGCCTGAAAGATGTGCGCGCGCTCGAAAACGGCACCATGGGCCAACATCTGGCGGGGTTGCCGCTGGCGCATGGCGAGTCGGGCAGCTATGTGCAGCGGCCCGTGGCCGAAGGCGCCGCCCAGGCCGCCGGGCAATGGGCGCGCAGCCTGTCGGTGGTCGAGCTGGAAGAGCGCGAGCTGCGGGAAATGCTGGGCAATCCGGCCCGCACCACCTACCTGTTCGATGTGCGCGACCCCGCGCTGTCGTCGCAGGCCAGCCTGCCGCAAGCCCTGCCGGCCCCCGGCGGGCAGTTGGTGCAGCAGACCGATCAGTACGCGCCGGTGCGCAATGCCCGCCTGGTGGTCTTCGACACCGATGGCGTACAGGCGCCCATGACGGCGGGCTGGCTGCACCTGATGGGCTGGGAGGTCTACCTTTACCGGGCGCAGCCGGCCGAACTGGTCTCGGTGGCCGCGCCGGCCCTGCCGGACGACGAGCGCGCCGTCGCCGCCAACGGCCTGCCTGCCGATGCGTGGATTATCGACGTGGGCGATTCGCGTGCCTATCGGCGCGGCCACTTGCCGGGCGCCGCCTGGGCGCCGCGTTCACGGCTGCCGGCGCTGCTGGCCCAGCGCAAGCCCACGGGTGCGGTGGTCTTCACGTGCGCCGACGGGCGGGTCTCGCGGCTGGCCGCCGCCGATGCCGCGCAGGCAGGCTACCGGGCGCATTACCTGAGCGGCGGCACCGCGCAATTGCCGGCGCGCCAACTGACGGCCGACGCGCCCGAGTTGCTGACGGAGGCCATCGATGTCTGGTACCGGCCCTACGACCGGGAGACGGGCATCGAGGAAGCCATGCACCAGTACCTGAGCTGGGAAACGGGGTTGCTGGACAAGGTGCGCGCCGACAGCACGGTGGCCTTCCGGCTGTAGCAGGCCGTCAACCGGGCCGGCGCGTGCCGGCCCGCGTTGGCTTGCTAAGGCGCGTCGCACAGCCTGAGCAACTCTTGCGACAGGAACGACAGTGGCTCGTCGGCCCGGTAGATCGCGCCCACCGTCATCTCGAAGGCGGGAGTCAAGGTCCTGGCCACGACGCGAGGGTCGGTGACCGCCGCCAGGCTGAACGGATCGACCACACACACGCCCACCCCCTGCACCGCGAGTTCCGCGGCGGCCAGGATCGTGCGCGCCTCCATGCGCACTGCGGGCCGTACCTGATGCCGGCTGAAGAAGTACTCCAGGCGATCCGTATAACGGGCGCGCGGCACGCGTATGTAATCGGTACCGTCAAGCTGCGTGACTTCCAGCGGGCCGGGAACGGCCAGGGGATGGCCGACCGGTACCAGGCAGATGGCATCCGTGCGCGACAGGATGCGCGACACCAGGTGCGTATCGTCGGCCGGCAGTGTGGCGAACCCCAGTTCAACCTTGCCTCCCAGTACGGCCTGCATGACATCCAGATAGTTGCAGACATCCAGGAAGACCGAGGCCGACGGGTGGCGCTTGACCAGTCGCGCGATGGCCTGCGGTATCACACCCTGTTGCAGCCCCGGCATCACGCATAGGCGCAGGCTGCCTGTGCCGATGGCGCGGATGCGTGTGGCAGCTTGCTCGATATCGCGCAAGCTGACGTACATGCGTGCGACTTCGCGGTAGAAGGCTTTGCCTTCTTCGGTGAGAACCAGCCGGCCTCTGCGCTGGGTCAGCGTCTTGAAGCCGATTTCTTCATGCAGGCGTTGCAGCAGCCGGCTGACTGCCGATTGCGTGATGCCCAAGGCCGACGCGGCAACGGTTACGCTGCCGTGCTCGACGACTTTCGCAAACGCCTCGACCTGCCTGGGGTTCATGCCATCGCGGCATGCGCCGCCGGACGCAACGCGTACCATCTGGGGGAACAGGTTTTCATTGTGTCGGGTCTCCTCGCTATGGCGCCACGAGAATACCAGACCCCGCGGCCGGCGCCGGGCCGGCCGCGCATTCACCCGATCTTGGCGCCCGACTGGTTCACCAGCTCGGCCCAGAAGCGAGCCTGGTCCGTCAGGAATTGCTCGAACTGGCCAAGCGGTTCCTGGCCGGCCGGTACGTACCCGCCCTTGGCCAGGCTGGCCTGCACGGTGGGATCGAGCAAAGCCTGCAGCGTGGCGTCGTGTAGCGCCTGGACAATGGGGTGTGGCGTCTGCTTGCGTACGACCATGCCGAACCACAAGTCGGTTTTCTCGAAATCCGGCAACCCCGCGCTGGCTAGCGTCGGCACGTCGGGCAGGAATTCGGTGGGCTGTGCCGGCGTTACCGCCAGCGCCCGCAACTGGCCGGCCCTGACCTGTGCCAGCACGGAAGGCAACGACGCGAAACCGTAGTCCACCTGATCGCCGCTGATCAAGGCAGCGATGGCTTCGGCCGGGCCCTTATAGGGCACGTGCTCACAGACGCCGGATGTGCGGTTCTTCAGCATCGCCCCGGCCAGATGCTGCGTGGTGCCGTTGCCCGGCGAACTGTAGAGCAGCGGCTGCTTTGGCAGCAGGGCGATCAGTTCGGCGATCGTGCCGATCCGGCTTTTCGCCGGTACCACCACGACATTCGGGCTGGTGGCGATCTTGGCCACGCCGTAGAAGTCGGCAATCGGATCATAGGAAAGATTGCCGAACATGGCCTGGTTGATCGCCATGGTGGCATTCGAACCCAGCCCCAGGTTGTAGCCGTCGGCCGGTGCCTGGGCCAGCGCGGCCATGCCTACGCTGCCTCCCGCTCCAGGTTTGTTGATGACGACTACCGTGCTTTTCAGGAATTCATCCAGTTTGGGCGCGATCAGGCGCACCAGGATGTCGTTGGCCGATCCAGGCGTATAGGCGACGATGTAATTGATGGGCCGAGACGGATACTGCCGAGCCCATGCCAACGAAGGCAACTGCGTCCCAAGTGCCGTCAATGCTGCCGTACCAAGAAATGTTCTGCGTTGCATTGCTTGCTCCTCCTGTGCCGGGCGGGCAGCCCGCTCGGGGTTGACCGGAATCGTGCGTGTTCTTTTGGGTGGCGGGCTGTCGTTACAGCGCCATTTTCACGTTGACGTTCGGCGGAAAGCGGGTGGTCTTGCCGGTGGCGGGATCGTATTGCGCCCGGTCGGTCTGCTCTTCCAGCGGGCGCTCGTAGAAGCGTAATTGCCAGACAGGCTCGTCGCCCTGGCCCTGGACATGGATGCTGTGGATATCGTCGGGCATCAGGGCCACGCCGGTGCCGGGCCCCACCAAGATCGAATCGATCTGCGAGAAACTGCCGTCCGGCTCGCTCTTGTACAGGCGATTTTCCTCTGCGCCCTTGATGCCCGCCAGGACAGCCCAGTTATTGTGGTTGTGCGGAGGGCTTTCCTTGCCGGGCAGCGCCAGCGACAGGTACAACGCTCTGCCGTCGGGGTGATCTTCGTTGAGCCGGTAGGCGACGAAGTCCTTGAAGGTGCCGCGCTTGGCCGGTTCGAATTCCGGCGTGACGAAGATTTCCGGACTCCGGGCGGCCTGGACGAGCGCTTGTTTGATGGCTTCCAGGGACTCTCGAGTGTGCCCCCGGGCCTGTTCGATCTGGCGGACTTCCGCCAGCAAATCGCGAACGACGGCGCGCCGTCGTTCCTGCAGGGTTGCGGTGGTTGTGGTCATGGTGTCCTCCTTACTTGGATGAATGGTGTTGCTCATCCTAAGTAAGCTGGACTGTCCGGCACAACCCAATTGCCTTTTCAGGCAGGGCTCATTCCCGAATGTAATACCGCGTGGCCGCGATCTGGCCACGCGGTCGGCGTTACCCGTTGGCAGGTCGGCAGCGGGCCATCGTGTTGTTTCAGCGAGCCGGGTATTCCGGGTGATTGGGGGATAGCGTCGACCTTTCGGATGCGAACGCCAGTTCCAGCTCGCCCAGGCCTTCCAGCGTGGCGCGCACGCGGCTGTCGGGGGCGGCGCAGATCAACGGCGTGCAGGATCCGGTGATCAGCACCTGCCCGGCGCGCAACCCGCCGTCGCGGGCGGCGGCGTGGTTCGCCAGCCAGGGCAGCAGGCGCCGCGGGTCGCCGGCCGGATGCGGGGCCGAGAACATTTGTATGGGCTTGCCGTCTAGCTGCAGGCCGGCGGTGGGATGCTGCCAATGGCCGAACGCGCGCCAGTCGGCGGCCACTGGCCGATACACCAGCGCGCCGTGGCTGGCCAGATCGGCCATCAACGACAGCGAATCGGTCTGCAGGCGGTCGCGGAAACGCGATTCGACGATTTCCACCGCCACGCACAGTTGCCCCACTGCCGCGAGCACCGTGTCCAGGTCGTAGGGGCGCGCGCGCGGCGGCAGGTCGGCGGCCAGGATGAAGCCGATCTCGACTTCCAGGCCGCGCAGGGCGTAGCGGTCGGCGGGCAGGCTGGCCGGCGCCGGCATGACGCCGCTGGCGGGCAGCGGTGCGCAGGTGGGCTCGGCCAGGGCATCTTTCGCGCCGACTTTCCAGCCGCCGGTCGGCCCCAGCAGGCGCAGCGTGGCGTCCTGGATGGCATAGGCCTGGTCGATGGTCGCGGGGCGGCACGAGGGCGGCAGCGCGGGCAATGGGCCGTCGCCCGAGCGGGCGGCGACCAACAGGCGGGCGGCGTCGGCCGGCCCCGAAAAGGTGTCATGCATGGCAGCAACAGGAATGAAGGTTTACCAACCCAGCAGAATACGGCCCAGGGCCATCGATACGGCCGCCTGGGTGGGCTCGACCACCGGGATGCCCAGGCGTTCTTGCAGGTCGGCGCGCAGGCCGGCCATGCCGGCGCAGCCCAGCACCACGACATCGGCGCCGTGAGTATCGCGCAATTGCCGGCCGGTGTCGGCCAGGCGGCGCAGCGTTTCTTCGCGGTCGGCCAGTTCGCCGACCGTCATCCCGATGGGCAGGTCGGCGGCCAGGCGGCCCTCGACGCCCATGGCGGCGAAATATCTGCGGTGGCGCGGCACCGAGCCGGGCAGGATCGACAGCACGCCGAACCGCTGCCCCAGTGTCAGCGCGGCCAGCACGCCACATTCGGCGATGCCCAGCACCGGCACGCCGACGGTCTCGCGCAGCGAGTGCAGGCCGGGATCGCTGAAGCAGGCGATCACGAACGCGGCCGCCCGCGGCTGCAGCGAACGGGCCTGCGCGCACAGCGGGCCGACCAGGGCGTCGATGTCGCGCTGGGTTTGCACTCCCGGCGGGCCTTCGGGCAGCGACAGGCAGACGATGTCCGGCCCGCCCGCCACGCGTAGCGGCGCCACGGCGGCATCGATGCCGCGCGTGACCGTATCGCTGGAATTGGGATTCAGTACGTAAAGGGTGTTCGGCATCGGCTGATTATCGGTCTTGCGGCGTGGCGCGCGGCACCTGAACGCGTTCGCCGACGCCGACATACCAGTCGGCGCCGTGCAGCCGGCCGATCACGTCCAGCCCGTCGATGTCGACGTTCAGCTGCTCGTCGACCAGCCCGTCGCGGCAATGGATGTGCAGTATCTCGCCGATCACGATATGGCGACGCGGCCCGATGGCCAGCGGCGTATGCAGGCGGCATTCCAGCTGCACCGGCGAGCCGGCCAGGCGCGGCGGCCGCACGCGCGCGCTGGGTGCCAGGTCCAGGCGGGCGGTCTCATGTTCCTGCGCGCTGGCGGGCAGTTCCAGCGCGCACAGGTTCATGGCCCGCGCCAGGCGATGGTCCACCAGGTTCACCACGAATTCTTGCTGGGCCAGGATATTGCGGGCGGTGTCTTTCAGGCCGTCGGGTGCCTGCGCGCTGCCCTCGATGCCCAGGGCCACCACCGGCGGCTCGGACCCCATCACATTGAAGAAACTGAACGGCGCCGTGTTCACGCGGCCCTGGGCATCGACGGTCGTCACCAGCGCGATCGGGCGCGGCACGATGGTATTGACCAGCAGGCGGTAGACCTGCCGTTCGGACAGCTGCGCAACGTTCCAGTCCATGGCGGCCTACTCCTTCAGTTGCGCGTCGAGCCGCAGCAGAGTCTGGTGCAGCACGCGGGTGCCGTCCAGCAGCTGCGCGGGCTCGATCCATTCTTCCGGGCAATGGCTGCGGCCCCCCAGGCAGGGGATGAAGACCATGCCCACCGGCGCCAGCTTGGACATGTACACGGCATCGTGCCCCGCGCCGCTGGGCATCCGGCGCGACCGGTAGCCCAGGTCGGCGGCGGCGTCCTCGATGGCCTGCATCACCAGGGGGGCGCAGGCCGTGGGCGCCGAACGGCTGACCTCGGCATGGGTCAGCCGCACGCCCAGTTCCTGCAGCCCCGGCCGCACCGCCTCGATGGCGGCATCGGTGAATTCGTCCAGCACGTGTTCCGCATCGCTGCGGACTTCCAGCATCATTTCCACCCGCCCCGGCACGGCATTCGACGCGTTGGGGGTCACGGCCAGGTAGCCGACCGTGGCCACCACATAATGACCGCTGCCCAGCAGGCCGCGCGCGCGCCGGTTGGCTTCGTCGACCAGGCGCGCCGCGCCCACCAGCGCGTCTTGCCGGATATCCATGGGCGTGGTGCCGGCATGGTCCGGCCGGCCTTCGACGATGACGCGATGGCGGCGGATGCCGACGATGTGCGTCACCACGCCGATGGGCAGGCCCTCGTTTTCCAGCACCGGCCCTTGTTCGATATGCAGTTCCACGAACGCGGCCACGCTGTCCGGCCCGCGCAGCGCCCGCGCCAGCGCGCCGGGATCGCCGCCCACGCGCGCCAGGCCCTGGGCCAGGGTCTCGCCCGCCGGATTGGCCTGCGCCAGCATGTCGGGGCCCAGCATGCCCGCGATGCCGCGGCTGCCCACGCACGAGACGCCGTAGTCGCTGGGCTCTTCCGACAGGAAGTCGATCACTTCGAGCGGATGCCGCAGCCGTGCGCCCTGTTCGTGCAGGCTATGGGCGATCTCGATGCCGGCCAGCACGCCGATGATGCCGTCGAAGCGGCCGCCGCTGGGCACCGTGTCGCAGTGCGATCCGGTGGCCAGCACGCGCGCGCCGGCTACCGTGCCTTCGCGCCGGCCGACCAGGTTGCCGGCCGCGTCGTGCGATACGGCCAGCCCGGCCGCCCGGTACTGTTCGGCCAGCCAGTCCCGGCTGGCCTGCCAGGTGTCCGTGAAGGCGCGGCGGGTCCAGGGTTGGTCGGGCAGAGTGAAGCGCGACAGGGCTTCCACCCGGCTCCAGAGGCGTTCTGCGTTCAGCGCGGGCATGGCGGCGGTCATGGGGCGCCTACGCCTTGTGCGGCCGCACGAACTGCCCCGCGCCGGCCTGGTTGACCACGCGGCTGCCGTCCCAGGCCAATTGCCCGCGCACATACGTGGATTCGATGCGCACGTGGAAATCGCGGCCCTCGAACGAGCTCCATTGCACCGCCGACAGACTGTTGGACGGGTCGAATGCATACACCTCGGGCTTGAGGATGACGATATCCGCGTCGGCGCCGACGTCCAGCGACCCCTTGCGATGATCCAGCAGGAAGTGCCGCGCCGGCCCCTGGCACAGCTGCCTGACCACCATGCTGGGCGAAATTCCGTGCTCGGCACAGCCCGTCCAGAACGCCGGCAGCAGGGTTTCCAGGCCGGGGCCGCCCGAGCTGTTCTTGAACACGTTGGGATCGCTCTTGCGCGCCAGGCTCCAGCTGACGTGGTCGGACGACACGAAGGTGCACTCGTCGTTGGCGATGTGCGTCCACAGCTGGTCCACTTCCGCCTTGGGGCGGATCGGCGGGTAGTGCTTGGTCTTGGCGCCGAAGCGGCGGGTGTGATCTTCGTGGTTCAGCATCAGGTACTGCACGCAGGTCTCGATCGAGGCCTGGTGCCCGGCGCGCCGGTACATGTTGCAGATCTCGAAGCCGCGCGACAGGGATACGTGCACCGCGTGGGCGCGCGCGCCGGTCTGGGCGCCGATCTCGTAGATGGTCGCGGTGGCCAGGTTCTCGATCAGCGGCGTGTGCGCGCGCAGGAAGGCATCCCAGCCCGTGTCGCCCGCATCCACCAGCCGCTTGATGTTCTTGCGGGTCAGTTCCTGGTTCTGGTTGTGCACGCCGCAGGCCAGGCCGGACGGCGCGATCAGGCGGAATGCTTCCATCAGTACGTCTTCTTCCACGCGCGGGAAGCGTCCGGGGCTGGCCTCGAAGGTGGAAAACTTGAAGCCGCACACGCCGCCCTCGATCAGGCCGGCGGCCGCTTCCAGGCCATGCTTGTCGTTGAGCGTGCCGTAGCAGGCCACGTCGACGTGGCAGTCCCGCTCGATTTCCGCGACCTTGGCCGCCAGCTGCGGCTGCGAGGCCACCGGTTCCGGGTCGTCGTAAGGCATCTCGACCATGGTGGTGACGCCGCCGGCGGCCGCGGCGCGCGAGGCCCAGCCGACGCCTTCCTGGTTCGCCTGGCTGGCCGAGTGCACCTGGCCGTCCAGCACGCCGGGGATGATCCACATGCCCCGCGCGTCCACCGACTCGCGCGCCTGCGGGGCCGCGCCGACGCCGCGGGCCGTCACCCGGCCGCCCGACACGGCCACCCAGCCGTCGGGGACCACGCCGTCGCACTCGACGACGTTGCCCCGCACCACGAGATCGAAATCGCTCATCGTTGACTCTCCTGATCTGCACCGGACGCGCGTGGCGCGGCCAGCGGAAAAATGAATAGGCGCCGCCCGGCAAGGGCGCGCCCCCGATGCCGGGCCCGGCCCGGGCGGGGCAGGCACCATTGAAGCAGCGGCGACACAGAATGTCTTATGCTTATTTGTGTGTCCAACATAACATCGTATTAATGATGAGCCTCAATCTGCGCCAGATCGAAGTGTTCCGCGCCATCATGCTCACCGGTTCGATCAGCAATGCCGCCAAGCTGCTGCATGTGTCCCAGCCGGCCGTCAGCCGCCTGCTGTCGTATACCGAATCGCGCGTCGGGCTGGTGCTGTTCGAACGGATCAAGGGGCGCCTGTATCCCACCCCCGAGGCGCGCCGGCTGTTCCAGGAGGTCGAGCACGTCTACCGCGGCGTGCAGCGCGTCAACGAGATCGCCGGTGACCTGGCCGAGAACCGCCAGGGCAACCTGCACATCGCGGTCAGCCCCAGCCTGGGCCAGACCCTGATCCCGATGGCGGTGGCCCGCTTCCGGCGGGCGTTTCCCGACGTGAAAGTCACGGTCCAGACCCTGATTTCCACCGATCTGGTGCAGGCGGTGCTCAGCCAGCAGGCCGAGGTCGGCGTGGCCATCGTGCCGCTGACGCACCCCAGCCTGTATGCCCAGCCCATCTACGAGAACCACCTGGTGGCCGTGCTGCCGGCCAGCCACCCGCTGGCCAACCAGGAAGAGATCTCGGTCGCCGAGCTGCGGGGCGTGGAACTGATCGGCTACGGGCCCGAGACGCCCTACGGGCGGCTGGTGGGCGAACTGTTCGGCAGCGGCGACGGCCAGCCGATGCCGCGCCTGTCGATCGAAGTGCGGCTGACGCATATCGCCTGCGCCATGGTGCAGGCCGGCGCCGGCATCGCCATCGTCGACGAACTGGCCGTGATGGGGCGCGTGTGGCCCGACGTGGTGGTGCGCCCGGTGCGGCCGTCCAAGGCCATGTCGGTGCACATGCTGCATTCCAGCGTGGCCCCCGTGTCGCGCCTGGCGAAGGACTTCATGGACACCCTGGTGAACACCAAATACCGGGGCATGCGAACCATGTTCTAGCGCCGGCCCGCCCCAAAACAATTAACAATCGATTATGGAGAACCGAATAAAAAGCATATGACATCATCGATTTCGGCTGCCTAGAATGCATTGCTCGTCAATACAACAACGACCTGGGAAAACGAACATGCAAGGAAAGCTGATACACCTGCTCGGCAAGGCAATCGCATCCGCCGCCGTGGCCGGCATGTCGCTGCTGGCGCTGCCGGCGGCCGCGCAGGGCAATACATTCAAGGTGGCGGCCGATGTCGGCCTGGTGCCGTTCTTCATCAAGTCGCCCACCGGCAAGGTCGACGGCTTCTCGTACGACGTGGTCAATGAACTGGCCCGCCGCCTGGGCTACGACGGGGTCGAGGTCATCGACACGCCGTTCTCGGCGATCTTCGCGGGGCTGTTCTCGTCGCGCTACGACATGATCGCCGCGCCCACCAACATTACCGCCGAACGCGCATCCCAGATGCTGTTCAGCGAGCCCTACATGGCGGGCGGCATCAGCTTCCTGGCCAAGAAGCGCGACCGCATCGACAAGCTGGAAGACCTGAAGGGCAAGGTCATCGCGGTCAACAACGGCAGCTTCTCGGACCGCTGGCTGCAAGACAACCAAAGCAAGTACGGCTACCAGGTGCAGCGCTTCAACAAGAATACCGACGCGGTGCAGGCCGTGGCGGTGGGCCGTGCCTTCGCGAACCTGTCGGAAACCCCGCTGGCGCGCTGGGTCGCCACCCAGACGCCGGTGCTGGCCCCGGCCTACGACCAGAAGACGGACAGCAACTACGGCTTCGTGTTCCGCAACGGCGATACCGAGCTGCGCAACAAGGTCGAGCGGGTGCTCGAATGCATGAAGACCGACGGCACGCTGGAAAAGCTGCACGTCAAGTGGTTCAAGGTGCCGCCCGACGCCGGGACCTCGATGACCCAGCCGTATCCCGGCTTCGGCGCGCCCGGCTTCCAGGGCTACGACGCGACCGAACACGCCATGGACTGCAAGCCCGCTTGAGGGCCGTCCTGGCGGGCGCCTTCCGGCGCCGCCGCCCCGCGCCGCCTGGCCGGCGCGGCGGCCAACTGATTCCATCGAGGATGCGGCATGAGCGACATCGTCACTATCGAGTCCCTGCGAAAATCGTTCGGGCAACACGAGATACTCAAGGGCATCGACCTGACCGTGCGCCGCGGCGAGGTCGTGGTCGTCATCGGCGGGTCGGGCTCGGGCAAGAGCACGTGCCTGCGCTGTATCAACCGGCTCGAAGAACCCACCAGTGGCAAGATCACCGTCGCCGGCACCGACGTCACCGATCGCAAGGTCGACCTCAACCGGGTTCGGCAGAACATCGGCATGGTGTTCCAGGGCATCAACCTGTACCCGCACATGTCCGCGCTGGACAACGTCGCCCTGGCCCTGCGCAAGGTCAAGAAGCTGGGGCGCCGCGAGGCCCAGGAACGCGGCCGCATGCACCTGGCGCAGGTCGGCCTGGCCGAACGCGTGAACCACTACCCCGGCCAGCTGTCGGGCGGCCAGCAGCAGCGCGTGGGCATCGCCCGCGCCCTGGCGCTGGAACCCCAGGTGATGCTGTTCGACGAACCCACCTCGGGGCTGGACCCCGAACTGGTGGGCGAAGTGCAGAACGTGATGGTCAAGACCCGCGACGCCGGCATGACCATGGTCATCGTGACGCATGAAATGCAGTTCGCGCGCGAAGTCGGCGACCGCATCGTGTTCATGGACCAGGGCGTCATCCTGGATTCGGGCACGCCCGACGAGATCCTGGTGCGGCCGCGCCACAAGCGCATCCAGGATTTCCTCAGCCGGCTCAACTAGGACGCGGCGCCGCATGGACCAGATTCTTTATTATTTTTTCAACTGGCCGCTGATCAGCCCCTATCTGCCGGAGATCCTGCAGGGGTTCCTGGTCACGCTGGAAATGGCCGTGCTGACCGTGGTGGCCGGCACCGTCCTGGGCCTGCTGCTGGCCGTCGTGCGCGCCTACGGCATACGGCCGCTGAACTGGCTGCTGGTGGTGTACGTCGATATTTTCCGCGCGTTGCCGCAGCTGGTGATCATCGTGCTGGCGTTCTTCGCCCTGCCTGCGTTCGGCATCGTGATCGACCCCATGCCGGCCACGGTGCTGGCGCTCAGCCTGGTGCTGTCGGCCTTCGCCGAAGAGATCTTCTGGGCCGGCATCGCCGCCGTGCCGCGCGGGCAGTGGGAAGCCGGGCGCAGCAGCGGGCTGACCTTCACCCAGACCCTGTTCTGGATCGTCCTGCCCCAGACCGTGCGCATCTCGATTCCCCCGTTGACGAACCGCGCCCTGGGCATCACCAAGGGCACGACGCTGGGGTCGATCATCGCCGTGCCGGAACTGCTGAATGTATCGAGCAACATCCAGTCGAACATCGCCAACCCTACCGCGCTGACCGCCGGCGCGGTGCTGTTCTGCCTGGTGTTCTTTCCCTTCGTATACCTGACGCGCGCGCTGGAACGGCGCTACGCCCCCAAGCGTTGAGGCGCCCGCCATGGACCTGATCGATACTTTCCTGAATCCCGACGTGCTGGTGGCGGTATGGCCGCTGCTGTGGCAGGGGCTGCTGCTGACGCTGAAGCTGGCGCTGGCGATCGTCCCCACCGCCATCCTGCTGGGCCTGCTGGTGGCGTGCGTGCTGTACCAGAACCACCGGCTGCTCAACATCCTGGTGCGGCTGTTCGTGGATTTCTTCCGCGCCTTTCCGCCGCTGGTGCTGCTGATCTTCATCTACTACGGCTTGCCGTTCCTGGGCATCAAGCTGGGTGAGTTCTCGGCCACGGTGCTGGCGCTGGTGCTCAACGGCTGCAGCTACTACGCCGAGATCTTCCGCGCCGGGCTGGAATCGGTGCCGGCAGGCCAGAACGAGGCGGCCCGCTCCACCGGCCTGACCGCGCGCCAGGCGCTGGCCAGCGTGATCGTGCCGCAAGGCGTGCGCAATGTGATGCCCGACCTGGCCAGCAACACGCTGGAAGTCGTCAAGCAGACCTCGATCGCCTCGGCCGTGGCGCTGCCGGAACTGCTGCGGGCGGCGCAGATCGGCCAGGGCCAGACATACAGCCAGACGCCCCTGATCGCCGCGGCCCTGGTCTACCTGGTCTTGTTGTGGCCGCTGGTGCGCGTGATCTCGCGCATGCAGAAGCCGGTTGTCATTCCACGCTGAAGATTCATGAAGAAAATCGCGGGCGTCATCGCCATCTGCCCCACGCCGTTCACGCCGCAAGGCGAGGTCGACCTGGACAGCCTGGCCCGGCTGGTGGATTTCCAGCTCGAGGCGGGCATCCACGGCCTGGCGATCCTGGGGTTCCTGGGCGAGTTGCACAAGCTCACCAGCTTCGAGCGCCGCCGGGTGGTCGAGACCGTGGTGGCTCGCACGCGCGGGGCGGTGCCGGTGTGGGTGGGCGTGCGTGCCTTCGGCACGGCCGGTGCGATCGAGCAGTCGCGCAGCGCCGAGAGCCTGGGCGCCGACGGCGTGTTCGTGGCGCCCCTGGCGGGGGCGTGCGATGCGGCCTTGTTCGACTATTACCAGCAGATCGCGGAATCGGTCGCCATTCCGGTGGCGATCCACGACTTTCCGGATTCGTTCGGCACCACCATCGCGCCGGAACTGATCGCCCGCCTGGCGCAACAGACGGCTGTGCGCGTGGTCAAGCTGGAAGAGCCTCCCGTGGGGCCCAAGATCAGCCGGATCCGCGAGCTGGCGGGCGACGCCGTCAGCATATTCGGCGGCCTGGGCGGCGTGTATTTCCTGGAAGAGCTGCAACGCGGGGCCATCGGCACCATGACGGGCTTCGCCTTTCCCGAAGTGCTGCTGCGCATCTACGCATTGCATGCGGCCCAGCAGCAGGCGCAGGCTGCCGCCGTTTTCGACCGCTACTGTCCCTTGCTGCGCTACGAATTCCAGCCCGGCATCGGCCTGGCGCTGCGCAAGCACGTCTATATGCAACGCAAGATCATCGCGTCGGACTTCATCCGCGCGCCGGGCGCGGCGATCGACGACCTGACCCGCCGCGAGCTGGCAGCGGTGGTGCAGCGAGTGGGGTTGGCGCTGGACCGCCCCGGCGTGCAAAGCGTGGCGTAGGCGCGCCCGCCCGTCGCCTGTTAGCGCGCCGGAAAGCGGTACAGCGCCTGCGGGTTGTCGCGCAGGATGGCGTCCCGCGCCTGCGGTGTCGGCGCCCAGCGGTCCAGCAGGGCCAGCAGGTTCCGGTCGTCGGGGCGGCGCTGCTGCGCCGGGTGCGGCCAGTTGCTGGCCCACAGGCAACGCTCGGGATAGGCGTGCGCCAGCCGGCGGGCCAGGGCGCCCACGTCGTCGTATAGCGGCGGCCCGCTGCGCGAGGTCTCGTACATGGCCGACAGCTTCACCCAGGCGCGGCCCGTATCCAGCAGCCGGTACAGCGATTGCGCGCTGGCGTGGCCGGGGTCGACGGGTTCCAGGAATTTCCCTACGTGATCGATCACGAGCGGGCAGGGCAGGTTCGCCAGCGTTGCCTCGACGCGCGGCAGTTCGCGTCCGTCGAGCTGCAGGTTGATGGTCCAGCCCAGCTCGGCGATGACCTGGGCCATGCCGGGCAGCATGTCCCAGGTCATGATGGCGCCGCTGTCGGGCACCAGCATGAAGCGCACGCCGCGCACACCGCGCGCGTCCAGGGCCTGCAGTTCGGCCCGCGGCGTGCCGGGCCGCAGCGCCGCGATGGCGACCGCATCGCCGCCAGCGGCCTCGACCGCTTCCAGGGTGCAGCGGTTGTCGAAGCCGTAGCCCATCGGCTGGACGATCACGCAGCGCTGCAGGCCCAGCGTGGCCTGCAGCTGGCGGTATGCGGCCCATGGCGCGTCGGGCGGCGACACCGGGTTGGCCTGCGCAAGGGGATGGCGGGTCAGGTCGTAGATGTGGATGTGGCAATCGCAGGCCGGCGCCCGGGACGCCGGCGGGCGCGCGGGATCAGCCTGCATGGGCCAGCCGCTGGCGAAGGGCGCCCAGGCGTTGCGCCTGGTGGGCGTTGAGCGCGCCGGCCGGCATGCGGCCGGCCAGGATGTCGGCCACCTGGCCGGCGGCGTCCAGCGCCTGGTGCTCGGTGGCGTTGGGCGTCAGGCCGCCGATATGCGGGGTGGCGATGACGCGTGGGTGGGCCGCCAGCGCCGGGCTGGGCATCTGGTCGCGGGCCCGGCCCACGTCCAGCGCGCAGCCGGCGATGGTGCCGTCTTCCAGGGCATCGAGCAGGGCGGCCTCGTCGACCAGTTCGCCGCGCGAGGCATTGACGAAATAGGCGCCGCGCCGCATGGCCGCGAAGGCCGCGCGGCCCATCATGCCGGCCGTCTGGGCGTTGGCGGGCGCCAGGCACACGACGTAGTCGGACTGGGCCAGCAGGTCGTCCAGCGCGGCCTGCTCGATGCCGGGATCGTCGGCGGTGACGTACGGATCGTGCACCTGCACGCGCATGCCGAAGGCCAGCGCCAGCCGGCACAGATACTGGCCGATGGTGCCGTAGCCCACGACGCCCAGCGTCGCGCCGCGCAGTTCGCCGCCCATCGACGGTGCCGGCACGATGCCGCGATGATAGGACGCGTCGTAGCGGTGAACGCCGCGGCCCAGCGAGATCATGGCGCCGATGGCCCATTCGGCCACCGAGGCGCCGAACCCCGGCGAGGCCCGCGTGACCAGGATGCCGTTGCGGCTGGCCGCCTCGACGTCGATATTGCGGACATCGACGGCAACGCGACAGACCGCCGCCAGCCTGGGCAGGCGGTCGAACACCGGCGCCGGAATGGCCGGAATGCGGAACGCCACGATGATGTCGCAGTCGCGGGCGGCTTCGGCCAGGGCGTCCGGGTCGGGCTCGTCGTCGCTGTCGTTGCGGATCACGTGCCCCAGGGCCTGCAGCCGCGCCAGCGCCCGCTGGCCGTAGTACAGCGCGAACGCCTCGCGGCTGTGCGTGAGATAGATGGTCGGCGGGGTCTTCATGTTGCTGCGGCAGAGCCGGGTTCAAGAGTGGGCGCGGCGACCGACTCGCGGATGGTCAGGGTGGGCGTGAAGCGGATTTCCTCGCCGGCCTGGCCGGGCGCTTTCAGGCGCAGGATGGCGCGGTCGACCATCGTGCGCGCCATGTCGGCGATCGGCATGCGCACCGAGGTCAGCGCGGGCGAGGTGTACGCCGAGATGTCCAGGTCGTCCATGCCCACCACGGAAATGTCCCGCGGCACCGACAGGCCCTGGCGCCGTATGCCGGCCATCAGGCCGATGGCCATCATGTCGTTGACGGTGACGATGCCGGTTGGCCGCGCCGGCATCTGCGCGACGGCGGCCGCCAGCTCGTGGCCCAGGCCGGCCAGTTCGGTGTCGCCGAATTTGCTGGCCGTCTTGCCTTCGATGACCCGGCCGCTGACGTGCGGGCCGGCGCGGTCGATGGCGGCCATGAAACCTTCGATCTTGTGGCGCCGGCTGTAGGTCAGGCCCTTGGGCATCGCGAAGGCCAGGCGCGTATGGCCATGCTCGATCAGGTGGCTGGCGGCCAGTTCGCCGGCCAGCCGGTTGTCGGGTAGCACGTGATCGTGCCGGGGGGCGGCGCCGGGTTCGACGCCCAGGTCGAAGCTGACCACCGCCAGGCCGCGGTCGATGGCGGCCTCGATGTGGCGTTCGTCGCTGATCGACGATGTGACGATGACCGCGCCGACGCCGAACGCCAGCAGGTCGTCGAACATGGCGGCTTCCTGCTGCTTGTCGCGATAGGTATTGCACAAGAGCACGCGGTGGCCGTGCTGCTGCTGGGCGTGCACTTCCATGGCCACGGCCAGTTGCCCGAAGAACGGATTGGCGGTGGTGGGGACCAGCAGGCCGATGATCGGCGTGCGGCCGGTCTTGAGCTGGCGGGCGGCCTGGTTGGGCCGATAGCCCAGCTTGCGGATGGCGTCCACGATGCGCTCGTGGGTTTCGGCGCGCATGCGGTCGGTCTTGCCGTTCAGCACGTTGGAAACCGAACTGACGGAAACATGGGCCAGCCTGGCTACATCTTGTATGGTCGTCAAGGCGGTGTCCGGGGGAATGTGATGGCGAAAATTATATCGTTTTACTGTACCGATCTTATCGTGCCGGGACAAGAATTTCCAGCGCGATATTTCCCTGATAAATACGGGTAAATACCGAGTGAATTGCGATTCCACAAGCTGCTGTGGTGAAGTATAAATAAATCGATTTACTAAATCGTTATACATAAACCGGGAGACAACCATGATGCAATTCGGATTCCGCCGCGGCGCCGCCGCGTTCGCCGCCATGCTGGGCGCTGCCGCCATCGCCTGCGCGGCGCCCGTCCAGGCCCAGGCCAAGCGTGAAATCAAGGTGTCGCATTCCGCGCCGGGCTCGGTGTCGTCGGAACTGCACATGGCCGCGTGGGTGTTCCGCGATTATGTGCAAGAGAATTCCGACACCCTGTCGGTGCGCATCTACCCGGCCAACGCGCTGGGCGAAGAACGCGCCGTCTACGAGGCCATGCAGCTGGGCGCGGGCGCCTCGTGCGCCGTCACGGGCACGGCCATCCTCAACAATTTCTCGAAGCGGCTCGGCATCATCGACCTGCCGTTCCTGTGGCGCGACTACGACCACATGAACACCACGCTCAACGGCAAGGTGGGCGACGAACTGGCCCGCGACCTGGAAAAATCGGGCTTCAAGGTACTGGCCTGGATGACCAACTGGGGCGCGCGCAACGTGGTGACCTCGAACAAATCCGTCAAGACGCCCGACGACCTGAAGGGCCTGAAGATCCGCACCATCCAGAGCCCGGTGTACATCGAGGCCCTGAATGCCATGGGCGCCAACGCCACGCCGATGTCTTTCGGCGAGGTCTACACCTCGATGCAGACGGGCGTGCTGGACGGCTTCGAACACGGGTCGGCCATCGTCGTCACCCAGAAGTTCTATGAAGTCGCGCGGCACATCGCGCTGACCCGCCACTTCCTGGGCCCGGTGGCCATGGTGTGCTCGCTGAACGAGTGGAACCAGCTCAGCGACAAGGAAAAGGCGGTCATGCAGGCCGGCGCCAAGCTGGCCAGCGACGTGAACTGGGCCTTGGCGCCGCGCCGCGAGCGCGAGGCGTTCGATTTCCTGCGCGCCAAGGGCATGGACATCAACGAGATCGACACCACGGTGTTCCGCGAGCGCGCGGTGGCCAGTCAGGACAAGTTCGCCAAGGACCGCGGCGCGCAAGACCTGCTCGAACTGATCCGTTCGACCCGCTAAGGCCGCCACACGACAGGAAGACGCCATGCGCTATATCAATCGGCTGGCCGAGGCCATGTTGACCTTGCTGTTCGCCGCGATGGTCGGGGTCGGCGCGCTGCAGGTATTCAACCGCTTCTTCGTCAACGTGTCGCTGAGCTGGAGCGAGGAATTCCAGAAGTACGCGTTCATCTGGCTGGTGTTCCTGGCCATCCCGGTTGCCTATAACCGCCGCTCGCACCTGCGGGTCGATTCGCTGCTGCTGTTGTTTCCGCGGGCCGTGCAGCGCGGCCTGAGCGCGTTCGTCGACCTGCTGTGGCTGGTGCTGGGGGCGGCGCTGGCCATCCTGACGTGGCGCATCATGCAGGTGACGCAATACCAGGAAAGCCCCGGCCTGGGGCTGAGCATGTCGTGGGTCTACTGCGGCATGCTGGTCGGCGGCGTCTACCTGATCTTGTGCGTGGCGGCGCGGCGCCTGTCGGGCGGCGCCGCCGAAGGAGAGCAGGCATGACGCTGATCCTGATCTTTGCCGCCATCCTGCTGCTGGTGTTCCTGGGCATCCCCATCCTGCTGTCCATCGCCTCGATCAGCCTGGCCGGCGCCATGCTGATTCCCGGCCTGGTGCCGGCCCTGATGCCGCAGAAGGCCTTCGCCATGCTGGATTCGTTCAGCCTGCTGGCGTTGCCTTATTTCATCCTGGCGGGTGCCATCATGGCGCGCGGCGGGCTTAGCGCGGGGCTGATCGAGTTTTCCCAGACCGTGGTCGGGCATATCCGCGGCAGCCTGGGGCACACGGCCATCCTGTCGTGCGTGGCCATGGCCAACATCTCGGGCTCGTCCACGGCCGAGGCCGCCGCGGTCGGGTCGGTGACCATCCCGCCCATGAAAGAACGCGGCTACCGTCCCGGCTTCGCCGCATCCGTCGTGGCGGCCGCGGCCACGGTCGGCCCCATCATCCCGCCCAGCATGACGATGATCATCTACGGGTCGATCACCGGCGTGTCCATCGGCGGCCTGTTCATGGCGGGCGTCATCCCGGGCATCCTGATCGCCGTGCTGCTGATGTCGCTGGTGTATGGCATGTCGTACCTGCCGGCGTACGCCGAATTGCGCCAGACCTCGCCGCGCGCCAGCCTGCGCCAGATCGCCGCGGCCACGCTGCGGGTATGGCCGGCGCTGCTGGCGCCGGTCGTCATCATGGGCGGCATCCTGGGCGGCATCTTCACCGCCACCGAAGCCGGCGTGGTGGCGTGCGTGTACAGCCTGGTGGTCAGCATGGCCTGGTATCGCGTGCTGCGGTGGCGCGACCTGCCCTCGGTGCTGGTCGACGCGGCGGTCACCACCGCCATGGTGGCCGGCGTGATCGGCATGGCCGGCGTGCTGGGCTGGCTGCTCAGCTACCTGAACTTCAGCGAGGTGGTGCTCGGGGCCCTGCGCGGGGTGACCGACAGCTCGATGCTGATGCTGTCGCTGCTGATCGTCATCATGCTCATCCTGACCATGATGCTCGATGGCCTGGCGGTGGTGGTCGTGATGGTGCCCACCATCGTCTATATCGGCGATGCGTTCCACCTGCATCCCCTGCACCTGGGCGTCCTGATGGTGATGATTACCCAGATCGGCGGGCTGACGCCACCCGTGGCCATCCTGCTGTTCGTGACCAGCAGCATCGCCAAGATTCCGTTCTCGGAAGGCGTGCGCGCGGTCTGGCCGTTCGTCGGGGTATTGCTGCTGGCTCTGCTGCTAGTGATGCTGGTGCCGTCGCTGGCCACCTGGCTGCCCAGCCTGGCGCTGGGAAGCTAGCGCGGGCTTGCCCGGGCTGCCGCATCGCCGGCGGCCCGGGCGCACGGAAGCCGCGCCGGCCTAGCGCTTGTCGGTCTCGGAATACGCCAGCAGGCTCAGGCTCTTGCGCAGCGCCTGCAGGCCGCCAGCGCCCAGCAGCTTCTCGTATTCCTGCTCGATCGACTTGATCGCGGCATGGATGCTCAGCAGATACTCCACCCCCCGCTCGGTGAAGCAAATGATCTGCGCGCGCCCGTCCGAATCGTCTTGCGAGCGGGTCACCAGGCCCGCCTCTTCCAGTTCTTTCAGCAACTTGGCGACCGCCTGTTTCGAAATCCCCGAGCGCCGCGCCAGCTCGCTGCTGCGCGTGCCTTCCAGGTCCAGGAACGGCAGCAGCGACCCCCCGGGGATCACGCCCGCGGTGTCCTGGGATTTCTCGCTCATCTTTTGCGCCAGGCGGCTGGAGAAATCGCGGCGAGCCAGCAGGAACAGGCGGCCGATGCCATAAGAGCGGGCCGAGCGCAGCTGATCCAGTTTCCGGGCAGAGATCATGGAGTCGCGTCCAATTAGTCAACCATGTTGACTTTATTTGCCAAAAGGGAGACCATTCTATCAAACGAAAAAACACGCTTTCGACAGCGACATAGAGGCCAAAGGAGACTCTCATGACGATTTCGCGCGCAGTATTCGTGGCGCTGCTTTCCTGCGTTTCGGCGGTTTCATCGGCGGCGGATTATCCCGACAAGCCCATACACTTGATCGTGGCGTATCCGGCAGGGGGCAGTACCGACATGATCGCGCGCCTCTATGCCGAAAAACTGGCGCAGGAACTGGACCAGTCGGTCGTCATCGAGAACAAGCCGGGGGCCGGCACGAACATCGGCTCGAACCTGGTTGCCAACGCCAAGCCCGATGGCTATACCGTGCTGTTCGGCGGCGGAACGCCCAGCATCAATTCGGTATTCGGGCCGTTTCCCCCGTTCGATCCGGTCAAGAGTTTCGAGCAGGTCAGCATGGTTACCCAGGTGCCGTTCATGGTGGGCGCCGGCAACAATGCGCCGTTCTCGACGTTGAAGGAAATGCTGGCGAAGGCCAACCAGTCGCCCGGCAAGTACACCATTTCCAGCGCGCAGCTGAACCTGTATGTCGAGCTGATGAAATTTCGCGCCGGGCTGCCCATCATGCACGTTCCGTACAAGGGCGGCGCGCAGGCCACCACGGATGCCATCGGCGGACAGGTCGATACGGTGTTCTCGCTGGTGCCGGTGCTGCTTCCGCACATCCAGGCCGGGCGCCTGAAGCCGGTGGCCGTGTCGGCGCAGCACCGCATCGCCGTGCTGCCCGACGTGCCCACCTTCCAGGAGAACGGCGTGAACTACGACATCGGCGTGTGGTTCGGCCTGCTGGCGCCCGCGGGAACGCCGCAGCCCATCGTCGACAAGCTCGCGCAGGCCACGCAACGGATCGTCAAGCAGAAATCCTTCGCCTCGCGCCTGGAAGAAATCGGCGCCCAGGCCGTGGCCACGACGCCCGCCGAACTGCGGGCCCACATGGAAGCCGAAGTGCGCGATTGGAAGGCGCTGGCCGATTCCGTGCCAGAGCTGCGCAAGGCAGTGTCGCCACGCTGAGACGAAACGGTTCATGGAAGCGAAGATGTTTGAAAAAGCGATTGAAGAATACGAGGCGCGCCGGCGCCAGGGCATGGCCATGGGCGGGGAAGCGAAGCTTCGCCAGCGCGCCGAGGAAGGTGTCTTGAATGCGCGGCAGCGTATCGATTGCCTGGTGGACCCGGACAGTTTCCACGAAACCGGCCTGTTCGCGACCAGCATTCGCCCCGAGATGCGCGAGCGCTCTCCGGCCGACGGCAAGATCGCCGGCTACGGCAAGATCCACGGGCGCGACGTCGCCGTGGTCTCCAACGACTTCACGGTGATGGGGGCGTCGAGCAGCAAGGTCAACACCGCGAAGGTGGGGCACGTCAAGCGCATTGCCACGCAGCGCGGGCTGCCCATGGTCTTCCTGGGGGAATCCACCGGCGCGCGCATGCCCGATGTCATGGGCGCCGAGGGCGTGGGCAGCGGCGACCGGCCCACCCAGTACCGCCGCATGCGCGAAACGCCCTGGGTGTCCGCCGTCCTGGGCCATTGCTACGGATCGTCGTCGTGGTATGCGGCCCTGGCGGATTTCGTGGTCATGCGCAAGGGCGCGATCACCGCGGTATCCAGCGTCAAGCTGACATCGCGCGCCATCAACGAGGCCGTCGACCCCGAGGCGCTGGGGGGGTGGAAGCTGCACACCGAGGTCACCGGCATGGTCGACCTGGCGGTGGATACCGACGAACAGGCCCTGCAGGCGATTCGCAAGTTCCTGTCGTACCTGCCCAGCCACCACAATGAGGCTCCGCCGGTGCACCCCGTGCCGGAAGGCTCGGGCCAGGACATCGGCCGCATCCTGGACATCCTGCCGGAATCGCGCACCCAGGTCTACGACGTGCGCCGGATCCTTGCCCTTATCTACGACAAGGACTCGGTGTTCGAACTCAAGCCGCGGTTCGGCCGGTCCATCGTGACCGCGCTGGCCCGCCTGGACGGGCGGTCGGTGGGCATCGTCGCCAGCAACCCCATGTACAAGGGCGGCGCCATCGACCCCCAGTCGTGCGACAAGGTCGTCAGTTTCATGGTCTTGTGCGATTCGTTCAACATCCCCTTGATCTTCATGGTCGACCAGCCCGGCTTCCTGATCGGGGTAGAGGGCGAACGCCAGGGCGCGATCGGCCGCGTGATGAACTGGATGAACGCGATTTCCCTGGTCACCGTGCCCAAGATCTCGGTCGTGATGCGCAAGACCTACGGGCAGGCGGTGCTGAACATGGGCGGCGGCGGCAACGCCGACGAGGTCATCAACTGGTTTACCGCCGAGGTGAACTTCATGGACCCCCGGTCCGCCGTGTCCATCGTGCACGGCGTCGAGCCGCAGGACGACCCCGAACGGTATCAGCAACTGCTGGACGAAATGACCAAGGGCACGACGGCCTACGATGCGGCGGCGGCCTATAGCGCGCACGCTGTGATACATCCGGCGCAAACGCGGGCGCACCTGATCCGCAGCCTGGAAGTGCACCAGATGCGGCTGTCCGGCGGCGTGGGCGAGCACCTGATGCGCACCTGGCCCACCAGTTACTGATTCCCTCGCCGACCCGCGTCGGAACGGGCGTTGCCTCGGCAGCGCCCGGGGGGATTGTTGCGCCCGCGATGGGCGAATGTGGAGAATGGATCGATGTTTCAGAAGGTGCTTGTCGCGAACCGTGCCGCCATTGCCGCCCGCGTCCTGCGGGCGTTGCGGGCCATGGGCATCCGGTCGGTGGCGGTGTATTCCGAGGCGGACGCGAATCTGCCGTATCTTGCGCAGGCGGATGAAAGCTATTGCATCGGCGCGGCCGAGCCCGTGCACAGCTATCTGAACCAGGACGCGATCCTGCGCGTGTTGCGCGACACCGGCGCCGATGCCGTGCATCCAGGCTACGGGTTCCTGTCGGAAAACGCGGAATTCGCGCGCCGGGTGCAGGCCGCAGGCGCGGTGTTCATCGGCCCCAGCCCGGAATGGATCGACGCCATGGGGCACAAGACCCGGGCGCGCGCGCTGATGCAGCAGTACGGCCTGGCCATGGCGCCCAGTTCCGAACTGCTGACCGGCGACCCGGCGCAGGCGCAGGCGATGGCGCGCCAGATCGGCTATCCGGTCATGGTCAAGCCGGCCTCCGGCGGCGGCGGAATCGGTATGATGGCCGCGCGCGACGACGCGCAGCTGCTCAAGGCGGTCGAGCAGGCGGCATCGCTGGCGCGGCGCAGCTTCGGCAATGCCGAGCTCTACCTGGAACGTTTGCTGGAACAGCCCCGCCACATCGAGTTCCAGATGCTGGCCGATCGCGCCGGCAATGTGTGCCACCTGTTCGAGCGCGACTGCTCGGTGCAGCGGCGCCACCAGAAAGTGATCGAAGAGTCCCCGGCGCCGCTGCTGCCTCGGGCCATCGTGGACGCCGCCGGCGACGAGATCGCCGGCGCCCTGCGCAAGATGGGCTACGACGTCATCGGCACCGTCGAGACCTTGCACGCCCAGGGCCGCGACTTCCAGTTCCTGGAGACCAACACCCGGCTTCAGGTCGAGCACGCGGTGACCGAAGCGATCACCGGGGTGGACCTGGTCGTGGCCCAGATTCGCCTGGCGGCCGGCGAGCCGCTGGGGGCGGTCGTCCGGCAACCCGTATCGATTCGCGGCCACGCCATCGAGGCCCGCATCTATGCGGAAGACCCGGTGCGTTTCTTTCCTTCGCCGGGCACGCTGAAAGTCCTGGAATTCCCGTCGGGCGACGGCATTCGGGTAGAGACCGGCTTTGCCCAGGGCTGCACGGTGACGCCGTACTACGACCCCATGATCGCCAAGCTGATCGTGCATGCCCCGGGGCGCGAGCAGGCCATCGCGCTGCTGCGGCAGGCGCTCGACGCGACGCAGATCGTGGGCGTCAAGCACAACATTCCTTTCATCCAGCGCGTCCTGGCAAGCGAAGCCTTCCAGTCCGGCAACGTGCATACCGGGCTGGCGGCCCAGGTCCTGGCGGCCTGAGCGCCACGCCGTTTCCTCATCATGCAATCCCTAGGAGAAATCAACATGGCCACTGTCCCCCTGGTCGCGGAAGTCACCGGAAAAGTCTGGAAGGTATTGGTGGAAGCGGGCGGCGCCGTCTCGCCCGACGAGCCCGTCCTGATCGTCGAATCCATGAAGATGGAAATCCCCGTGCTAAGCAGCGATGCCGGCCGCCTGGCCGAGCTGCATGTCAAGGAAGGGGACGCGGTCGAAGACGGCCAGGTGGTCGGCCAGATCGACCTGGCCGGCTGAGGAAAGCCCGCCATGACCGCCGACACGCCTTGCCAGGATACGGATCGCGGGCCGCTGAAGGGCATCCGCGTCATCGAGGTCTGCACCACCATCGCCGGGCCGGCCTGCGGCAGGCTGCTGGCTGATTTCGGCGCCGACGTCATCAAGATCGAGCCGCCCGATGGCGATCCCGTGCGCCAGCTGGGCAGCCACGTCGACGCCGTATCGCTCTACAGCGCATCGATCCTGCGCAGCAAGCGTTCCATCGTGATCGACCTCAAGACGGAAGCCGGCCGCGAAACGGCCAGGTCGCTGATCCAGCGAGCCGATGTGGTGCTCGAGAACAACCGCCCCGGCGTGCTCGAGCGCCTGGGTCTGGGCTACGACGCCATGGCCCAGCTCAAGCCCGACATCATCTACGCCCGCATCAGCGGCTACGGTCAGGACGGCCCCAATGCCCACTTGCCGGGGTACGGCGCCATCTGCGAAGCCTATGGCGGCGTGCGCCACATGACCGGCGACCCCGATCGCCCGCCGTCGCGCGTCGCACTGGCGACGACCGACTACCTGACGTCGGTGTACACGGCCTTCGGCATCTTGGCGGCGCTGCGGCATCGCGACAGCACGGGCGAGGGCCAGGTAGTGGACGCGGCGCTCTACGAAGCGGCCTTCACCCAGATGGAGTCGGTGGTGACCGCGTACGACAAGCTGGGCAAGGTGCCCATGCGCCAGGGACCGAACCTGCCGTCGATGGCGCCCAACAGCCTGTATCCCACCGCCGACGGCGGCTATGTGCTGATCGCGGCCAACAGCAACGCCACCTTCGAGCGGCTGGCCAAGGCGATGCAGCGGCCCGACCTGCTGACCGACCCGCGCTACTGCACGATTCGCGCGCGCGGCCAGGCCGAGAACCTGCGCGCCGTGGATGCCATGGTGGCCGACTGGACCGGCCAGTTCGAGGGACGAGTGCTCGAAGATATGCTCCAGGCGGCCGGCGTGCCGGTTTCCCGGGTGTTGACCGTCAAGGACATCTTCGACGAAGCGCACTATCGCGCGCGCGACATGATCGTGGACGTGCCGCACGCACAGCTCGGCAGCATCCGCCAGGTCGGGGTGGTGCCCAAGCTGTCGCGCTCTCCGGGGCGAATCCAGCATACCGGGCCCGAGCTGGGCGGCGACACGGGCGACGTGCTGGCCACCGAGCTGGGCATGGGCGCCGAGCAGATCGAGGCCCTGATCCGGTCCGGCGCGGTGCGGCAGGGCAAGGCCCCCCGCTAGCGGGGGGCCGGCGCAGCGTTCTACGTTGCGCGCGTGTCGCCGCCCTTGGCAAGGATGGCGGTCATGTCCTGCTCGTAGCGATAGCCGTCGCGCAGGCTCATGTCCTCGATTGTGTTGAGCGTATGCTTGGCCAGCCGCGTCGCGGCCGGCCGCTTCGAGGCGATCGTGGCGGCCAACGCCAGGGCGGCCGGCAGCAGGTCTTCCGGCGCGGTGCAGGCCTCGACGATGCCCAGCCGGTACAGTTCGGCGCCCGGCACGCGTTCGCCGGTCAGCATCATGCGCCGCGTGCGCGAATGGCCGAACAGGCGCATCGCATGGCGCCCGCCGCCCATGGCGCCCACGTCGATCTCGGGCAGGCCCAGCACCGTCTTTTCGCAGGCCAGCAGGATGTCGCACGACGCGGCGATGGCCAGGCCGGCCCCCAGGGCCGGGCCGTTGATGGCGGCGATCACCGGCTTGGCGCATTCGCGGATGGCATGGAAGCACTCGCGCGTGCGCCGCGAATGGGCGATCAGGCCGCCCAGGCCCGCGGTATTCTCGGCGCGGCGCTTCAGGTCGGCGCCCGCGCAGAAGACTTTGCCGGCACCCGTGAGCACCACGACATGTGCCTCGTCGATATCGGACAGCCGGTCCAGCGCCATGGTCAACTCGTCGTTGAGCGTGCGGCTCAGCGCGTTGACCGGGGGATTGTCCAGGGTCAGGGTCGCGATGCCGTCCTGGATATGCAGTTGCAACTGGGAAAAATCGTCCATCGCCGAAGCCTCATCGGTTGCGCATTATGATATGTGGCGCCCAGCTTCCAAATGGGCTGCCCTTGGGAACTTCGACATGCCTACCCTGATCCCGGCCGCGGGCCGTACGCTGGCCGCCTTTGAGGTCTTCGCACGCGAAAAGCGCGAGCTGTCCAACTCGGAAATGGCGCGCATGCTGTCGTTGGCCGACAGCAGTTGTTCGGACCTGATGAACACGCTGCACACGCTCGGTTACCTGATGCGTACGCCCCGTACCCGCCGCTTCTATCCCACCGCGCGGCTGTACGAGATCGCCCGCCAGATCGCCGAGAACGACCCGCTGACCCGCTCGGCCAAGGAAGCCGTCCAGCAACTGGTCGAGAATACCAATGAAAGCGCCTTTTTCGGCGTGCTGGACCGTGCCGCCGTCAAGGTGGTGGCGGCCCAGCCTAGCCGGCGGCCGCTGCGCTACATCATCGAGGTGGGCGACCGCGTGGCGCTGCACGCGTCGGCCATCGGCAAGGCGCTGCTGGGCGAACTGCCGGCCGACGAACTGCAGGGGCAGGTCCAGCAGATCAAGTTCAAGGCCGTCACGGGCCAGACGATCACCAGCGCCAAGAAGCTGCTGGCCGACCTGGCCCAGGGGCGCAAGCAAGGCTGGTACGAATCCCGCGGCGAGGGCACCGAGGGGGTTACCGCCCTGGCCGTCGCCGGCACGCTGGGCGACCAGGCGGTGGCGCTGTCGCTGGCCGGCCCCGCCGACCGGGTCGACAAGCATCGCAAGGCCTACCTGCAGGCGCTGTTCGACGTGCGCGACACGTTGTAGAGCGCCTGCAGGGCTCATGGTTGCTGGGCCGGCCACTGGAACGGCGGCCCGTTCTTGTCGAAGAAACGCTGCAGCGCCATGGTGTGGTAGTCGGTGCTCATCGCCACGCCCTGGCCGTCGCTTTCCAGCATCAGCATGGTCTGCAGGTCGCTGCGCAGCGACACATTCAAGGCGCGCTTGGTGATGCTCAGGGCCACCGGCGAGGCCTGGGCCAGGCAGTGGGCAATGGCCTGCGCCCGTTCCAGCACCTGCGCTGCCGGATGCGTTTCCAGCACCAGGCCCAGGTCCCGCGCCTCGGCTGCGCCGAACTCGCGCGCGGAAAACAGCAGTTCCTTGGCCCGCTGCACGCCCACCAGGCGCGGCAGCGTGTAGAACGTGCCGAAATCGGCCACGGCGCCCAGGCGGCCGAAGGCCATGCAGAAGCGGGCATCGTCGGCGGCCAGTACCAGGTCGGCGGTCATGGCCAGGCCCAGGCCCGCGCCATAGGCCACGCCCTGCACGGCCGCGATGATCGGCCGGTCGAAATCCACCAGGGTGGCCACCACGTCGTGCAGGTCCACCAGCCGCTGCCGGCGTCCCGGCGCAGTGGCCTCGCCGGCCGCGGCGCTGTTGCGCAGGGCGTTCAGGTCGCCGCCAGAGCAGAAGTTGCCGCCGGCGCCCGCCAGCACCAGCACCTTCAGCTCGCGGTCTTCGCGCAGGTCGCGCAGCAGCTTGCGCAGCGACGTGCGCATGGGAATGTCGATCGCGTTCTTGAATCTCGGTCGGTCCAGGGTGATGGTGCCCACACCCTCCGCCATTTCGTACTGCAAGCCTTCGTACATGGTGATTCGTCCTTTATGGCTAGTGACATTCGGCATCGGGGGAAGTCAGTATCAGGGCGTCGAGCACCCATGCGCCTTCGCCCGCCGCCCCGACCCAGACCGGGTTGAACTCGGCTTCGCGCACCTCGGGATGCTTCAGGATGAATTCCGAGATGCGCAGCAGCAGTTGCGTGAAGGCCTGCGTGTCCATGGGCGGCAGGTTGCGGAACGCGCCCAGGTAGGCACGGTGCCGCAGGCCCGCCAGCATTTCCTCGACGTCGGCGGCCTGGATCGGCAGCACGCGATGCGACACATCTTTCAGCAGCTCGACGAATACGCCGCCCAGCCCGACAGTGATGACGCGGCCGTACATCGGGTCGGCACGCACCCCGACCAGCATCTCGCGCCCGTTGCCGTGGAACATCTTTTCCACCAGCACGCCGTCGATCCTGGCATCGGGCCGCTGCGCGCCCACCTGCCGTACCAACTGGTCGAACGCATCCGCGGCTTCCCGGGCCGAGCCGAGGCCCAGGCGCACGCCGCCCACTTCCGTCTTGTGCAGGATCTGGGCACTGGCGATCTTCATCGCCACCGGAAACCCGATGACTTCGGCCGCGGCCGCGGCCTCGCCGGACGTGCGGCACAGCCTGCCTTCCGGCACCGGGATCCCCACCTCGCGCAGCAGCGCCTTGGCGGCAGCCTCGGTGCAGGGCAGGGCCTGTGGCTGCGCCTCGGGCGCCTCGGGTGCCGGGTGGTCGGCCGGCGTGGGCGGGCCGGACAGCAGGCCGGGCGGCATCATCTTGCGCAGCGCCGCCAGCGCTGTGGTCAGCGACAGGAACGGCGCCAACCCCTGTTCTTCTAGCCGCCGAAAGCCGGTGCCCAGGCGGCGGCTCATCCACACGGGCACGATCGGCTTGGTGGCGCCAGCCGCCGCATCGACGATGGCCTGCGCGATGCCGTCGGTCAGTTCGGCATAGTCCGCTGGAATGGGCACGACGACCGCGCCCACCTTGGGGTCCTGCGCGACCGTGCGCAGGCACGAAGACAGGCCGTCGATGCTCTTGAGCGCCTCGGCGGTGACGTCCACCGGGTTGGCGATGGCCGCATAGTCCGGCAGGGAGGCCCGCAGGTGTTCGGTGGTGGCGGGCGAGAACTGCGCCAGCCGCAAGCCCTGCAACCCTGTCTGGTCGGCGGCCATCGCGGCCGCGCCGCCTGAAAAGGTCACCACGGCCAGGTCGGCCGAGGCCGGCGGGCGGCCGTCGGCCGCCAGGCGCGCCAGGGCCACCAGCTCGTCCATGTCGTAGGCCTCGATCGCGCCGAACTGGGCGAAGACGGCGCTGTTGACCTCGGCCGCGCCGGCGATCGAGCCGGTGTGCGACTGGGCGGCGCGCACGCCGTACTCGGACCGGCCTATCTTGAGGATGATCACCGGCTTGCCTTGCGCGCGCGCCAGGTCCAGCGCGGCGATCAGGCGCCGGCCATCCTTGATGCCTTCGAGCAGGACGGTGATCACGCCGATGCCCGGGTCGCCGGCCATGTGGGCAATGAAATCGGGCGCTCCCAGGTCGACTTCATTGCCCGCCGACAGCCACATCGCGGCGCCCACGCCGTACGACAGCCCCTGGACGATGTTTCGGCCCGCGCCGCCGCCCTGGGTGACGATGCCGATCGCGCCGACGTTCTTGTCCGACTTGAACGCCGGCGAGATGGTCATGCCCATGCGGTCCCGGAAGTTCGACAGCCCGGGGCAGTTCGGGCCGTAGACCCGCAGGCCGGTCGACGCGCACAGCGCCGCGATCTGCTGTTCCAGCGCGCGCCCCTCGGGGCCGGCCTCCCCGAACCCCGACGACATGACGATCGCAAAGGGAATCCCGCGCGCGGCGCAGTCGCGCAAAGCGTCCAGCACATAGGCCGCCCGCAGGATGATCAGGGCCACGTCGATGTCCGCCGGGGGCAGGGCGGCGATAGATGGCCAGCACCGGAACGGCCCGTCGCCGCGCATGGGCGGGTTGACGACGAACAGCTCGCCTTCCAGGCGCGAATGCGTCGACAGGTTTTCCAGCAGGCGGGCCCCTTCGCTGTTCGGCCGCTGGGACCCCAGCACCACGACCACATTGCGTGGCCGCACCAGCCGGGATAGATCGGGAAATTCGCAGGTGGGTGAAGACATTTAATTTCCGTGGTGTCGTAGGTATTTACGAAACTCTGTAATTAATTCTACAATGGATCGTAGAAAATTACGAGATATCGTAAACACTATAACCACGACGGAGACAAACCATGAGGCTATTCATCGCCGCGGCATTTGCCTGGCTGTGCGCAGGCAGCATCGCTACCCCCGTGCAGGCGCAATCCCCCCAGTCCTACCCCACCAAGCCGGTGACCTTGCTGGTGGGATTCGGCGCCGGGGGCGGCACCGACCTGCTGGCCCGCCACTATGCCAAGCGCCTGGCCGACAAGCTGGGCCAGTCGTTCGTGGTCGAGAACAAGACGGGCGCCGGCGGCGCCATCGCCGTGCAAGCGACCGCCAATGCGCGAGCCGACGGCTATACGCTCATGATCGGCACGACCGGCATCGCGGTGGACACCGCGCTGGGCAAGACCGCCTATGAATGGGACCGCGACCTGGCGCCCATCGCGATGCTGGGATACGCCAGCAATGTACTGGTCGTGGCGCAAGGATCGCCGGTGCGTACTGTGTCCGACCTGATCGCCGAGGCCCGGCGCCGGCACGTGACCTTCGGCTCGCCCGGCGTGACGTCGTCGATGCACATGACCGGCGAACTGTTCAAGCAAATGGCCGGCGTCCAGATGACGCACGTTCCCTACCGTGGCGCCCCGCCCGCCGAGCAGGCCGTGCTGGCGGGCGATGTCGATGTGCTGTTCGACAACATGGCGGGCGCCATGGCCTTCATCGAGGCAGGCAAGTTCCGGCCCATCGCGGTCAGCAGCGCCACGCGCAATGCCGACCTGCCGGATGTGCCGACCATCAGCGAAGCCGGCCTCAAGGGCTTCGAGACTACGGGCACGTTCTTCCTGATGGCCCCCGCCGGGACGCCGCCCCAGGTGATCGGCAAGCTCGCGGGGGCTGTCGGCGAGATCACCGAAGAAGCCGAGACGCGGGCTTTCCTGCGGCGCCTGCACATCGTGCCGCTGGCGGGCGGCCCGCAGGCCGTGTCCGCGTTCATGCAGGCCGAGGTGGCCAAGTGGAAGCAGGTGGTCACGGCCAAGGGATTCGAACTCGGGAAATAGGAGGCTGCCGCCATGGATTTTTCACTGGATCCGACCCAGTCGGCCCTGAAGGACTCGCTGCGCCGCTATCTCGAAGCCGAGGTCGCGCCGCTGGTCGAGCGCCACGAAGCCGCGAAAGAACCCGTGCCCCGCGCGATCGTGGCCGCCATGCGCGACTACGGCCTGATCGGCGGCTTGTTGCCCGAGGCCGACGGCGGTTTCGGCCTGTCCATGGCGACCTACGGCACACTGGTCGCCGAAGTCGCCCGGGTTTGGCCGTCGCTGCGTGGCATGCTCAGCGTCAGCAACCTGGCAGCGTCGGTGATTGCCGGCGCGGGCAGTCCGCAGTTGCGCGCCAAGACCCTGCCGCGCATCCTCGAGGGCCAGGCCATCTGCTGCTTCGCGCTGAGCGAGCCGGGCATCGGCTCGGACGCGGCCAATGTCCAGACGCGCGCCGAACGCACCGCGTCGGGCGGCTGGCGCATCAACGGGCGCAAGATCTACATCACCAACGGGCCCATCTGCGACCTGGGCATCGTGTTCGTGCGCACGGGGTCGGAAGGCGGCGTGCCCGGGGTCTCGTGCCTGGCGTTCGACAGCACCATGCCCGGGTTCTCGTGCAGCCCGCTGGGAAAGATGGGCATGCATTGCTGCCCGCTGGGCGAACTGCTGTTCGAAGATGTTGAAGTCCCCCCCGAGAACCTGATCGGCGAGCCCGGACGGGCCTTCTCGATCGCGAAGAAGTACTTGAACATCGGCCGTTCGGTGGTGGCGTTCTCGGCGCTGGGCATCGCCGAATCCTCGCTCGAGGCGGCCATCCGCTTCGCCGGCGAGCGCGTGCAGTTCGGCCGGCCCATCGGCGCATTCCAGCTGGTGCAGCAAATGGTGGCCGACATGATGACCATGGTCGAGACCTCGCGTCTGCTGGCCTACCGTTCCGCCGACGCGCTGGACAAGAACGACCCCGACAACACCACCTTGTGCGCCATGGCCAAGCGCCATGCCAGCGACGCGGCCCTGCGGGTGGCTGAGCTGGCCCTGCAAGTGCATGGCGGGGCAGGCTATACCTCGCTGTTTCCCGTCGAGCGGCACTATCGCGATGCCCGGCACCTGAGCATCGGGGAAGGCACCAACCAGATTATCGGAATGCTGATCGCGCAGCGCGCGCTCGGCCTCTCTGCACTTCGCTAGGCATACCTATCTGCCAAGGAGATTTCATGCTCAAGAACCCCATCCGGCGTCATGCCGTTTCCGCCGCGCTGCGGGCCCTGCTCGCCGGCGGGCTGATCGCCGCCGCGCCGGTCCTGGCCGCGCAGGCGGCGCCTGCCTACCCCGACAAGCCGGTGCGGCTGATCGTGCCGTTCGCGGCAGGCGGCTTTTCCGATGTGCTGACGCGCCTGATCGGCAATGCGCTGTCCGAACAATGGGGGCAGCCCGTGGTGGTGGAAAACCGCGCCGGGGCGAACGGCGTGATCGGGACGGCGGCCGCGGCGCGCGCGCCGGCCGATGGCTATACCTTGCTGGTCACGCTGGATTCGCACGTCAGCAACAACTTCCTAGTGAAATCGCTGCCCTACGACACGGTCAAGGATTTCGCGCCGGTGGCTTTCCTGGGCACCGCCCCGATGGTGCTGCTGGCCAACCCGGAATTTCCCGCCAGCAATGTGGCCGATGTGGTCCGGATCGCGAAAGACCAGCCCAATTCCATCAACTACGGCACGCTCGGGTCGGGCAGCCAGATCCACATGGCCGCGCGCATGCTCGAGACCGCCGCCGACATCCGCATGACGCCGGTGCCGTACAAGGGCGGCGGCCCGGCTGTCAGCGACCTGATGGCCGGCCATATCCAGCTGCTATTCGCGTCCATCACGTCTTCGCTGCCCATCGTGCAGCAAAAGCGCGCCAAGGCGTTGGCGGTGGTCTTTCCCAAGCGGCTCGCATCGCTGCCCGATGTGCCCACCATGGGCGAGCAGGGCTACCCCTCGGTGGAAAAAGTGGGCTTCTGGTTCGGCGTCATGGCGCCGGCCGGCACGCCGGCGCCCATCATCGACAAGGTGCGGGCCAGCGTGATGGACGCGGCGGCCCGTCCCGACGTGGCCAAGCGGCTGGCCGACATGGGCTTGCAGATGCAGCCGATGGGACCCGCCGAGTTCGGCGATTTCGTCAAATCCGAGCTGGCCCGCTGGGCCGAGCTCGTGCGGCGCGAGAACATACAGCCTCAGTAGCAGCGGGGATGGGGGCGGGAACGGCACCGCCGTTCCCGCTTGCCGCGATGCCGGGGCGTGTTGCCCCGGAACGGCCGAGCCCTAGGCGGGCCGGGTATCCTGCCAGACGGCCGCCGCGTCCTGGTCGGCCAGTTGGTCAAGGATGGCCTGGGTATGCTGGCCGGCGCGTGGAACCGGCCCGGGCTCGGCCCGTACGCCGTCGAAGCGCGGGGCGGGCGCGGCCTGCAGGCACCCGTCCCGCTCGAAGTAGACGCCGCGTGCCGCATTGTGCGGGTCCAGTGCGGCTTGCCCGGGATCGAGCACGGGAACGACGCAGGCGTCGCTGCCTTCGAACACCGTCCACCACTCGGCGCGGGTGCGGCGGGAAAACAGCGCCTGCAGGCGCTCCTTGCGTTCGGGCCAGCGCGGCCGGTCCCATTGCGGCGTGAACCCGGGGTCGTCGGCCAACCCAAGGCGTTCCAGCAGCAAGGCGTAGAACTGCGGTTCGATGGCGCCTACCGTGATGAAGCCATCGTCGGCGCATCGATAGCTGGCGTAGAAGGGCGCTGCGTTGTGCAGGCTCTGGCCGCGCTCGTCGGCGATGATGCCCTTGGCCCGCGCGGCCAGCAGCAATTGCTGCGAATGCGCGGAGCCATCGACGATCGCCGCGTCCACCACGCAGCCTTGCCCGGTACGGCGGGCCTGCAGCACGCCGGCCAGGATGCCGATCGACAGGTAGAGCGCGCCGCCGGCGATGTCGCCCACCAGCGAGAACGGCGTCACCGGCGCGGCCTCGGCCGGCCCGGCGTGCCACAGCGCGCCGGACAGCGCGATGTAGTTCGCGTCGTGGCCCGCCATCTGCGCCATGGGGCCGTGCTGGCCCCAGCCGGTCATGCGGCCGTAGACCAGGCGCGGGTTGCGCGCCCGGCAGATGTCCGGCCCCAGGCCCAGGCGCTCGATGACGCCGGGGCGCATGGCCTCGATCAGCACATCCGCGTGCTCGACCAGGCGCAATACCGAATCGCGGCCCTCGGCCGTCTTCAGGTCGAGCGCGATGGCCCGCTTGCCGCGCTGGATGCAGGTTTCGTAGCCCAGGCTGCCGGCACGGCCATCGGGCCGTTGCACCGCGATGACGTCGGCGCCCAGGTCGGCCAGGTGCATCGCGCAGAACGGGCCGGGCCCGATCCCTGCGATCTCGACCACCCGCACGCCTTCGAGCACGCCCGCGCGGGGCGATTCCTTCATGTCTTTGTCCATGTCTGTGCGGCCCGTTCAATCCAGCGCGATGACGGCTTCGCCGACGATCTTGTTGGCGCCGTGCTGGTCGACGCATTTCAGGGCCACGCGCACCCGCTGCTCGCCGTCCTCGATCATCTTGTCGACGATTTCCCCGCTGCATGTCGGCTCGGCATGCAGCTGCATGATGCCGGTGAAGCGCACCGCCAGGCTGCGGATGCATTGCTGCGGCGCCCAGTCGGTCAGCATGCGGCCCACGTAGGCGGCGGAAAGCATGCCGTGCGCGAACACGTCGGGCGCGCCGGCATCGCGGGCGTAATCCAGGTCGATGTGCATCGGGTGGTGGTCGGCCGAGGCGCCGGCGTACAGGGCCAGGGTCTTGCGTGAAATAGGCGGCGGTTTCAGCGCCGGCAGGCGGTCTCCGACCGCCAGCTTGTCGAAAGCAGGGAGGCTCATCCGGAATCCTTCAGTCGTTGCGTTGCACCACGATCGCGCGCAGGTCGGCGATATGCTGGCCGTGCTGGTTGGTGACGCGCGAATCCTTCACCAGGAAGTCGAGCGCCCCGCCTTTCTTCTGGTACACGTCGGCGACCTTCAGGTCGAAGGTCAGGGTGTCGCCCGCATAGGCCATGGCGTGATAGGCGAAGCGCTGCTCGCCATGCAGGACCCGGCTCTCGTCGAGCCGGGCCAGCCTGGCGGTGCCGATGGAATCGAACGCGTCGATCTCCAGGCAGAACAGGAAGGTCGGGGGAACCGGCAGGGCGGGGTGCCCGGCCGCGCGGGCGGCGGCTTCGTCCAGGTAGATGGGGTTGGTTTCGCCGATTGCCTTGGCGAAGAAGCGCAGCCGCCCGGGCTCGACGGCGATGCTGCGGGTGCCGAGCGATTGGCCGATCAGGTTCTGGTCAAGCAAGGGGTTCTCCTTGGGTCAATGGGGTAGCCTGAGCCAGGCTCAGCTGGCCCGGGCGCCGGTGCGCTCGATGATGGATTTCCACTTGACGCGCTCCTGGCGGATCATTTCCTCGAACTTCTCGCCGCCCACCGGCAGCGGCGCACCGCCCATCTGGGTCAGCGCGTCGATCACTGCCGGATCGTCCAGCGCGCGCGCCACCTCGGCCTGCCAGCGCTCGACGATGGGCTTGGGGGTCTTGGCCGGGAAGAACAGGCCGATCCACGACATCGACTCGGCTTTCGGATAGCCCACTTCCGCAATCGTCGGCACGTCGGGCAGCAAGGCCAGCCGGGACGTGCCCGTGGTGGCCAGGGCGCGCAGCTTGCCGCTCTGGATGTGCCCCAGCGTGGTCGCGGGATAGTCGAAAGAGGCATCCACCTGGCCGCCCAGCAGGTCGTTGATGGCCGGCGGGCTGCCGCGATAAGGCACGTGCGTGAACTGGATGCCGGCCACCGTCTGGAACAGTTCCGCCACCAGGTGGGTGCCGGTGCCGTTGCCGGCGTTGGCCACGGTCAGGCGGCCCGGATTCTGGGTGGCGTAGGCCACCAGTTCTTTCACGGTGCGGTAGGGGCGTTCGGCGTTGACCACCAGCACATTGGGCAGGGCGATGACGCCGTGCACGGCCACGAAATCCTTGGCTGGATCGAAGCTGATGGACTTGTACAGGTACTGGTTGGTCGCCTGCGTGCCTTGCGTACCCATCAGCAGCGTATAGCCGTCGGGCTTGGACTTGGCCACGTGCTCGGCCGCCGGGTTGCCGCCGGCGCCTGGCCGGTTCTCTACCACGACGGGCTGGCCCAGCCGCTGCGAGACCTTGCTGGCGATCAGGCGGCTGACCTGGTCGGTGATGCCGCCCGCGGGGCCGGCCGACACGATGGTCATCGCGCGGGTCGGATACGTATCGGCGAAAGCGGGCGCGGCTGCCGCCGAACAGCCCAACGCCAGCACCAGTGCAACACGCCGAAGATCTGAAGCCAGCGCGCGGCCGGCGTCCTGAATATTCATGGGTGTCTCCTCCCAGGTCGAAAAAGTAGTTGGAATTTACTACGGTATTTCGTATAGTACTCCGAAAGAACGTAATTGCGAGGATTTTTTCGATGCCCACTCTGATCCCTGCCACCGGTCGCACCATGGCTGTTTTCGAGGTCTTCGCCCGCGAAAAGCGCGAGCTGTCGAACTCCGACATGGCCCGGATCCTGTCCTTGGCCGACAGCAGTTGTTCCGACCTGCTGTACACGCTGCATTCGCTGGGATACCTGATGCGCACGCCGAAAACGCGGCAGTTCTACCCCACCGGGCGGCTGTTCGAGACGGCAGCGCAGATCAAGCAGAACGACCCGCTTTCCGCGGTGGCACAAGAGGCGGTCGAGCAATTGGCCGAACGGACCAACGAAAGCGCGTTCTTCGGCATCCACGAGCGCCTGGCCGTGAAGGTGGCGGCGGCGCTGCCCAGCCGCCGGCCGTTGCGCTACATCCTCGACGTCGGCGACCGCGTCGCGGTGCACGCCTCGGCCTTCGGCAAGGCGCTGCTTGGGCTGCTGCCGCCGGACGAGTTGCGGGCCGAGGTCGGGCGGTTGAACCTGAAGGCGGTGACGCCGCACACCATTACCGACCCGGCGAAGCTGGTGGCCAACATCGAGGCGGGGCGCAAGCGCGGCTGGTACGACACGCGCGGCGAAGGCGCCGAAGGCGTGACCGCCTTGGCCGTATCCGGCTGGCTGGGCGGCCACGCCGTATCGTTGTCGCTGGCCGGGCCCACCGAGCGCGTCGACAAGCACCACGCCGATTATCTGCAGGCGCTGCGCGACGTACGCAGCGCCATACTGGACGGCCAGTCGGCCGCTCCGTTTTCCTCATCCAAGTAGGAGTACACATGGATCTGAAGCTGAAAGATCGCGTGGCGATCGTCACCGGGTCGGCGCGCGGGATCGGGGCCGAAACGGCCCGCTTCCTGGCCGGCGAAGGCATGGCGGTCGTCGTCAGCGACCTGGACGAGGGCGCCGCTGGGGCGATGGCGAAGACCATCGAGGCCGAGGGCGGCCGCGCCATAGGCGTGCGCTGCGACGTGCGCGAGCAAAGCCAGGTGCAAGCGATGGTCGCCGCCGGCCGCGAGGCTTTCGGGCGCATCGACGTGCTGGTCAACAACGCGGGCCTGGTGAAAGACCGCAGCTTGCTCAAGATGGACGAGGCCGACTGGGACCTGGTGATCGACGTCACCCTCAAGGGCGCGTTCCATTGCTGCCGGGCGGCGCTGCCCCACATGCACGAGAACGGCTGGGGCCGCGTCATCAACATCGCCTCGCGCGCGCTGTTCGGCAACCCGGGCCAGACCAACTATTCCAGCGCCAAGGCAGGCATCATCGGGTTCACCCGGGCGCTGTCGTTCGAACAGGCCCGCAAGGGCGTCACCGTGAACGCCATCGCGCCGGGATTCATCGAGACCGACTACATCAAGAGCCTGCCCAACTACGGCACGATCCTCGAAAACGTCCAGGCCAAGAACCAGGTGCCGTTCCCGGGCCAGCCGTCGGACATCGCCGGGGCTGTCGCGTTCATGGCGTCGGAGCATGCGCGCTACATTACGGGCACCACCCTTTTCGTGACCGGGGGCCGCTATGGTTGACCTGGATGCCGATGGCCTGTCCAGCGAACACGGCCTGTTGCGCGACAACCTCCGCCGCTTCCTGAAAGACCGCGTCAACCCGGTCATCCTGCAGCACGAAACCGCCAAGACCTTTCCGTTCGAGGTGCTGGGCGAACTGCGCGATTTCGGCTACCTGGGAGGCTATCTTCCCGAATCGTCGGGCGGGCTCGGCATCGACTACCTGAGCTGGGCCGTCATGATGGAAGAAGCCGGCTATTGCTGGCTGTCGCTGCGGGCGCTGATCAACGGCCTGAACATCGTCGGCGGCATCATCGACGCCTACGGCACCGACGAGCAGAAAGACCGGTTCCTGCACCCGTTGATGCGCAACGAGCGCCGCACCTTCGTGTCGATTTCCGAGCCGGACGTGGGCTCCAACGTGGCCGAGGTCAAGACCCGGGCCGACAAGCAGGGCGATCGCTACGTGCTCAACGGCAGCAAGCTGTGGGTCACGAACGGCATGTTCGCCGATTTCGGTATCGTGGTCGCGCGCACGTTCAGCGATACCTGCCAGGGCGGGCTGTCGCTGTTCCTGGTGGAAAAGGAACATACTCGCTTCGACGTGCGCCCGGTGGACACGATGTTCGTGCGCAGCACCGGCACCGCCGCCTTCACCTTCGATAACGCCGAAGTGCCCGCGGCCAACCTGCTCGGCCAGGAAGGGCAGGGGTTGCGCCAGATCCTTATCGGCCTGAACTTCGGCCGCCTGAACGTCGCCATGGGCGCGGTCGGCGCGGCGCAATGCGCGCTGGACCTCTCCATCGACTATGCGCGCACCCGCAAGCAATTCGGGCACCCCATCGCGTCGTACCAGTTGGTGCAGCGCCACATTGTCGAAATGACGATGAAGACGCAGGCGGCGCGCGCGCTGGGGTACCGCGCCGCGCGCGCGATGCAAGCGGGCCAGCCGGCGCGCATCGAGGGCTCGGTGGCCAAGCTGTACGCCACCGAGGCCGCGCACCAGGTGGCCAACCATGCCCTGCAGGTGCACGGTGGCATCGGCTATGCCACCGACTACCCGATCGAACGCATCTTCCGCGACACGCGCGGCGGCATGATTCCGGAAGGCACCACCGAAATCCAAACGCTCATCATCGGCCGGGAAATCCTCGGGATATCGGCGATGACTCACGGAGAACGCGCATGAAAGATTCCAATGTCATCCAGGATATCGCCCAGGCGGCGATCTTCTGGGAAGACCTGCCCGTCGGCACTGGCTACCGGACATCGTCGCGCACCGTCACCGAGGCCGACGTGGCCGCGTTCGCGGCGCTGACCGGCGACTTCAACCGCGTGCACGTCGATGCCGAATACGCCAAGGGCACGCTGTTCGGGCAACGCATCGCCCACGGCATGCTGGTGGCGTCGTTCATGGCCGGCCTGACGTCGCGCTCGATTCCCAACCAGCTGATGGAAGGCGCCTTGTTCGGCGTGCTGGAAAACCGCATCAAATTTCCCAAACCCACCCTGATCGGCGATACGCTGCATGTCGAGATCGAAGTGGTCGAACAGAAACCCACCAGCCGCCCCGATCGCGGACTAATCGGCTTCCTGCGCAAGGGCATCAACCAGCGCGGCGAAGTGGTCTGCGAACTGAGCGCCACTTGCCTGCTCAAGCGCCGCACGCCGGCCCAGAACGTATGAACGCATCCACTATTCGATTCGCCGATTTGACGCGGCTGGTTCTGCCCGAGTCGGTCGTGCTGGTCGGCGCTTCCGAGAAACCGGGCAGCATCGGCCAACGCACCCTCGAGAACCTGACCGTGCATTCCGGCTGGCAAGGCCGGCTGTCGCTGGTGAACCCCGCCCGCCAGGCCATTGCCGGCCGTCCTTGCGTGCCTTCGGTGCGCGACCTGGATCACGCGCCCGATGTGGCCATCCTGGCCGTGCGCGCCGACCTCGTCCTGGATACGCTGCGCCAGTGCGGCGAGCGCGGCATCGGCTACGCCATCGTATTCAGTTCCGGCTTCGGCGAGACCGGCCCGGCCGGGCGCGCCCTGGAAGCGCAGATGCGCGAGATCGTCGCCCGGACAGGCCTGCGCATCTACGGGCCCAACAGCCCTGGGCTGACCAACGTCAACGGCCGCCTGGGCATGAGCTTTTCGCCCGCCTTCAAGACCGACCAGCGGCCCGGGCCGATCGGCGTGGCGTCGCAGGGCGGCGGCCTGGGCCGTTCGTTCATCCAGGCCATGGACCGCGGGGTCGGCACCGGGCTGTGGTTTTCCGGCGGCAACGAGGTCGACCTGGAAGTCAGCGACTACATCCACTACATGGCCGATGCGCCCGATATCGAGGTGATCGTCAGCGTGCTGGAAGGAGTGCGCGACGGGCCGCGCTTCATGGCCGCCGCGCTGCATGCCGCCCGGCGCGGCAAGCCCGTGGTGGCGCTCAAGGTCGGCAAGTCGGACTACGGTATCAAGGCTACCCAGTCTCATACCGCGGCCATATCGGGTTCGGCCGAGATCAACAGCGCCGTATTCAAGGAAGTGGGCGTCATCGAGGTCGACGATGTCGACCAACTGATCGATACGGCGTCGATGCTGGTGCGCGGCAAGCCGACGGGGCGGGAACGTATCGCCGTGTACTGCTTTTCCGGCGGCACGGCAGCCCTGGCATCGGACCAGATCGGCCTGGGCGGCCTGGTCATGTCCGAGTTCGCCCCGCAGACGCTGCAGGAACTGCGCAAGCTGCTGCCCGACTACGCCGCGATCGACAACCCGGTGGATGTGACGGCCGAAGTGCTGGTCGACCCCACGCTGACCTACACGGCGCTGAAGACCACCGCGGAAGACCCGAACACGGATATCGTCGTCGTGCCCATCCCGGTGGAATACGGCCAGACCACCACTCTGCTGGGCGAGAGCATGGCGCGGGTGCAGCGGGACGTCAAAACCCCGATCGTGCCGATCTGGATGAGCGACCGCACGGGGGAAGGCCACCGGCACATGATCGAAGGCGGGCTGATGCCGATGCGGTCGGTACGCAATGCCGTGCGCGCCATGCGCCGCTACATCGAGTACGGGCGCTGGAAATCGCAGCGGGACCCCGACTGGCGTCCGTTGGGCCGCAACGTGCCCGCGGGCAAGACCGCCACGCTGAGCGAGGTCGATGCCAAGTTCCTGCTGCAGGGGGCCGGCGTGCCGGTGCCTGCCAGCCGCATCGCCAAGACGCCCGAGGACGCGGCCCGGGCGTTCCGCGAGCTGCAAAGCGACGGCGTGGCGATGAAGATCATCAGCTCGACGATCACCCACAAGACCGACGTCGGCGGCGTGCAACTGGGCATCCGTTCGCCAGAGCAGGCGCGCGCCGCCCACGCGCAAATATGCGATAGCGTCAGGCGCGCCCATGCCCCTGGCGAAATCGACGGCGTGCTGGTCGAGGCCATGCTGACGGGGCCTTTCGTCGAGGTGGTGGTCGGCATTCATCGCGATCCGGTCTTCGGCCATGTCTGCACCTTCGGGCTGGGCGGCATCAGCATCGAGCTGTTCAAGGACGTCAGCCGCCGCCTGCTGCCGCTGACCCTGCAATCGGCGCGCGCCATGATCGCCGAGACACGCTGCAGCCAGCTGCTGGAAGGCTATCGCGGGCGCCCCACCGGCGATATCGACGCGCTGGTCGACACCCTGGTGAAACTGAGCGATTTCGTGGTCGAGCATGCCGACCGGATCGAGGAACTCGAAATCAACCCGCTGGCCGTGCGTCCCAAGGGACAGGGCGTGATGGCGCTGGACGCGGTTCTGAGCTTTCAAGCAACGGAGAAGAACACATGGTAAAGACAGAGATCGGCTATACGACGATCGACGCGATCGTCGTGCGCGGGCTGGATCTTTCGAAGGAAATCATCGGCAAGTTCGATTTCATCGACATGATCTACCACACGACATTCGAGCGCATGCCCACGGCGCGCGAGAAGACCATGGTGAACGCCATCCTGGTCACCACCGCCGACCACGGCATCACGCCCAGCTCGCTGGCGGCGCGCCTGACCTACGCGGGCGCGCCCGAGGCCATGCAGGCGGCGGTCGCGGCCGGGCTGCTGGGCGCGGGCAGCGTGTTCCTGGGCACCATGCAGAACGCCGCCGAGATGCTGATCGAGGCGGCGCGCGATCTCGATCCGGCCGCCGGCGACGACCAGGTGCGTGAAGCGGCGCGCGCACTGATCCGCCGCTACAAGCAGGAACGGCGCGCCATCTACGGCGTGGGCCATCCCATTCACGTCAACGGCGATCCGCGCGTGGCGACCCTGCGCGACCTGTCGCGCGCCAACGACTACTACGGCGTGCATTGGCGGCTGATGGATGCCATCAGCCAGGTGCTGGGCCAGGAACTGAACAAGAACCTGCCGCTGAACGCCGTGGGCGCAATTGCCTCGATCATTGCCGACATGAAGCTGGACCCGATGGTCGCGCGCGGCCTGGCGCTGGTGGGCCGTTCGGCGGGCTTGCTGGCGCACCTGATGGAAGAGCGCAAGCAGCCCATCGGCCGCGCCACCTGGGAACTGGTGCTGCAGGACGACCCGCGCAACCAGGTGCCCTGACCCGCGGCGCCTATTCCGACGGTACCGGCCCGCACGAGGCGCGAACCGTGATGCCGTTGTGCGGCAACACCTGGGCATGCGGCTGTTGCGGGCCCTGTTCGATGGTGTCCAGCAGATGGCTGGCGGCCGTGCGGCCCAGGTCGATGAAGGGGTAGCTCACCGCCGTGATCGGGGGGGTCAGCATGTCGGCCACGAAGGTATCGAGCAGCGCCAGCACCGACATCTGCCCGGGGACGGTGATGCCCGCCCGCGCCAGCGTCGCCAGGATGCCGGCCGAGACCGCCACGTTCGCCGCACAGACCGCGGTGGGACGAGGCTGGCCGCGGTCTGCTGCCTGCAACAGGCGCGTCATGGCCGATTCGGCCTGGGAGCGGCCATAGTCGCATTCGACCACCAGCGACGGGTCGAATTCCAGGCCGGCTTCGGCCAGGCCGGCCTGGAACCCCGCCAGCCGGGTGCGGCCGGTGTAGTGCGCCAGCGGGCCGCTGACATAGGCGATGCGGCGATGGCCCAGCCCCGCCAGGTACAGCACGGCATCGCGCGTGCCTGCCTGGTAGTCGACCATGACCTTGGGGTCGTCGCCGCCGCGCTCGCGGTTGACCAGCACGTACGGGATATTCCAGCGTACCGGGTCGAAGACCGGCGTGGTCTGGATGGTGGTGACCAGTAGGCCCTCGACCTGGTTGTCATCGACCAGCCGTGCGTACAGGTCTTGGTCCGGGAAGTCTTTGTCGGCATACGCGATCAGCAGCGAGTAGCCGCGCCCCAGCGCCACCCGCTGGGCGCCCTGGATGATCGCCGCGAAGACCGGGTTGTCGATCTCGGGCACGACCAGGCCCACCGAGAACGAGCGGCGTGCCTGCAGGCTGCGGGCGCGCTTGTTGGGCCGATAGGCCAGCTCGCGCGCCAGGTCCAGCACGCGCTGGCGCGTTTCCGGGCGGATGTTCAGCGTTTTTTCTTCGAGCAGGATGCGCGACACCGTCGATGTGGCGATGCCGGCGCGACGGGCGATGTCGGCCAGCGTGACCCGCCGCGCCGGGGGCTGATCCGTGCTCATGGTGACTGGCTATCCTGGCGTTCCGGTGGAAAGGCACATGATAGCAACTCCCCGGGGCGGGCCCCATGGTGTTGCCTCGAGGCGCATCTGTGGGAATGCGCCTCGGTGTTGCCCAGGTGTCAGACACCTGGCCGCACCCAGGCAGGCCTCAAGGTAGCGCCCTGGGGCGTGCCCCGCCCCGGCGCGGGCCCGTCAGGCCGGCATGGGCGCCGCGTGCCCGGCATGCTTCTCGATCGAGGAAACCGACGACAGCAGTTTCTGCGTGTAAGGGTGGCGTGGGTGGGCGATCAGGGTTTCGGTCGCGCCTTCTTCCACGATCCGGCCTTTGTGCATGACGCAGATGCGGTCGGCGATGTGCGACACCACCGCCAGGTCGTGCGAGATGAACAGGTAGGCCACCCCCAGCTGGTCGCGCAAATCCGCCAGCAGGTTCAGGATCGACGCCTGCACCGAGACGTCCAGCGCCGACACCGCTTCGTCGCACACGATGAAGCGCGGGCGGGTGGCCAGCGCGCGCGCGATGCCGATGCGCTGCTTTTCGCCGCCGCTCATCTGGTGCGGGTAGCGGTCTGCGTAGTGCGCGCCCAGGCGCACGGTGTCCAGCAGTTCCAGTACCTGCCGGTCCAGCTCGCTGGCCGAATCGGCCAGGCCGAACAGCTGCATGGGGCGCGCCAGGATCTCGCGCACGGTCTTGCGCGGGTTGAGCGACGAATCCGGATTCTGGAACACCATCTGCGCGTCCTTCAGGATGGCGCGCCGGGCCCGCGCATCGGCGGTGACCAGGTCCTTGCCATCGATCCGGATCTGGCCCGCCGACGGATGGACCAGGTTGATCAGGCAGCGGCCCAGGGTCGTCTTGCCGCAGCCGCTTTCGCCGACCAGGCCCACGACTTCGCCCGCGCCGACGCTCAGCGACACGCCGTCCACGGCCTTGACGCGCGACAGCTCGGCCGCATCCGCATCGCGGCCGCGCAGCAGGCGCGCCAGCGGATTGCGCCAGCCGCCCACCTCGAATGTGCGTTCCAGGCCTTGCACGGTGACCATGGGCAAGGCCTGGGTCCGGGCAGGGCGCGGCGCGGGCGGCACCTGTTCCGCCGTGGCCGCGCGCCAGCCCTGGCCGGCCAGTTCCAGCGACCGCCAGCAGCGGCTGTCATGGCCGCTTTCCTGGGCAGCCATCGATTGGGGTTGCGCACAGCGTTCACCCTGCGCGAATGCACACCGGTCCGAGAACACGCATCCCGCCGGTCGCGCCGACGGATGCGGCAGGCGGCCGGGAATGGGCACCAGGCGATGGCGCCGGCCGCCCAGCTGCGGCAGGGACGCCAGCAGGCCCTTGGTGTAGGGATGCCGCGGGTCGACCAGCACGCGGTGGGTGGGACCCTGCTCCAGCACTTCGCCGGCATACAGCACGCAGACGTCGTCGCACACCCGGGCGATCACGCCCAGGTTGTGGCTGATGAACAGCATCGACAGGTTGCGGGTGGCGCGCAGCTGTCTGAGCAGCTCCAGGATCTGGGCCTCGACGGTGACGTCCAGCGCGGTGGTGGGCTCGTCCAGGATCAGCAGTTCCGGATCGCAGGCCAGGGCCGCGGCGATCAGCGCCCGCTGCTTCATCCCCCCGGAAAGCTGGTGCGGATAGCTGCGCATCATCTTGCGGGGGTCGTGGATACCCACTTCTTCCAGCAGGCGGATGCACTCGGCGTCGGCCTGCTGCGGGGTGAAACCGCGATGCACCAGCAACGGCTCGGCAATCTGCCGGCCGACCCGCAAAGACGGGTTCAGGCTGGTGAAGGGGTCCTGGAAGACGATGCTGATCTTGTCGCCCCGCAACGCGCGGCGTCCGTCTTCCGTCATCGCGTACAGGTCCGCGCCGCGGAACGTCACCGAACCCTCGCGGATGCGTGCTTCTTTGTCCAGCAAGCCCAGCGCGGCCAGCGCCAGCGTGCTCTTGCCCGATCCCGATTCGCCGACCAGGCCCAGGGCCCGGCCCGGCTCGATGTCGAAGCTGATGTTGCGCAAGGCCTGCGAAGCAGTCTGGCCGGTGACGAAGTCGATGCAGAGATTGCGCACCGAAAGCAAGGACGCGGTCATGCTCGGCTCCGGTTCAGGCGGGGATCCAGGCGTTCGCGCAGGCCGTCGCCGATCAGGTTGATGGCCATGACCGTCAGGCACAGGGCAATGCCCGGCGCACAGGCGATCCAGGGGGCCGAGGCGATGAAGGGCCGGGCCTCGGCGATCATCAGCCCCCAGTCGGACGCGGGCGGCTGCACACCCAGCCCCAGGAAGCTCAGCGCGGCGCCCAGCAAGATGGCGAAGGTCACCCGCAAGGCGGATTCGACGATGATGGCCGGCCAGGCGTTGGGCAGGATTTCCGAGAACAGGATGTACCCGTTGTATTCGGCGCGGGCCCGCGCCGACTGCACGTATTCTTCGCCGCAGACCTCCAGCGTGACGCTGCGGGTCAGCCGCACCATGATGGGCACGTAGACCAGGCCGACCGCCAGTGTGGTCTTCCACAGGCTGGGCGGCGTGAACGACAGGATCAACAGGCCCAGGATGACCGGCGGAATCGAGATCATCACGTCGATCACGCGCATGATGACGTCGTCGGTGTAGCCCTTGAAGTAGCCCGCCGCCAACCCCAGCGGCACGCCCACCAGCACGCTGAACAGCGTGGCGCCGAAGCCCATGACCAGCGATGACCGCGCGCCATTGAGCATGCGGCTGAGCACGTCGCGGCCGAACTCGTCGGTGCCCAGCCAGTGCATGGCGCTGGGCGCCGCCAGCCGCTGTTCCAGCGACGTGGCATCCATTTCGTAAGGCGAGACGCTGGGCCCGATCACCGCGATGGCCACGATGAACAGCAGCAGGGCCAGCCCGATGTGCAGGCCCGTGATCTTGCGGGGGTTCCGGCGCTCAGGCATCGCGGCCACGCCCGTATCGGATCTTTGGATTGAGGAAGGCATAAAGCAGGTCGGCGCTCAGGTTGGCCATGGCATACACGAAGGTGACGACCATCATGCTGGCCTGCAGCAGGGGCAGGTCCATGTGCTGGATGGCATAGATCAGGGTGCGCCCCAGCCCCGGGTACGAGAAGATGGTCTCGGCCACCACCACGCCGCCCATCAGCACGCCGATGTCGATCGCCAGCACCGTGATGGCCGGCAGCAGGGCATTGCGCAGCGCGTGTTCGCGGATGACGCGTTTCTCGGACAGCCCGCGCGCCCGCGCGGCGCGGATGTACTGGGTGTTCATCACGTCGATGACGCTCGACCGCGTCAGCCGCGACACATGCGCGATCAGTCCTGTCACCAGGGTGAATACCGGCAGGATCAGGTGGCGCAGCCAGTTCCAGACCCCTTCGTCCAGGCTGGCATAGCCCGTGGCGGGCAGGATGCGCAGGTAGCCGGCGAACAGCATGATGACCACGATGGCCCAGAAGAACTCGGGAATGGCGATGTTCACATAGGTGACCATCGAGATCGTGTGGTCCGACTTCGATCCGTGCCGCACGCCCGCATAGACGCCCAGCCAGATGCCGAAGACCGCCACCAGCACGATCGAGATGCCGGCCAGCAGCGCCGAACGCCCCACGGCCCCCCAGATGATCTCGGACACCGGCTGGTTCATGGACAGCGACATCCCCATGTCCCCGTGCAGCATCGCGCCGGCCCAGCGCAGGTACTGCACGTACCAGGGGTCGTTCAGGCCAAGCTGCGCCTCGAGCGTGGCGATGTCGGCCGGGCTGGCGAAATCGCCCAGGATCAGGTGGGCGATGTTGCCGGGCATGATCTGCGTGATCAGGAAGATCAGCACCGACATGACCAGCAAGGTCGCGACCACATAGCACAGCCGCTTGATCACGTACTCCAGCATCGAGCCTCCAAGGTCGCGTCAGGCTGGCGGGGCGGGCGTGCCCGCGCCTACTCGAAATGGGCGTTGCGCAAGTCCATCCAGGAATAGGGATGGGTGCGGTAGCCCTTCAGCGAATCCGGGTACGCCGTGGCGAAGTTGATGGTGTACATCACCACGCCGGGCACGTCTTCCACCGCATACTGCTGGAAGGTCTTGTAGAGCTCGATCTGCTTGGCCGGGTCCGTGGCCAGGCGCGCCTCGTCCAGCACCCGGTCGATGCGTTCGCTCTTGAAGTGCCACATCTGCTTGTTCCACGAGCCCGAGCTGTGATACCAGGGGTAGGTGGCGGTATCCAGGGTGGGGCGCGCCAGGTAGCCATCCATGTAGAACGGCGCCTTGCCGGCAATGGTGGCGCCCCAGCGGCTGTATGGCACCCGCTCCAGCTTCACGCGGATGTTCGCCGCCTTCAGCATCTGTTGCAGCGCCACGGCGGCGCGCTCGCGCGTCGGCCGGCCCACCGGCACGTTCAGGGTGATGGCGAAGCCGTCGGGATAGCCCGCCTCGGCCAGCAGCTTCTTGGCGCCCGCGATGTCGGGCGTGAAGGTCAGGGCTGTATTGAACGCCGGGCTGTTGGGCGCAACCGGGGTGTGGGTGGGAGCGCCCGCCCCGAACAGGGCGAACTGGACCAACTTCTTCTTGTCTACGGCCTTCTCGAATGCGCGGCGCACGCGCACGTCATCGAACGGCTTGACCTGGTTGTTCAGCACGAATCCGTCCCAGGTGGACGTCGCGGCTTCGTCCACGTGGATGTTCGGCATCTTCTTCAGTTCCTGGATGGACTCCAGCGGCACGTTCCACAGGATGTCCACGTCGCCGGCCGACAACGCGGCGATCTTGGCGGCATCTTCCGGCATGATGCGCAAGGTGACGCGGTCCAGGCGCGGCAGGCCCTTCTCCCAGTAGCGAGGGTTTTTCTTCACCACCAGGCGGTCGCCCGGCGTGTAGCTGTCCAGCACGAAGGGCCCGGTGCCGATCGGCTGTTTCATCAGTTGCTCGGCCGTGTGGCCGTCGGGCACGATCTTCAATTGCCGCTCGATCAGCATGCTGGGCCAGGCGCCGTAGGGCTCCTTCAGCACGAACTTCACGGTATGCGGATCGGGCGTCTCGATATGATCGACCATCTCGGCGGTGGAACGCGCGCGCGACGCCAGCGCCGGGTCGGCCAGCAGCGCGAAGGTGTGCACGACGTCGGCCGCCTCGAACGGCTTGCCATCCGAGAAGGTCACGCCCTCGCGCAGCTTGAACGTCCATTCCTTCGCGGCGCTATCCGACGTCCAGCTGGTGGCCAGCTCGGGCACCAGTTCGAGCTTTTCGTTGATGCCGACCAGCCCGTTATAGACCAGCACGCCGAAGTTGTAGTCTTCCGCGGCGACGCCGCGGCCCGGATAAAAGAAGTTGACGTTGGAATTGATCGTGGCGACCAGCTCCGTCTTGGGCGCGGCGTGCGCCGTCGGCGCCACGGCCAGCGGCAGGCAGGCCGCGCTCAACAGGCTGGCAATGCGAAAAAGCGTCTTCATGGTTCTTACCCCCTAGGGACGGCCACTCTGCACGGTGCCGTTGCGTGGATTCGACTACGACTGCGCGTTCTTGATGGGTGCGTTGTCCAGCGCAAAGCGCGAAACGACGCGGGCCAGCTCGCCCAGGTGCTTCCTGACCGCCGGGAAATTGTCGCTGGGCTCGTAGGTGTCCTCGTTCATGTACAACCCGCGCTTGATCTCGATCTGCAGGCTGTGCACCCCCTGCGCCGGCTGGGCGTGCTTGCGCACCGACTCGGCGCCGGCATAGTGGAAGTTGTGGGTGACGCGATAGCCGAAGCCGCTCAGCGTCGAGATGACCAGTTCAGCCAGCGCCGGGTCGCACGATGCGCCATGGCGGTCGCCGATATCGAAGTCCGAGCGCGGCTTGCCGCGGTCCAGGGTGGAAGGCCCGCCCACCGACGCCATGCTGTGGCAGCTGATGTGGTAGGCGATGCCGAACTGTTTTTTCCGCTCGGCCAGCATGCTGGACAGCTCGTTGTGATAGGGCCAGTAATAGCGGTCCAGGCGATGCTGGACGTCGCGCACCGGCAGCTTGCCGTCGTAGATGGGCAGGCCGCGCTTGCCGCACTTCGAATGGATCAGGCCGATGCCCAGGTGCGATTTCCCGGTGGTTTCCAGCGTTCCCGGCCAGGGGGCGTCCAGCAGGTCGGGGTCGATGTCGGCCTCGTGCCGGTTGGCGTCGATGTAGGTATTGGGAAAGGTGGCATACAGCCAGCCGGCGCCGCTGTCGACCACGTCGGCGTACAGGTCCTGGACGTGCATGGACACCGATTGGTGCAGGTCCGTGAACGCCGCGGCGGCAATGAACTCGCAGGGATACCACGTGCCGCTGCGCGGGATGTCGTAGACGACCGGCGCGCCAGCCTCGCTGGGGTCGCGCCGCAACAACACGCCGGGAATGACTTTCATCGATGCTCCAGGGTCGCTAGGAAAGATAAATCGGAAAATCGCAGGAAATTCCTAAGGAAAACGTTTTCCTTTTTAAATGCTAGGACTGGCCCGGAAGCGGGTCAATAGTTTTTTTCTAGATATAAACCCTAGGGTGATGGCGACAGAGCCAGGCCGGGAAAGCGGTTGCGCAGCGCGTGGCGCTCAAGGGGCGAGGATGGAGTCCAGCAGGGTGCCGGCGTCCCACGAGGCGGAAGACAGACAACAAGACAAGATGCGGTCTCGCCGGGCGGGATCCAGTTGTTCGGCGAGCTGGCCGAATTTCTGCACGATGGCATCGTCGTCAAGCGGGTAAGGGGCTTCGCCGCGAGCCGTACAGGGTTGCGAGGAAAGGCGTCGTCCCGATTTCAGCAGGACATGGACGCGCGCCCAGCGCTCGGCCGGGAATGCCCGGGAAAATGTTGCATCTTCCTTGAGCACGATGCGCCGGGTCATCGCGGCGATCGCGGCATCGGCCAGGCCTTGCGGGCCGATTTCGTCGGCGCCGAGCCGGCGCCGCACCAGGAAGGCCGCCAGTGGAAAACCCAGTGCATACTGCGCCGCTTCGGTGCTGGTGGGCACGCTGGCCCCTAGCCTGACGGCCTGGTGGAAGGTCTCGACTTCGACGCGGGCGATCTCGTCGGCGCTACCGTGCCAGTCGGCCAGCAGGCTGGCCGCCGCTTCGATGCTGGGTTGCGCCCAGCGACATACTGGCCAGGGTTTCAGGTATTGCTCCAGGATGTACCAGCGCCGGCCCAGGTCGCCCCAGATGCTTGCCTGGTCCGGTGCCTCGATAGTGAGCGCGGGCGCACCGGTGAAACCGTCGCGCGCCAGGTAGGCGGCGCTGACGCCGGCGAACGCGCCCCAGCCAGATCCGTCTTTGAGCATGGTCGGGTGGTCGATGCAGCGCATCATCTGGCTGCGTGGACCATGGTATTCGGCAATGCCCAACGCCTGGCGCAAGGTCTCGTCATCCAGCCCGAGCAGGCGCGCCGATACGGCGGCGCAACCAAGCGCGTTCCAGGCGCCGGACGTGTGGTAGTCGCACGCGCTGGCATGCAGGGCGATGCCGGCGCGCGTGGCGATCTCGTAGCCGATTACCAGGGTCGCCAGTAGTTGTTGGCTGTCCAGCTGTGCCTTTCCCGCCAGTTGTTCGGCATCGGCCACCGCCAGCAGCGCGGGCAGAATCGCCACGCCAGCGTGGCCCTTGGTCAGCGCGTGGCCGTCATGGGCATCGAACGAATCGATGGTCGACGCGCCCGCCAGCGCGGCGCCCGCGGCGCTGGCCCGGCGGTTGTCGAACAGCATCCGGGCGCCGGGCGACACGCCCGCGCCCAACTGGGTGGCCGCGAAGCGGTGGACGATGCCGGATAATGCGGTGCGGCGTCCGGCCGTAGCCACGCCAACGAGGTCGAGCAGACAGCGGCGCGCCTGTCGGATGGCGTCGGCCGGCAGGTCGGCGTAGCGGGCCCGCAGCGCGAAGTCGCACAGAGCGGACAGCGTCACGATTGCCCCGCCGTGGCCAGGCGCTGCGCCAGCAGGCGTCGGACGAGTTCGGGATCGGCGTCGCGCACCGTGGGCAATCGCCGGCGCGCGGCCTCGCCGTCGGCCTGGCGGATATCGGCCACGATCAGCTGCGGCTCGGCGCCGGCCCGGGCCAGTTCCCGGCCGTCGGCATTCAGGATGCGCGAGCCGCCCCAGAATTCGATATTGCCGCGCGTGCCGCAATGATTGGCGAAGACGGTCGGCAAGCCATAGGTAAGCGCAGTATGGGCCAGGTTGATTTCCCAGCCGCGTGGGTTGTCGAAGCCGTCGCCGACCGCGCCAAGCGCCGATGCGGCCGGCACCAGCATCAGGCTGGCCCCGCCCAGCGCGGCCAGCCAGGCAAGCGCCGGGTTCCAGTGGTCGGCGCAGATCAGGGTGGCGGCCCGCCAGTCGCCGGCAACGGCCTGGATGCCCAGTTGTTCGCCCTTGGCGTAGACGCGGTCTTCGCGCAGGTTTCCGTATCCGGGCAGGTTCAGCTTGCGGTGCACGGCCCGCACGCCGCCGTTCGCCACCAAAGCCTGGGCGTTGTAGTACCGCCCGTCCTCGCCGCGCTCGATGAATCCTACCGACAACGTCATCGCGCCGGCGGCGCGCGCAAGCATGCCGAATACCGTGTCATCGTGCCGCAGCCCTTGCGCCGGGCAGTCCGGCGCGGGCAGGTAGTCTGTGAGCGACAGTTCGGGAAACAGCAGCAGGCCGGCCTCTGCCTCCCGCGCTTGTTCGATCATGCGCAGGTGGCCGCGCAGGTTGGCCTGCAGGTCGCCTGGCACGCATTCGACCTGCCCGACCGCCACTTTCAGGGACGAAGGCATGGGGTGCTCCGACGCTATTTCGCCAGCGACTGCGACTTCAGGAAGTCGGATGCCACGTCCTCGACGCTTTTCTTGTCGACATCGACCGAGGCGTTGAGCCTGGCCATGACCGTATCGTCCAGCTTGGCCGACAGCGTATCGAGCGCTTCGGCCAGTTTTGGATGTTTATCCAGCGTTTCCTTGCGCACCACCGGTGCCAGCGCATAGTTGGGGAAGTAGTCCTTGTCATCCGCGAGGATGACGAAATCGAATGCCTGCACGCGGCCGTCGGTGGCGAAAACCAGGCCGACATCGATCTGGGCGTTGCGCAGTGCTTGATACACCAGGCCGCTGTCCATGCGGACGATGTTCGCGCGGCCAAACTCGAAACCGTAGGTGGCCTGCAGCGGGCCGAGCCCATCCGAGCGCGCATAGAACTCGGCATTGCTGCCGAACTTCAGCGCTTGGCCGCCCTTGACCTTGGCGGCCAGGTCGGAAAGCGATTTGATGTGCCCGGCTTCGGCGTCCTGACGGCGCATCGCGAAGGCGTAGGTATTGTTGGCCCGGGACGGGGCCAGCCACACCAGGCCCTTCGAGGCATCGAGTTGCTTGACCTTTTCGTAGGTGGCCTTTGCGTCCAGTCGTTCCTTGATCTTGTTGAACGTGATGAGGGATGTTCCCGTGTATTCCCAATAGACGTCGATCTGGCCGGCTTCTTGCGCCTGCCGCAGGGCGGCCGAGCCCAGGCCGACCCGTTTGTCGACCGCGAATCCGTTGTTGGCCAGGTGCTGCGCGGTCATTTCGGCCACGATCTGCTGTTCGGTGAAATTCTTGCCACCGACGACGATCTTCTGGGCCACCGCGGTATGCGGCAACACCGTGCCGGCCAATATCGTCGTGGCGATGCCGAAGAGGGTGCGTTTGAACATGGTGATTGTCCCCATTGTTGACTTGGACCGCGCACTCAGCGCAGCGGATTGACCCCTTTCGGGATGAGCCGGAATTGGGCCTGGCCCACTAGAAAGTCGGTGGCTACCGCCAGCAGGGCGGTGGGAATGGCGCCGGCCAACAGCATGCCCGGTTCCATGAGATCGATGCCTGTGAAAATCAGCTCGCCCAGCCCGCCGCCGCCGATCAGGAATGCCAGTGGCGCCGTGCCCACGTTGATCGCCAGTGCGGTGCGGATGCCCGCGAAGATCACATACAGCGCGTTGGGCAGTTCAACGCGCCAGAGAATCTGGGCGCGGGTCATGCCCATCGCCTCGGCAGCCTCGATCAGGTGGGCGGGCACGGCACGCAAGCCCTCGAAGGTATTGACCGCCACCGGCAAGAGGGTGGCCACCCACAGCCCGAAGATCGCCGACGGCGCACCCAGCCCGACGAAGCTCATCGCCAACGCCAACAAGGCGAGCTTGGGGATGGCTTGCCCGACGTTCAGAAATTGCAGGATCGGCAGTGTGTAGCGGTGCTGGGACGGGCGGCTCATCCAGATTCCCAGCGGGATCGCCACGACCAGCGCCAGCGCGCTCGAGATCGCGACCAGCTGCATGTGCTGGATCGACAGGTAGACGACGTCCTCGCGATAGGCGTCTATGGCGCCCCAGATACTGGCATGGGTTGAATATGCCGCCAGCGATAGGAGCGCCGCGCTGAGCAGGAGCACGAGGCGCCTGCTCATGATTCTTGCCTCGCCGCAACCGTGTCTTGAGTAAGGTTGGCCAGGATGTCGGACTGCAGCACGACGCCGAGGAACCGCTGGTCTTTATCGAGGCAGGCAGCCCACGAGGTGCCTTTCGCCAATTGCGCCGACAGGACTTGCCGCAGGTCATCCGCTGCCCGCACACGCAGGGGTACCTGGCTCGCCAGGCGCCCGTCGCGATCCAGTTCGACCGCGATGCCGGCCGCGCCGGCATCGCGCGCGATGCTCTCGGCGTGCATGAGCCGCAGCCGCTTCAGGATGCGGTCGCTGCCCATAAAGTCGGCGGCGAAGTCGCTGGCCGGCCGGGCCAGCAAGTCGTCTGGGGAGCCGAACTGCTCGATGTTGCCGGCCCTGAACAGGGCCACGCAATCGGCCATCTTCACCGCCTCGTCGATATCGTGGCTGACGAACAGCACGGTCTTGTTCACCTGGCGCTGGATGCGCATGAACTCGTCCTGGATGGCGTCCCGGTTGATCGGGTCGATGGCGCCGAAGGGCTCGTCCATCAGCATGACGGGTGGATCGGCGGCCAGTGCCCGGGCCACGCCGACTCGCTGCTGCTGGCCGCCGGAAAGCTCGCGTGGATAGCGTTTCAGGAACAGGCTCGAGTCCAGTGCGACGATCTCCAGCAATTCGGCGGCGCGCCGGCGGCTTTGGGCCTTGTCCCATCCCAGCAGGTTGGGCACCACGCAGATGTTGTCTTCCACCGTCATGTTCGGAAACAGGCCGACCTGCTGGATCACATAGCCGATCGAGCGCCGCAGCGTGACCGAATCGAGTTCGGCGGTGTCGCGGCCGGCAATGAAGACTTTGCCCGAGGTGGGTTCGATCAGACGGTTGATCATCTTCAGCGTCGTCGTCTTGCCGCAGCCCGACGGGCCGAGCAGCACGCAGACCTGGCCTTCCTGCACCTCGAACGAGACGTCTTCGACGGCCGTGACGGCGCCATATCGTTTGCAAAGATTCTGGATGCGGATCATGCAATGGCTTCCTTGGCGCTGGATGGGGCCGGCTGGCGCAGGCCGCGCGGCGTCAGCCGGCCCTGTACCCAGTACAGCAGATAGTCTGCGGCCACGGCGATGATGCTGATGAGGATCGCTCCGGCGAGTAGTTGGCGGGAATCGGACTGCGAGATGCCGCGGCTGATCAGGCTGCCCAGTCCGCCCGCACCGATATAGGTGGCGATCGCCGCGATGCCGATATTGATGACCACCGCGATGCGCACGCCTGCCATGATGAGCGGGACGGCAATGGGCAGCTCGACCCGCCACAGCCGCTGCCAAGATGACATTCCCATGCCGTACGCCGCCTCGCGCAGCGCTGGATCCACATTGGAGATCGCCGTGGAGGTATTGCGGATGATGGGCAGCTGCGAATACAGGAACAGCGCGATGACCGCCGGCACCATGCCGATGCCTTGGCCGATCAGCGACAGCGGCGGGATCATCAGGCCGAACAGTGCGACCGAGGGAATGGTCATGACGATGGCGGCGATCGCCAGCACGATGCGCGCGCTGCGCTCGTTCTGGGATATGGCGATGCCGATAGGGACACCGGTGAGCACGGCCAGCCCGACGGCGACCGATACGATGCCCAGGTGTTGCAGCGTCAACGAGCCGATGAGCGGCAAGTTATCGCTGATGAAGCGAAGCGTCTCCATTTGCGTCTCCTCCCCTATTGCATTGGGGGTTGGGGGATGATGCTATAAGAGCTGCCCCGCCGTGAACCGATGGCCCGACAGACTATATCAAAAATGCGACATCCTGCCGGGCCAACAGCCTTTTTTTCCGCCCTGCGGAATACTGGATCGGTCCAGCAACCGGTCATCGGCTGTCGGATTTCCGACGTTCTTCCCCTGGGGTATGGCCGTGGGCATTGCGGTAGGCGCTGCCCAGGTGCGAGGCCGAGACAAAGCCGCAGCGCAGCGCAATCGACGAGATCGATTCCGTGCTTTCCTTGAGCAGGCGCCTTGCCTCGTTCAGCCGTACGGCCAGGTAGAAACGTTGCGGTGTCATGCCGAAGTGCTGATGCCACAGCCGCTCTAGCTGGCGCAAAGACAGATTGCAGCGTTTCGCGATGTCGTCGATGGCGACCAGATGCTCAAGATTTTCTTCCATGCAGGCGATCGCCGCCGTGATGCGGGCATCGTTGACGCCGTAGCGCCATTGAATCGCCATGCGCTGGTGTTCGTGCGGCCCGCGGATGCGGCTGTGCAGGAACTGGTCGGCTACGTCGGCCGCCAGTTGCCCACCATAGTCGCTGGATATCTGGTCGAGCATCAGGTCGATGGCGGCTGTGCCGCCGGCGCATGTCCATCGGCTGCGGTCGCGCACGTAGAGTTCGCGGCAGACTCGTATGGTGGGGAATTCCTCGGCAAACTGCCGCAGCGATTCCCAGTGCAGGGTGCATTGGTGGCCGGAAAGCAGGCCCGCGCGCGCCAGCACGAATGTGCCGGTGCTCAGCGCCCCCAGGATCGTGCCGATGGCGGCAAGCCGTTGCAGGAAGCGGTTCACCCGCGGATCGTGCAGTTTCTCGATCTGCAGGCTGGCGACAATGAACAGGCGGTCCAGGGTCGGCGCATCGTCGATCGAGGTGGTCCGCAATTCGAAACCGCTGCTGGAATAGACGCCTTGTTTCTCGGGCGATAACAGGTGCCACGTATACAGCTCGTGGCCACTGAGCCGGTTGGCGGCCCGCAGGGGTTCGATGGCCGCGGCCAGCGCCATCAGGGAAAACTCGGGAAACAACAGCAGTCCGATGCGCTGCGGCGCCGCTTCGAAACTGGCCGCGCTGCCCGCAGTCGTGGCCACCTTCGATGGCGAATTCACTGTTGCATTCCTTTCCCGGATTTTCCTGCCGTCGGCGCGTCGCGGCCTGGTGCGTCCAGCCATGGCGAAGTTGGTATATAGCAGAATGCGGCATGCCGGGCCAGCGCCTGGCGGCGCCAGGCCCGTCGGGAAAGAGTGGCGGCCCCGCGGGGCCGCCGGGCCGGATCAGGCGGCCTGGGTGCAGTGGGCGCGGATACCCTGGTCGATCTGTTCGATCATGTATTGGAAGATCTGGTTGTCGGCGGCCATTTGCTGGCCGTGCTCCATCCCTTCGATCATCAGCGGGCGGGCTTGTTTCTTGCCAGGATACGCCTGATGAAGGCGGATCGATTCGCCCGGCATGTGCAGGGTATTCCACGCGCCGTGGATGATCAACGCCGGCGGATAGCGATCGGCCGCGGCGCCCAAGCCCGCTTCCGGATCGAATACCAGCCCTTCCTTGTATGACCGCGCGCTCACATGGGCGCAGCCCGGCCACCGTTCGACGCCTTCGGCATCCGTATAGCCGCCCAGTTGCAGGTCGACGTAGGCCTGCGTCGCGGGATCGAGCGGGTAGTAGCCCAGCCTGGTGGCGGGCGTGCCGGTGTCGAAGGGGGGGATACCCTCGTCGTCGGCCAACTGGTCGATCGCGTCGTGGGCGCCGGCCTGGTCGGCGCGCAGGCCTTGCAGCGATGCGATGCGGGTGTAGTTCATTGGCACGTAGTAGGGAATCTGGTCGCCGCCGGCGCGGGCCAGTTCGGCCACGGCGGCCAGGCTGGCCACCGAGCCCATGGCCCATGAGGCCACGACCGGCATGCGGCCAAAGCGGGCCTTGGTCCAGGACACCGCGGCCAGGACCTCGATTTTCTGGTCTTCGAGGCTGACATCGGTGATCGTGCGGCCGTCGCGCTTGAACGTATTGCGCACGTCCTTGTTCTTGAAGAAGCCCGCCACGTCGTAGGTCATGACGCGATAGCCATGTTCGGCCAGCGCCTTGCCGACCAGTTGGCCGTACATGCTGGCCCCGCCGGTGAAGCCGGAATTGAACACGACAGGCGGCAGGGCCTCCTGTTCAGCGCCAGGCGCGGCGGGGCGCAGTACGCGACCACGCAGCTGCAGCGTCTGGTCGCGATAGGGTACGGGAAAAGTGATGTCTTCTTCGATGATGTTCGTCATGGCTTCGCTTGTGATGTGCTGACGGGAGGGGGGAAATGTCGGCCGACGCGCCGCGCAACCCGCAGTGCGCTTGGGCATCGATTCTTGGCGGGAAAGTCGTCATGGCCGATAGCTCAACAGAACGACACGACGATATACGTTTCCCTTTCCAACCCCCTGCGAGCAATCCGACAACTCATGTCAAGCAATCGCCATGTGACGGCATGGGTAGCCTGGCGCCATGCCGCGGCGCAAAAGCGCGAGCCGGCGCCACACCGGGTCGCGGTGTGGCGCCGGCTCGTCCGGGCGAGCGGTCAGTCCACCATTTTCGACAGCGATCCTTCCAGCAGCTTCTGGTAGTGGATCGACGGCAGCTCGATCAGCGGCTGCCGGTACTGGCTCCACAAGGCGCGGTCCTCGACGGTGTGGAATACCTGGGCCGGCGGCATGGCGGGCCACGATGGCACTTCGTACCACAGCCGCAGCAGGTGCCGACGGTTTTCCAGTTCCGGCGCGTCCTGGTAGTCGGTGCGGCCGTGCACCATCATGCGGTTGTTCAGGAACTGGATGTCGCCTTCCTTGAAACCCATGTCCAGGTACAGCTCGGGCGAGGCCGCCACCTTGCGCACCCGATACAGGGCTTCCGATTCTTCCGGGGTGAAGGGCACCTGGTTGCTTTTCTCCGCCAGGCGCGCATAGCCCGTGGGCAGGTAGCACGTGACTTCGCCCTGTGCTTCGTGGAAGAACGGCACGCGGTCCTTGCTGAAGGTGCGCGTGGCGCGCTTGCCGTCTTCGTCGGCGCGCTTCAGGTGCAGGCCGCGGGCCAGCACTTCCAGCAGTTCGGGATATTGCTCGGCCATGACGTTGTGCACGGCCAGCGCGCTGGCGATGCGGCTGTCCCCGCCCGAGATCGCCGATTTCAGGCACATCAGCCCGATGATGTCGCACGAGTCCGTGTGCATGAGCTGCCCGCCGCCCTTGCGGTAGCCGCGGGACTTCGGCTCGTAGTCGCTCACGTCCATGACGTGGCCCAGCAGGTCGCCCAGGTACGACTGTGTCATCGGCCTGCCGATGTACGAACCCAGGCCGAAGTAGATGCGGGTCATGTCGTCGTCGGAATAACGGGCCCGCGGCAGGCCGCGCAGCATCAGGAAGCCCCGGCCCGTGCGCAGGCGTACCGGCAGGTCGCGCATCAGGTCCGCCACCTTGTCCAGCGGGAAGGCCTCGGGCGTGATGTCGGGGAAATCCAGGTCGCCGAGCGTCAGCAGGTGCTTGAGCGCAAGGTCGATTTCCTTGAGTTCAGCGTCCGACAGGACGTGCAGCCCTTCTTTCATCCAGTCGATCTCGGGGCCTTTCCATACGCCCGGGCCCGAGAGCGGGGTGCCGATCTTGCTCATGTGATGTTTCTCCAGGTCAGTGTTCTTGCGGGGGCTTATTGGCGCTCGTGCTCGGCAAGCGCCAGGCAGCCGGTATCGGCCGCATCGGCATCCGGCGGCGTGAATACGGCGCCGGACGCCACCAGTTGGCCGAAGCGCGCCTCGCCCAACAGGGGGGCCAGGCATTGGGCGCTGTGCTCGCCCTTGTGCGGCGCGCGTCGGCGAAAGGTGCCCGGCGTGCCCGACAGGCGGGGAACGACGTTGTGCATGGGCATCAGGCCGATGTCTTCGTCGGGTAGCTGCACCAGGCTTTCGCGCTCGATCACATAGCGGTCGGTCATCAGGTGAGAGGCGTCGAACACCGGCCCCACGGTGACGTCGGCGGCCTCGAAGATACGCAGGTTCTCTTCCAGCGTGTGCCGGCCTACGAACTCGCCGACGATGGCGTCGATGTCCTCGACGTGCTTCAGGCGGTCCGCCACGGTGGCGTAGCGAGGGTCGGCGACGACGTCCTCGCGGCCGATGGTCGTGAACAGCCGTGCCGACATGCTGGCCGTGGACGTGGATACGCAGACCCATTGGCCGTCTTGGGTGCGATAGGTATTGCGCGGCGCCGTGGTGCTGGAACGGCTGCCGGTGCGGGCCTTGACCTTGCCCGTGATCTTGTAGCCGGCCGCTTGCGGGCCGAGCAGGGAAATGATCGGCTCGAACAGGGAAAGGTCGATCACCTGGCCGGCCCCGCCGTTCACGCGGCTGTTCCACAAGGCGACCATGGTGGCGTTCGCGCCGTACAGGCCGGCTGCCATGTCGCCCAGGAAGAAGGGCGGCAGCACCGGCTCGCGGTCCGAGAAGCCGTTCATGGCGGCGAAGCCCGAATACCCTTCCACCAGCGTGCCGAAGCCGGGCTTGCGGCGATACGGCCCGGTCTGCCCCCAGCCCGAGATGCGCACCACGACCAGCTTGTCGTTGATGGCGTGCAGGTCTTGCGGACCCAGGCCGATTTCTTCCAGCACGCCCGGCCGGAAGCTTTCCACCAGCACATGGGCCGACTCGACCATTTTCTTGATGATGCCCACCGCTTCGGGGTGGCGGAAGTCCAGGCACACACTGCGCTTGTTGCGGGCATAGACCTTCCAGAAGGTCTCGACGCCGCCCGACTGGAACGCGCGCAGGCTGTCGCCGTCGCGGGGCTCGACCTTGATGACGTCGGCGCCGAAGTCGGCCAGCTGCAGGGTCAGCATGTTGCCGGCGACCAGCCGCGACAGGTCCACGACCCGTACGCCGTGCAACGGGCCGTGCGCGTTGGCGTCGAACTGCTTCGACGGAAGGGTGTCGGTATTCTTGGTAGCCATTTTTGTCATGGGAAGTCTCTGGGGCCTGCCGCTCAGGCGGACAGGGCTTGCGGGCGCGACGCGGCCGGAACGGGTAGGCAAAGCGGGATCAGTGCATCGACATTCGTGCAGTCGGCCAGCCCGCGCACGCGCGCCAGCACTTGCTCGGCGGCAGCCTGGCCGATCACCGGCTCGGCAAGGTGCATGAATTTTTCTTCCACGCCGGCATCGCTCATGCGGCGCCCGGGCTCGCCGGGCGGCTCGTCGACCTCGGCCGCCAGAACGCGGCCGTCCTTCAGCGCCACCTGGATCTTCGCCGGACGCAGGCCGGGGTACTTCGATTCGCAGGTGTCGTCTATCGAGGTCTGCACGCGCGCGCAGAATGCCGTGACCTCGGGGTCGGCGCGTTCCGCCTCGCTGAACTGGGCCGGGGTCAGCTTGCCGCGCGCCAGCGCCACGGCCAGGGCATAGGGCATGCTCATCTGTGCCGTGGTCATCTCGCTCCAGCCGGGCGTTCCGTGGGCGGCCGCGACGGCATAGGTGCGGACGTGGATGGACTCGACGTCGGCCGGTTGCAGGCCATGCTCGGCCCGCAAGGCCAGCAGCATTTCCACCGGGCCATGGATATGGCGGCAGCTTGCATAGGGCTTCAGGTAGCACTGGGTCACCGAAAAACGGTCGGCGAAGCCGCCGGCTTCCAGGATCTTCAGGCCGGAATAGTCATGCTGCGGCAGATCGCCGCCCGCATGGGAATGCAGGTAGCCGTTGGCGGACTCCAGCGCGTTGGGCGGGCCGACCAGCCCCTGGCTGGCCAGCAGCGCGGCGAACAGTCCTTCGCGCGCGCCCAGGCCGCCATGCAGCCGCTTGACGTCGCCGCCATCCAGGAAGGTGAAGAGCCCGGCGGACGAGCTGGCAGCGATGCCGAACGCGCTTTCCACCTGGCCGGCATCCAGCTGCAGCAGCCTGCCCGCGGTGGCGGCCGCGGCAAATACCCCGGCCGCCGAGGTCGGATGGAAGCCGCGCCAGCGCGCGCGGGGATGTGTCGCCGCGGAAAGCCGGCAGGCGATTTCGTAGCCGGCGGCGATGGCGGTCAGCATCTCGGGACCCGATTTGCCCAGCTTGGCGCCCAGCAGCAGGGCCACCGGCACGACCACACAGCCCGGATGCATCATGCCGGGGCGGTAGCCGTCGTCCAGCTCCAGCCCGTGCGCGGCCGTTCCCATCAGGTGGGCCGCGGCCAGCAGGCCGGTGCCGTCGGCGGGCCGGCCCGGCACGCGCGTCGGCCGGTCGACGCCCGATTCGCCGGCCAGCTTCAGCGTCGCGGCAACCGTTTCCGTGGCGCTTTGCGGCGCGCCGGCAATGGCGCTGCCCAGCGTGTCGAGGAAATGCCGCCGCGCATGCAGGCGGGCCTCGTCATCCAGGTGCGGCCATTGCAGGTGGGCGGCGAAGTGCGCGCAGGCCTTGGTGGGGGGCAGCGCGCCCGCGGCCGCCCTGAGTTCGGAAATGCTGTGTCCGGCCATCGGCTCCTCCTTGTTGTCATCATGATATCATTATATCTAGCTGAGCGTGAGAGGGGCGCGCCGTGCAAACGGCCACGGCGCCGGTACCGGCGCCGTGGGCGAAACAAAGGGAAAGGGTGCGCGGGCCCGCCTGGATGCGGGGCCGCTGCCGGATCAGTGGGCCTTGCGGTCCAGGCTCATCTTGTAGGTGAAGCGCTTGGCGGGATGGATGTTGATCGTGACTTCGAAGGGTTCGTTCTCTTCGCAGTAGTAGCGGCGCACGATCCTGAGGCCGGGGGAACCCGGTTCCGCTTCCAGTACCTGGGCCTGCCGTTCGTCCAGCGCGATGGCCTCGAGCTCTTGCTCGATGTGCACGATCTGGATGCCGTGCTTTTCGCAGATCAGCGAATAGAAGGGGGCGTCGTAGCGCGATTTTCGCGTCAGGGCGTCGTCGTACGGCGCGCGGATATGGATCGTCGCGTCGGCAAAGGCCCGGTAGGGCCCGGCGGAAGACTGGTTCTGGCCCTTGATGACCTTCCATTTCTGCCCGGGCGCGCACTTGAGCAGGGCCTTGTCGTCGTCGGTGGCGATGTGGTCCAGGCGGTGCTCGATCAGGAAGCGCGTCTGCTCGCCCTCGTATTGCAGCACGTCGTCGAGCGAGCGCATGGCGACCAGGTAGCTGGTGCGCACCTCGCGGGCTTCGACGCGGGTGCCGACGCCGTGCAGGGTGGACACCAGGCCCATGGAAGACAGCCGCTTCAGGGCTTCCCGGATGGTCGTGCGGCTGACCTGGAAGCGTTCGATCAATTCCGCTTCGCGCGGCAGCAGCGTGCCGGTCGGGTAGCGACCGGCACCGATCTCGCGCACCAGCGTGTCCGTCACGATGAGATAGCGGGCGCGTCCCGAAGACGAGGCGCTTGAAGTGGATGCCATGCGTTCAGTCCTGTCGTAAGTAGTGCGGGCGCCCCGCGGGGGCCTTCAGGCTGCGCCGATTCTACCCCAAGGTAATCGCTTCTTGACCGGGCCAGTCTCGCTAGTCATAATGATCTCATTATATCTTCAAGACCTGTGGCTCGATTGCCCGGGCTGGGGGAGTCGAGCCGGAAACCGGCCAGCAGGACGCATCGCCACATCACCAAGAACTCGTTTCACGCAGCGTCAGCATTATCTAGACAAGGAGAGAAGGATGACACGCAAAGAGCGCGGGGGCGCCCTGGGCGCCCGTATTGGCACGGCATTGACCGTGGCCGCCGTCACGGCTTGTTCCATGATGTTCACCGTGCCGGCCGGGGCGGCCGAGGCGGGCGCGAGCAACTGGCCGAATAAGCCCGTCCGCATCGTGGTGCCGTTCTCGCCGGGCGGCAGCAACGACCACATCGCCCGTCGCCTGGCGCAGTCGCTGTCGGAATCGCTGGGCCAGAGCGTCGTGGTCGAGAACAAGGGCGGCGCGGCCGGCGTGGTGGGGTCGGCCATGGTCGCCAACTCGGCCCCGGACGGCTATACCTACCTGTTTGTGTCGGCGACGCTGGCGACCAGCGCCGCCACGCAGAATCCGCCGTACGACACCCTGAAGTCGTTCGACGCCGTGGCGCGGGTGGCCGAGGCGCCGTTCGTGATGCTGACGCGCAAGAACTTTCCCGCGACGACGCTGCCCGATTTCATCAAGCACGCCAAGGCCCATCCGGGCGAGATCAACTACGGGACCACGGGCGCCGGCGACAGCGGCCACTTGCTGACCGAGCTGTTCGGCTCGATGTCTGGCATCAAGATGCAGCAGGTGGGCTACAAGGGCATGGGGCCGGCCCAGATGGACCTGGTCGCGGGGCGCCTGGATTTCATGATTACCACCCTGGCGTCCATCGGCGGCACGCCGGCGGCGGAACTGCCGAAGCTGGCCTTCACCGGCCACGCGCGCCAGCCGGAATTCGCCTCGGTGCCGACCGTGCGCGAGGCCACCGGCCTGGATTACGAGGTGAACGTCTGGTGGGGGCTGTTCGCGCCCAGCGGCACGCCCGATCCGATCCTGGACAAGATGAACAAGGAAGTCATCCGCATTGTCGCGCTGCCCGAGTTCAAGACGTTCCTGGCCAGCCTGGGGGCCAATTCGTCGCCGTCCAGCCGCGCGGAAATGACCGCCCAGCTCAAGCAGGATGTCGAGGTGTTCACGCAGACCGCCCGGCGCAGCGGCATCAATATCGCCAGCAAGTGAATCAGCGCCGATCGGGGCAGGGGCGGCCCCGGTCGGCGGCCGTCCAGCCCGATCACAAGGAAGCAAACGCATGAATCCGTGGGAACCGTATTTGTCGGACGACGACCGCGCCGTCATCCAGCGCGCCAAGTTCAGCCGCCGGATGGGGTTTGGCGCCAGGCCCGCCATTATCGTCATCGACGTCCAGAAGTTCATGATCGGCCAGGCCGATGCGCCGGCGCAATGGCCATCCAACAGCGGCCAGGCAGGCCATGCGGCCATCCCGCACATCCAGCAAGTGCTGCGCGCGGCCCGGGGGAACGGCGTGCCGTGCTTTTTCGCGGCGTTCGAGATCGACCCCAGCGGCAAGGACATGGGGGTATACCGGCGCAAGCGCGACCTGCTCGATACCGAAAACTGGTGCTTGGCGGGCAGTGCGGGGGCCGAGTTGCTGCCCGAGCTGGAAGTGGGCGCGGACGACATCGTGTTCGTCAAGAAAAAGCCCAGCGGCTTTCATGGCACGCCGCTGCTGGGCTACCTGGTCGAGCGCGGGATCGACACCGTCATCATCATGGGCGGGTCTACCAGCAACTGCGTGCGCGCGACGGTCTTCGACGCGTCGTCGTTCAATTTCCGCACGATCGTGGTGCGCGAGGGCGTGTTCGACCGCATCCCGATTTCCCATGCCATTTCGCTGTTCGACATGGACCGGCAGTTTGCCGATGTGGTGCCGGACACGGAAGTCATCCGGTACCTGGAATCGCTGCCCGGGCGCTCGGCGCCGGATGCGGCGGCCAGCCGCGCCGCCTAGCGCGGGCAGGGCGGGCGGCCTGGCCTCAGGCCGCCTGGCCGGGAAGTTCCATCAGCATCAGCGGCACGTGCTGCTGCGCCCCGTAGACGTCGGTGTCGGACAGGTCGCCCGAGCCGACGCGCCGCGGCATGGTCACCTTGACCGACAGCACTTTCGGGTACGGAATGATCTGGATGTCGGACGGCCGCAGGCGATAGGCTGCCGCGATGCGGTCGGGCTGCAGCGCGCCGCCGTCGACCGTGCGGTCATAGTCTTGCTGGGTCTTGAAAATGACATCGATGGTCAGCACGAATGCGCCGGCGTTCTTCGAACGCAGGACCACCGCGATATCTTTCAGCTGCGCCATCAGGCTGCCCTCCTGCAGTCAAGGTCCGCTATCTCGATCGGGAATATCTCCAGCGGGTCGTCCAGTTCCATGGCGTGCCATACGCTGAAGCGGTAGGCGGGGCCTACCGGGATATCCGACGGCGAGAAGGGCATGGCAAGATTGCCGGCGGTGCACAGCCGGCCCTCGAACTCGGTGTGCATGGCGATGTAGCGGGCCTTGGCCAGCACGGCCTGGGCCTGGCTTTCGGTGCGGGCCACGACGTCGAGCATCAGCCCGATCTCGTGCGGCATTTCGCCTGCCTGGGGCTCGGCGTCCCCCAGCACGGCGTCCAGTCCGTAGCGCCGTATCGTCAGCGTGTACTGCGCGGCGTCCAGGCCCAGGGCCGCCGCCTCGGCGCGCGTGCGTTCGTGGATCTGCCGCGAGAAGGCGTCGATGCGCGAGATGAGGATCGGGTCGCGGATCCCCGCGAACACGATGGCGCGCCAGCCGGCGTGCATGGCGCCTTCCAGCTTCACCGTATAGGTCTGGGCGGGTTCGAACGTGGTGCCCTGCACCTTGACGATGCGGTCGTCCACCGCTTCGTAGGTGCATTCCAGCGTGTTGACGATGCCCGACGGTTCGACGAATGCGTACGGCGACGGATTCTCGTACATGGTGTGGGCGGCCACCTTGGACGTGGTGCAGCGCTTGTCCGGATGGCCCGGTTCCACCGTGAAGTAGTCGGACCCCAGCGTGCCGATGATGCAGTCCTGGCCGGTCTTGGGGCTGGCGATGGTCGCGCCGCATTCGATCGTCTTGCCCAGGTGCCACGCCAGCGCCGGGTCGTACCCCAGCATGACGGGAATCGCCGCGTAGATGGCGCTGTCGCTGCAGCGCCCCGCCAGGATCACGTTGGCTCCTTGCCGCAAGGCCTGCTGCAGCGGTTCGGCGCCCATCATGGCGACGATGCGTTCGCTGTCCCGGACGGTCTGCTCGTCCAGCGGCAGTTCGGGCCACAGGCCATGAATGCGGTTTTCCGCCAGGCGCCGGGCGATCAGGTCGCGCGGCGGTTCGGCGCCGATGATCGCCAGCCGGGCGTCGAGGCGTTCCTGCTCGATGATGCGTTCGACGATCTGCCGGGTCTGTTGCAAGTGCGGAGCGCCGCCGCTGCCGCCCGACGAGCCGACGATCAGCGGGATATCGCGACTGCGGGCCGCCTTCAGCAGCAGGCGCAGGTCGCGTTCGATCGCTTCGGGCGAGACATAGGGCTTGCCCGCGCCCAGGTAATAGGGGCCCGGGTCCATCGAGCCGGCATCGGCGCCGATGAAATCGACACCCAGGTCCAGGGCGCGGTTCAGGGCGATTTCGGTGAAGCCGTAGCCGATGCAGGCCGTGGCGGCCAGCATGCGCAGCGGCTTTTCAAGAGGCGCGGAAACAGGGGGTCGAGTCATGGAAGCGTGCGGCGTCAAGGGCGGGTGCCAATGCCCTTGATCCTATCATCGCGTGCGACCGCGCAGCGCTTTCAGACTATAGGATTCGTATCATCCTATGGTGCCAACGCTATCGTCTTGGCGCATGCGCCATCAGGTGGAAGCGTCGCGCGCATACGCCATGATGGCCGCATCCAGGAATGCCTCGATCAATTGCAGCCGCGGCGACGAACGCAGCCAGATCAGCCCGAAGCGGCGCGGCTTGCAGGGCGTCTTCAAGGGCAGGCTGATGACGCTCAGGCCGCCTTGCCACTGGTTCCAGGCGCTGGGCACGATCGCCACGCCCAGGTCCTTGTGCACCAGGCGGGTGATGGCTTCGGTCGAGGCCAGCTCGAAGCGTTCCCGCGGCACGATGCTGTTCTGGCGCAGGTAGGCGTCGATCTGCTGGCCCGCCCAGCTTTCGCGGTGATAGCGGATGAACGACTCGCGTTCGAGCAGCAGGTGCGGGTCCGCGCCTTCGTGCCGGCGCGAGGCGATCAGCACGAAAGGCTCTTCGCTGAGCAGGTGCCAGCCCATCACTTTGGATGGCGTGAACGAGGGCTCCATGGCGATGGCTGCGTCCAGCGCGCCGCGCTCGACCTGGGCATGGAAATCGGAGGATTGCCCCGAGGTGATGTTCACCCTGATCTCGGGGTAGCGGGCGCCCAGCGTCTCGAGAATGTCGGGGATCTTTCCCGCCAGCACGGTATTGCCGGTGCCCAGGCTGAGTTCGCCCCGCAGTTCGTTGGTGTTGGCCAGCGCCGCCAGGGCGTCGACGTCGGTCAGGATGCGCTGGGAAGTATCCAGGATGCGATGGGCGGCCTGGGTCAGGTGCACCACCTTGCCCGCGCGGCGCACCAGGTTGACGCGCAGTTCGCTCTCTAGCGCGCGGATCTGCTGCGCCACGGCACCGTGCGTCAGGTTCAGGCGCCGGGCGGCCTCGGCCATCGATCCATAGCGGTGCACCGCCAGCAGCGTGTTCAGTAATCGGGTGTTCATAAGATAGGATAGCTATCTTCTGATGATACGCGCAAGCGTGTCATCCAGGGGCGTGCATGGGTACTATGAACACAATCCTGAAACAAGAGATCCCTATGCGCAGCAAGCTGTTCGTACCCGCCTCCCGCCCCGAGCTGTTCGCCAAGGCCCTGCGCAGCCAGGCCGATGCCATCTGCTTCGACCTCGAAGACGCCGTGCTGGAAAGCCGCAAGCAGTATGCGCGGGACGAGCTGGCGCGCTTCCTGGCGACCGACGAGTTCCATACCCTGCGCCAGGAAGGCCGCAAGCGCATCCTGGTGCGGGTCAACGCGCTCGACACGGGCCATACCGAAAACGACCTGGCCGCGGCCTGCGCGCCTGGCGTCGATATCGTCAACATTCCGAAGGCCGAGACCGTCGAGAGCGTGCTGCAGTTCGTGTCGCTGCTGCAGGCGCAGGAAGCGCGCGCCTCGGGCGGCGCTGGGGCCGGGCCGGACCTGCGCGTGCTGGCCAACATCGAGACCGCCCAAGCCATGCTGAACGCGGCGGCCATCGCGGCCGCGCACGACAAGATCTGGGGGCTGCAGCTGGGCCTGGGGGACTTGTTCGAGCCGTTGGGCATCGCGCGCGACGATGCGCAGAACGTGCACGCGGTGATGATCGCCATGCGCCTTGCCGCCGGCGCGTCCGGCAAGGTTGCCTACGACACCGCCTACACCAATGTCTCGAATGCCGAGGGCTACCGCCAGGAAGCCTGGCGGGCCCGCCAGCTGGGCTACCTGGGCAAGACCTGCATCCATCCCAGCCAGGTTGCCCTGGCGAACGAAGTCTTCAGCCCCACCGAGGAAGAAATCCGCTGGGCCGCCAAGGTGGTCGAGTCGGCCGAGCAGAACGACGTCAACGGCGCCTACATGCTGGACGGCAAGATGATCGACGGCCCCTTCATCGAGCGGGCGCGCGCGATCCTGGCGCAGGCTGCCTGAACGCGCCCGCCGGCCGGCATGCCCGCCAGCGGGCCGAGCCCGACGAACCTGAATATTTTTTTGCGAACACCATGACGAGCAGCAACTTTCCCCTGTCCGGTATCAAAGTGCTGGACCTCAGCGCCTATATCGCCGGCCCGTACGGATGCAATCTCCTGGCCGACATGGGGGCCGAGGTCATCAAGATCGAGCCCCCCGAGGGCGACAACCTGCGCAAGTATCCGTCGACCCTGCCGGGCGAAAGCCGCGCTTTCCTGGGGGTGAACCGGGGCAAGCAGGGTATCTGCCTGGATTTGAAAAGCGAGCGGGGCTACGACGTGTTCCTGCGGTTGGCCGGGCAGGCGGACGTGATCGTCCACAATTTCCGGCCGTCGGTGCCGCCCCGGCTGCGCATCGACTACGACACCCTGCGGGCCCATAACCCGCGGCTGGTCTATTGTTCCCTGACCGGCTACGGCCAGAGCGGGCCGCTGGCCAGCCGGGCCGGCTACGACCAGGTGCTGCAGGCCCGAACCGGCATCTGCGCCTCGCAGGGCACGCCGGACGATCCCCGGATCGTCTATGGGTCGGTGGTGGACTACTACGGCGCGGCCATGCTGGCCAACGGCGTCACCGCGGCGCTGCTGCAGCGTGAAAGAACCGGCCAGGGGCAGCACGTTGCCGTGTCGCTGCTGAGCAGCGCGCTGGCCATGCAGGCGGCCCGGCTGGTGGTCGCCGAGGGCGAACCGCGCGACATCAACCGCGACATGCGTTCGGGCGGCATCACCGGCATCCATCCTACGCGCCAGGGGCACTTGTACATTTCCGCCAACACGCCGCATTTCTGGCGGTCGCTGTGCCAGTTGGTCGGCCGCCCGGAACTGGCCGACGACGAGCGCTACGACACCGTCAAGAAGCGCGCCGCGCACGTGGACGAACTGGTGCCCGCGCTGCGCGCGGCGCTGCTGGCCAAGCGCGCCGACGAATGGGAAAAGCTGTTCGGCGACCAGGTGCCGTGCTCGGTGGTGCGCAAGGTCGAAGACGTGTTCGAGGATGCGCAGGTGCAGGAACAAGGGCTGGCCGGCGAGCATGTCCATCCGGCCATCGGCCGGTACAAGACGATCGCCAACCCGATCTCGTTCGGCCTGTCGGGTGGGGGGCGCCAATTGCGCAGCGCGCCGGGCCTGGGCCAGCACACGCGCGAACTGATGCGCGAGCTGGGATATTCGGATGCCGAGATCGCCGACGCCATCGCCGAGCGGGGTGTCGTCGCCTAGGGCCCGCCATCGGGCCTTGATGCAGTATTCACCGCCATCCGGCCCTGGGGCCGGAAGGCGTTCTCCAGTTTCCAGTTGTTGGCTCAACCTCGCAAGGAGGCCATTATGTCGAAACGCGAAGCCTTGAAGATCCTTTCCTGCCTGACCCTGTTCGGTTCGGTAGCCACCACCATGTCGCTGTCGGCCGTCGGCACGGCCGCCGCGGCGCAATGGCCCGAACGCCCTGTCCGCCTGGTCGTGCCGTTCGCGCCGGGCGGCAGCAACGACGTCATCGCCCGCAAGCTGGCCGACAGCATCAGCAAGAGTACCGGCCAGACGTTCGTCATCGAGAACAAGGCGGGGGCCGGCGGGGTGGTGGGCGCGGGCTATGTCGCATCGTCGGCGCCCGATGGCTACACCTTCCTGTTCATCTCGGGTTCCCTGGCGACCTCGGCCGCCGTGCAGAAGACGCCTTACGATGCCAAGACCGCTTTCGACGCCGTGTCGCTGGTGGCCAGCGCCCCGTTCGTGGTCATCACGCGCAACGACTTTCCGGCCAAGGACATGACCGGCCTGCTGAAGTACGCCAAGGACAACCCCGGCACGATCAACTTCGGCAGCGCCGGCCTGGGCGACAGTTCCCAGATGGCCACCGAGCTGCTGGCCAACAAGGCGGGCGTCAAGATGCAGACGGTGGGCTACAAGGGCATCTCGCCCGCCCAGATGGACCTGGTCGCCGGGCGCCTGGACATGATCATCACCACCATGGCTTCGATACGCGGTACCCCCACCGACAAGCTGCCCAAGCTGGCCTTCACCGGCGCGCAGCGCGAGCCGGACTTCCCCGACATCCCGACGGTGAAAGAAGCCACCGGCCTGGATTACGTCGTGAATGTCTGGTGGGGCGTGTTCGGCCCGAAGGGGGTGAATACTGAGGCTCGCGACAGGCTCAACGCCGAGATCAAGAAAGCCATCTCGACCGAGGATTTCGCCAAGTTCCTGGAATCCGTCGGCGCGCGTCCGCAGCCGTCTTCGCCCCAGGAATTGCAGAAACTGCTTGAATCCGATCTGGACCAATGGACGGAAACCGCGAAGGCCGCGGGCATCCGCGTCGAATAATGTTGGCGGCCGGGGCGGCCCCGGCCTTTCTGGAGCAACCATGACGCAAGCCCCCGGCGCAGGCGCGCAAGACGAGCAACAGGCGGTCAGGCAGACCGTGGCGCAGTACCTGGCAACCAGCACGAAGCATCTGCACGACGTGCCTTCCCGCACGGATCCGGCCATCCTGGCCGCCGAGCTGGAACGCCTGAACTCGGCCGTGCGGGCAAGCGCCGGCAACCTCAGCCCCTTCGTCCAGCCGGCCGACTATTCGCGCGCCCTGCTGCAGGAACGCGACCCGACCAACGCGGCCGTGTCCGCGGGTTCGCCGGCTGCTGCCGCCACGGCGCAGGCCGCCGGCCACCTGACGCTGGCGCAGGCCGCCCGCCAACTGGCCAGCGGCGAAGTCAGCGCCGAGCAACTGACGGCCCAGGCCATTGCCCGGGCCACCGAATGCCAGCCCACCCTCAATGCCTTCATCGAGATCTGGGCGGACAAGGCCATGGCGCAGGCCCGGGCTGCCGACGCGGAACGCGCGCAAGGCAAGGTGCGCAGCCCCTTGCACGGCATTCCGCTGGCGCACAAAGACTGTTTCGAGATCCAGGGCCATGCCGCGACCATCGGGTCGCGGGCGCGCCCGGCCGTCCAGGCCACGGGCGACGCACGCGCGATCCAGCGCTTGAACGACGCCGGCGCGGTCACGCTGGGCGTGCTGAACCTGAACGAAATGGTGGCCGGCCCCACCGGACAGAACCCCATCTTCGGCGACTGCTGCAACGCCCTGGACCCTTCCCGCATCGCGGGCGGTTCGTCCAGCGGTTCCGGCGCGGCCGTGGCGTCGGGGGCCGTCTTCGCTTCCCTGGGCAGCGACACCGGCGGGTCGATACGCCTGCCGGCATCGGTGCACGGCCTGTTCGGCATGAAACCTACCTATGGCCGCATATCGCGCAGCGGCTGTTTCCCGCGGGCCTTCTCGCTGGACTGCGCCGGCCCCCTGGCGCGTACCGCCGAAGACTGCGCAATCGTGCTGCAGGCCGTGGCGGGCCACGATCCGGAAGACCCGTCGTCGCTGGACGCCGCCGTGCCGCCGTACCCCGCCTTGCTCGATGTGGCCGCCGACAAGAGCCGCGTGGCGGTGATGAGCCTGTCGGGCAAGGATGCCTGCAGCCCGGAAATCGCCGCGGTCTTCGCCGATTTCGCCGAGCGCGCCGGGCGCCTGTTCGGCGCCGTCCGCGAAGTGGGCTTCCCGCAGCTGGCGGCCTGCTACGCCATGGGCGACATCATCTCGAAGGTCGAGGCCGCGACGCTGCACAGCCAATGGATGCGGACCAATTCCCAGGCCTATTCCCAGGCCGTGTATTCGCGCACCGAACCCGGGTTGCACGTGCCTGCCGCCCGCTATCTGGAAGCGACCATGGTGCGCGCCCGCATCCTGCGCGAATTCCTGGCGGGGCCGATGGCGGACGCCGATATCCTGCTGTGCCCGACCATTCCCGTGCCGGTTCCGCTGCGCGCCGATGCCGACATGGAAAAGAAGGGCAGCGTGTTCGGCGTGGTCACGGAAATCACCCGCCTGACGCGACCCTTCAGCTACCTGGGGTTGCCGGTGTTGACCATGCCCATCGGCGTGGACAGCAACGGCATGCCGGTGGGCGCCCAGTTGATCGGCCGGCCGCTGGCCGAGGCGCGGCTGCTGGCGTTCGCGCATCAGATGTCGCGGGGTTGAGCCCGCTTCCGGAATGGAACAGACTTCGTACATTGAGCAGGCGGGAATGAATATGAAACCTTGGGAACAGTACCTGGGCGACGCCGACCGGGCCGTGCTGGAACGGGGGCGCTTCGCCCGCCGCATGGGCTACGGCAGCCGGCCCGCGGTGGTCGTCATCGACGCGCAGCGCTACATGGTGGGCGAGGAAGGCAACGACGAAAACTGGCCATCCAGCTGCGGCGCCGTCGGGCGCACGGCGCTGGGCCACATCCAGCGCGTGGTCGAGCAGGCACAGGACAGCGGGATCCCGTGTTTTTTCACGCTGTTCGAGCTGGACCCCGGCGGCAACGACATCGGCGTGTACGGACGCAAGCGCGACCTGCTCGACAGCGAGCACTGGTGCCTGGCGGGCACGCCGGGGGCGCAACTGGCCCCGCAACTGGTGCCCGGCAAGCAGGACCTGGTGTTCGTCAAGAAAAAGCCCAGCGGCTTTCACGGCACGCCCCTGCTGGGCTACCTGGTCGAACGCCAGATCGACACCGTGATCGTGGTCGGCGGCGCCACCAGCAACTGCATCCGCGCCACCGTATTCGATTCCTCGTCGTACAACTTCCGCACGATCGTTCCCCAGGAGGCGGTGTTCGACCGCATCGCGATCTCGCACGCCATCAGCCTGTTCGACATGGACCGGCAGTTCGCCGATGTCGTGCCGGTGGACGACCTGCTGGCCTATCTGCGGAAATTCGCGGGTTAGCCCGCCGCCGCCCGCCCGCCTGAGGCGCCGCGGCCGTCTTCGGCAGGCGCATCGTGCGCGGCAGGCCGGGCCGGCGTCAGGATAGCGCGGTCTCGTCGTGCTGCGCCTGCAGGATGTCTTCCAGGCGCTGGGCTTCGCGCTGCAGCAGGCCCACCACCTGGGCCAGGCGTTGTTCGCCCAGCCGCGTCCTGGCAGCGGATACGCTCAGGCAGGCCTGCGGTTGCCCGCGGCGATCGCGGATGGGCACCGCCACGGACCTGACGTCGACATTGGGCACGTCGCGCGCCACGAAGCCTTGCTGGCGCGCCTGGCGCCATCGGTGTTCGGCGTCCTGCAATCCCTGCGCGTCGGCCTGGCACAGGAAATTCGCGTTGTGGCGCAGGATATCCAGCGCCTCGGATTCCGGCAGGTGCAGCAGCAGGGCGATGCCGCTGGCTCCCATGCCAAGGGGGCGCCGCACGCCCACATCCAGCGTGAAGATCTTGAACAGGTGGGCGCCCGAGCGCCTGTCCAGGCACAGCAGGTCCATGCCGCTGCGCTTGGACACAAAGGCCGTATCCCCGGTGTCGGCGGCGATGCGCGCCACTGACGGCCGGCACAGCGTCGCGAAATCGTAGTCGCCGCCGGCGGTGGCCGTCAGCCCCAGTTCCGCCACCATCGAACCCAGCACATAGCGTCGACTGTGCGCGTGCTGGCGCACCATGCCCTGGGCCTGCAGCTCGGTCAGCAGCCGGAACACCGTCCCCTGGGACAGCCCCGTCAACACCGTCAGGTCTTTCAGGCGCGCGCCGGCGCCCTGGGCATGCGCGACCGCGCGAAGAATGCCGAAAGCACGACCCAGGCTTTGAACAGTATGCATAAAAGCTCCGCGATATGAACTATTTGTAAACCGGCTATTCGATTGATTGACAGGGAATTGGCGTATTTCGTACGCTGCACACCGGCGATATGGATGGAAATATAGTCCGTATTATGAACTTTTATTTGGAGCAGCGTAATGTCCCACACTGAACTGTCCGCCGGTGCCCGTTTTCGCCAGGCTTTGCAGGAAGAGCACCCCTTGCAGATCGTCGGCACCCTGAACCCCTACACCGCCATGATGGCGAAGACCCTGGGTTTTCGCGCCATCTACCTGGCGGGGGCCGGGGTGGCCAACTATTCCTACGGCTTGCCGGACTTGGGCATCACCAACCTGACCGATGTGCTGACCGACCTGCGCCGCATCACCGATGCCGTGGACCTGCCGGTGGTGGTGGACGTGGATACCGGGTTCGGCGGCATGTTCACCATCGCCCGCATGATGAAGGGCCTGATAAAAGACGGCGCTGCCGCGATGCACATGGAAGACCAGGTGCAGCTCAAGCGCTGCGGCCACCGCCCCGGCAAGGAGATCGTCGGCAAGGAAGAAATGCTGGATCGCATCAAGGCCGCGGTGGACGCCCGCACCGACCCGAACTTCTTCATCATCGCGCGCACCGATGCGCTGGCCATCGAAGGCCTGGACAAGGCGCTGGACCGCGCCGAGGCCTACCTGGACGCGGGCGCCGACATGATCTTCGCCGAGGCGTGCACCAAGCTGGACGAATACACGGCGTTCGCCAAGCGTTTGAACCGGCCGCATTCGGTTCTGGCGAACATCACCGAATTTTCCAAGACGCCCAACTTCACCACCCAGGAACTGGCCGACGCGGGCGTGTCCGCGGCGCTGTACCCGCTGTCGGCGGCGCGCGCGATGAATGCCGCGGCGCTGCGCGTGTATGAAGAGATCCGCCACAAGCGCACCCAGAAGGGCGTGCTGGACATCATGCAGCCGCGCGAGGAACTGTACAAGTTCCTGGACTACCACGCCTACGAGGCGCGCATCGACGCCCTGTTCTCGCAGCAGAAATAATCCATCCGCACACGGAGGAGACAACCATGCGCAAGACTGCTAGGTACCTGTTGGCGGGCTGCCTGATGATGACGGGGGCGTCCCAGGCGGCCGCCTATCCCAACGGCCCCATCCGCCTCATCGTGCCGTTTGCCCCGGGCGGCGGCACGGACGTGGTGGCCCGCATCCTGGCCAAGGAAATGAGCAAGGAGATGAACGCCACCATCGTCGTGGAAAACAAGCCCGGCGCCAACGGCATCATCGGCACCAAGGCCGCGCTGCAGGCCGAACCCGACGGCCAGACCATCGTCATGACCATCGAGGCCACCATCGCCATGAGCCCGTGGCTGTACAAGAGCACGGGCTACACGTACCGGGATTTCGCCGGCATTTCGCAGGTCTCGTCGCAGCCTTACCTGCTGGTGGCGAATCCCTCGGTCAAGGCGGACTCGCTGCGTTCCCTCAGTGCGGCGTCGAAGCGGCAGCCGGACGCATTGAACTACGCCACCGGCGCTTCCGCGGCTTTCCTGGCCGGCGAGGCCCTGAAAAGCACCACCTCGCTGAACATGCTGAACATCCCCTACAAGGGATCGGGCGAAGCGATCGCGGACGTGGTCAGCGGGCGCGTCCAGCTGATGATCGCCAGCCCGGTTTCGGTATTGCCGCATCTCAAGCAGGGCCAACTCAAGCCCATCGCGGTCACCAGCGCCAGTCGCTTCCATCTGCTGCCCGACGTGCCGACGGTCGCCGAACAGGGCTACCCCGGCTTCAACGTCGTGGGCTGGTACGGCCTGGCTGCGCGCGCCGGCACCCCGGCGGAAATCATCGGCAAGCTGCAGGCCGCCACCCAGAAGGCGCTGCAGTCGCCCGAGCTCAAGCAGCAGTTCCAGACAGTCGGCGTGGACCCGCACGGCTCGACCAGCGAGGCGTTCGACGCCTTGATGAAAAGCGAAACCGAGCGCTGGGAACAGCCCATCAAGGCCGCCGGCCTCTATCACCAGTGATCCAAGGAGATATCCATGCCTCACGCCTGGATCGAATTCAGCCATAACATCGCGCAGGACCCCGAGATCCAGTCATTGGGTTCCGCCATGCACCAGGCCATGATGGACAGCGGCATCTTTCCGCTGGCCGGCATACGCATACGCCTGCTGCCCATCGAGCATGCCCTGATCGCCGACGGCAACCCGGCCAACGCCTTCGTGCACATCGTGTTGCGCATCGGGCACGGCCGGGACGAAGACACCAAGAAGGCGGTCGCCGACAAGATCTTCGCCACGCTGACCCGGCACCTGGCCGCGCTGAGCGAGCGCCGGCCAACCGCCATCGCCTTCGAAGTCCAGGAGATGAGCGCCACGCTGAACTATAAGGCCAATTCCATCCGCAAGTTCATGAATCAGGCAGGAGCCTGACACGCCATGCCCATTATTTGCTATCGCCATCAAGGCCAGGCCGCCATCGGCTATCTGCGCGAGCAACGCGTCTACCCGCTGGGCATCGACGCCGCCGCGTTCAAGCAGCACTACCTGGGCCAGCGCGAACGGCTGGACCCGCTGTGTTCCCAGGCATCGACCCAGGCCGGCCTGCCGCTGGCGGACGTCACCGTGCTGCCGACGCTGTTCGAGCCGGAAAAGATCTTCTGCGTGGGAGTCAACTACGCCGAACGCAACGAAGAATACAAAGACAACAGCGCCGCGCCCAAGTATCCCAGCCTGTTCATGCGCACGGCCACCACATTCGTCGGGCACGGCCAGGGGCTGCTGAAACCGGCCGTCAGCGACCAGTTCGACTACGAGGGCGAGATCGTCCTGGTCATTGGCCAGGAAGGGCGGAACATCCCGCGCGAACACGCGCTGAAGCACATTGCCGGCCTTTGCATCGCCAACGAAGGCAGCGTGCGCGACTGGCTGCGCCACGGCAAATTCAACGTCACGCAGGGCAAGAACTTCGAGGCCAGCGGCAGCATCGGCCCATGGATGACGCGCCTGCGCGACCCGTCGCAACTGCAAGACATGCGCCTGCAGACGTGGGTGAACGACGAACTGCGCCAGGACGACGTCACCGGCAACCTGATTTTCGGCTTCGACTACCTGATCGAATACATCTCGACATTCAGCCGCCTGATGCCGGGCGACGTCATCCTGACCGGCACCCCCACCGGGGCGGGCGCAAGGTTCGATCCGCCGCGCTACCTGAAGGCCGGCGACCGGCTGCGCATCGGCGTCAGCGGGCTGGGCGTGCTGGAAAACACGGTGGTCGCGCAGGACGGATAGCCGGCCCCGCGCCGGCCGGCATTATTCAGGTGCGAAAGCACCTGTTTCCACCATCAGTTTTTGATATTCTCTTGCCCGCTCCAGCGCGCCGCTGCCCAGGCGCAAGGTCCAGGCGGACGCAAGCCATTGCACGATTGCCATGGCGCCCACCATGGAATCGAAGAATGCGTCGGATTCCTTGCCGACCAGCAGGTGCTTGTGCGTGACGCGCGCCAGCGCATTGAGCGGGGCATCGACGATTCCCAGCGTCCAGGCGCCGGCCGCCGCCGCCCGCGACGTCGCGCTGACCGTTTCCCGGCTGCATGGGCTGAATGCCGCGGAAATGACGACGTCTTGCCGGCCCAGCCCCAGCAAATCCAGGCCGAAGGCGCCGCCCCGGTCGTCGGCCAGGATGGCGCCGGGGCAGGTGATTCTAAGCAGGTAATGCAGCCAGGTCATGACCGGGGTGCAAGACCGGCGGCCGACCAGTGCGATGCTGCGCGCCTTCACCATGCGTTCGACGGCTTCGTGTATGACTTCCGCGTTCTCTGGCGTATAGCAGCACTGGACGTTCGTCAGTTCCGTCCGCAGCATGGTCTGCGGCCGCGCCGACGCATTGAGCGTGGCCAGCCGTTCGGCGAACATCGAATCCGCGGGGCCGTCGCGGAGTATCTGGGCAAACCCTTCCCGCAGGCCTTTCCACCCGTCGTAGCCCAATTCCTGCGCCAGCCGGATGAACGAGGCGCTCGAATGCCCTGACAGCGCAGACAGCTCGTTCAGCGGGCGCGTGGCCACTTCTCCGGGGTTGGCAAGAATCCAGCTGGCGGTGCGCCGCAAGGTACGGGACAGGTTCTCGTACTGCTGGCGCAACTGTTCCTGCACGGCGTTCTTTGTCATGGCTTCCCCACTGCGATTCGATCGTGCCCGGGCACGCCGAAATCTAGAAATGGATTATTTAATCCAGAATTTCAGATTTTGGAGTATTCAATTTACCATGCTTCCCGGCTATGGAATTTGGCCGAACCGCGTGTAGAGGAAGCAGCCGCGATGATTTCGCTTGTTGGATATACAGATAAATTCTCGGCCCGTCCGGGAGAAAAAATCGGCGTCAAGGTATCGAGCGACCTGAAGGCGCCGTACCACGCCGATCTGGTGCGTATACATAGCGCCGACCCCAATCCCCAGGGCCCGGGCGTCATCGTCGAAGAGGTCCCGGCCGCGTTCGCGGGCGCGTACCCGTCGGCCAGGCAAGAGATCCATGCCGGCTCGTACGGAGTGGTCGCGCCCGTGGATTTGCGCCTGGAAGGCCAATGGACCCTGTGCATCAGAGTGCAGCCATGGCTGCTGGACGAGCGGGACCAGGTGGTGCTGAGCATCCAGGCGGACCAGCTGCTGTCGCTGGCGATACGCCGTAGCGGCGCCCAACTGCGGGTGGGCCAGGCACAGTGCGAGGTGTCTGCTCCCTTGCATGAACGGCAGTGGTACGAGTTGCGGCTGATCGGCGAGCCGGGCGGCATCCGGTTGATGCAGACCCCGCTGTCGGCCACCGGGTCCAGGCCGTCGTCCAGCGTGGCGTCGTTGCCGCTGGTGGGCGCGCTGGGCCGGGCGGCCCTGGTGGCGTTCGCCGCCGAGCCCCGCCACCCGCAGGGCGGGTTCCATCGGCATTTCAATGGCCGCATCGAGCACCCGTTCTGGCTGGAAGGCGTGCACGATGCAGGTGCCCCCTTGATGCCGCATGCATATCGGTATCCCACCCTGCGGGCGTGGTGGGATTTCAGCCTGGATATCGAGTCGTTGCGCATCTCCGACAGGGGGCCCTTCAAGTACCACGGGGAAATGGTCAACCTGCCCACCCGTGCCGTCCGCGGGCCGTTCTGGACAGGCGAGACCATGAGCTGGAAGGCGTCTGCCGGGGAATATGCCGCCGTCCATTTCCATGAAGACGATCTGTACGACTGCAACTGGACCACGGATTTCGAGTTCGAGGTGCCCGCCGACCTGCGCAGCGGCGTGTACGGGATCCGCCTGCGAGAGCGCCTGGACGACCCGTCGGGGGCGGAAGACATTGTTCCGGTTTTCGTGACCCCCAAGTCCGATGGCGCCCGGGCCCAGGCCCGGGTGGCGCTGGTCATGCCTACGTACACCTACCAGATCTACGCCAACTACGACAGGAAGAACTACGACGACTCGTTGAAAGCCCGCATGGCCGAGTGGGGCACGTATCCCCACCACCCGGCGCAGAACAAGCAGTTCGGCCTGTCTTGCTACAACCTGCATGCCGACGGCAGCGGGGTGACGTACTCGACGGCGCGGCGTCCGATCCTGACCATGCGGCCAGCCTACATCGCCTATACCGACCTGCGCGGGTCGGGCCTGCGGCACTTCGCCGCGGACATGCACATCGTTGCCTGGCTGGAGGCGAAGGGCATCGAGTTCGACATCCTGACCGACCATGAACTCGAGCACGACGGCGCGGGCGCCCTTCGCCCCTACCAGGCCGTCTTGACCGGAACGCACCCCGAGTACCAGTCGAAAGCCACGCTGGACGCCTTTCGCGATTACATCAATGGTGGCGGCCGCCTGGCCTATCTGGGCGGCAACGGGTTCTATTGGCGCGTCGCCACCAGCGATACCGTGCCCGATACCCTGGAAGTCCGCCGTGCCGAAACCGGCGTTCGTTCCTGGATTGCGCAACCAGGCGAGTACTACCACGCATTCGACGGCAGCTACGGCGGGCTGTGGCGCAACAACGGGCGGGCGCCGCAGCAAATGGTGGGGGTGGGCTTCAGCGCCCAGGGGAAATTCGAAGGGTCGTATTACCAGCGGCTGGAGGCTTCTTACCAGCAAGCGTTCGCCTGGATGTTCCAGGGCATCCCGGACGAACGCCTGGGGGACTTCGGCTATTCGGGCGGCGGGGCGGCCGGCTTCGAGCTCGACCGTGCCGACCCCTTGTTGGGCACGCCTGCCCAGGCCACCATCCTGTGCCGTTCCGAAGGGCATTCCGCTACCTTCGGCGCCACCTTGGAAGAACTGATCGCGCCGCCGGCCTACAAAGAGGGCGACAAGGCGGCATCGCTGGTGCGGGCGGAAATCGTTTATTTCGAGAACGACCAGGGCGGCGCGGTTTTCTCGGTGGGTTCCATCACGTTCTGCGGCAGCCTGCCGTGGAACCACTTCGACAACTCCATTTCCACGCTTCTTGGAAATGTGCTGAACCATTTCTGTCGCGCTGGCGATGGCCAGGGCCTTGTTCCGGATTCGAAATAGAGCAGACAATGTACGACGCAACCACCTACCCCGCATCGCACGCGTTATACGCACAGGCCAAACAGTGCCTGCCCGGCGGCAATACCCGCACCACCGTATTCGAAAAGCCTTTTCCCTTGTACGCGTCACATGGCAAGGGGTGCCACGTATGGGACGTGGACGGCAACCGGCGCATCGACTGCATCAATAACTACACGGCCATGATCCATGGCCACGCGCATCCCGGAATCCATCGGGCGGTGCTGCAACAGATGGAGCGCGGCACCTGCTTCGGCATGCCGACCGAAGCCGAGATCCTGCTGGCGCAAGAACTGGCGCGGCGGCTGGATTCGGTGGATACGGTGCGCTTCATGAACTCGGGCACCGAGGCCGTGATGATGGCCATCAAGGCGGCTCGCGCCTATACCGGGCGCGCCAAGATCGCCAAGGTCGAAGGCGCCTACCACGGCAGCTACGACCCTGCCGAAATCAGCCTGGATCCCAGCCCGCAGCACTGGGGCGACCAAACGCCCAATTCCGTGCCTTATGCAAAGGGAACGCCGGCCAGCATCGTCGAAGGCGTGATCGTGCTGCCGTTCAACGATCCGGAAAAGGCGAAAGCGTTGATCGCGCAGCATGGCAAAGAACTTGCCGCGATCCTGATCGACCCCCTGCCGAACCGGGCCGGGCTGATTCCCGCCTCGGAACCGTTCCTGCGCGCCATCCGCGAAGCCGCGGACGCGGCCGGGGCACTGGTCATATTCGATGAAGTGATCTCGTTTCGCCTCAGCCATGGCGGGGCGCAGGGGCTGTTTTCCATTGCCCCGGACCTGACCACGCTGGGCAAGGTCATCGGTGGCGGTTTCCCTGTCGGGGCGGTGGGCGGCAGGCGCGACGTCATGGCGGTGTTCGATCCCTCGTCGGGCAAGCCGGCCTTGCCTCATGGCGGAACGTTCTCCGCCAATCCGGTCACGATGCGGGCAGGGCTTGCCGCGCTCGAGTTCCTGGACGAGCAGGCGTTTGCGCATCTCGACCAGATCGGCGACCAGGTCAGGCAAGCGGGCAACGACGCGCTGAAACGCCATGGCGTGCCGGGAATCGTGGTGGGGATGGGGTCGTTGCTGAAGGTCCATTTCACCGATCGCCGCCCCACGGACTACCGCGCCGTCTATCCGACGCCGGCCGAAGCGGCCAAGCTGCGGCTGTTCAACAAGACCCTGCTCGGCAACGGCATCTTGCCGTCGGGCTACGGGTTGATGGCGCTTTCGACGGCCATGGCGGCCGAAGATGTGCAACAGATCAACGCCGCCATCGACCTTGCCATCCGCGCTGTCGGGAATCTGGAGCCGTCTCATGCATGACCGCCTGAACCACGAGATCCAGGGGCTGTCCGACGCGGCGCAACGCCTGTTCGATGCGATCGCCGAGGTATCGCGCGACGGCGCGGGCATCAGTCGCCCCGCCTATTGTGAGCAAGAGACGGCGGCGGGCGAGCTCGTCCGGCGGTTTGCCGAAGCCGAAGGCCTGCAATGCGGGATGGATGGCGGCGGCAATTTCCAGTACGACCTGGACGGCACGGATACGAAGACCATGACCGTCATGGCGTCCCATCTCGACTCGGTGCCCATGGGCGGCAATTACGACGGCCTGGCGGGTGTCATGGCGGGCGTGCTGGTGCAGGCGGCTTGCCGGCGTGCCGGCATCGTCCCCCCGCGCCGCCTGCGAACGCTGGGCTTTCGCGGCGAGGAAAGCCCCTGGTTCGGGACGGCCTACCTGGGCAGCAAGCTGGCCTTGGGCAAGCTGACCGACAAAGACCTCAACGAACTGACGCACCTGCGCACGAAGCAGTCGCTGGCCGACCATCTCAAGGCGCTTGGCGTCGAGGCCGACGAAACCGCCATCCGCGACAAGTGCTTGCGGCATGAGGACATCCATTCGTACCTGGAACTGCATATCGAGCAAGGGCCGGTACTGGAAAGCCTGGACATCCCGATCGGCCTGGCGACGGCGATACGGGGAAACATCCGCCATCCGTTTGCCCAGTGTTCCGGGGTCTACGGCCATTCGTCGACCAGCCCGCGGCATCTGCGCAGCGACGCCGTGATCGCCACCGCCCAACTGGTTTGCGCCGCGGACAGGCTGTGGCAGCAGGTTCTCGATCAGGGCGGGAATGACGATCTCATCATCAACTTCGGCATCTTTTCCACGAACCCGGCGCAGCACGCAATGACCAAGGTTCCCGGCGAGGTCAAGTTCAGCTTCAACATCGCGGGCACCAACAATGACGTCGCCCGCGAGCTGTACCGCCAGATCCTGTCGGAAGCGGATCGCATCCAGGACGAATTCCGGGTGCGCTTCGATTTCGGCCCCACGGTGGGCACGGATGCGATCCACCTGGATACGAACCTGATCGCGGCCGCAGAGGCCGCGGCGGGCGGCCTGGGGCTGAAGTCCCTTCGGATGCCCACGGTCGGCCACGATGCCGCCATGTTTGCCCAGCTGGGCGTGCCGACCGGCATGGTCCTGGTGCGCAACCAGCACGGCAGCCACAACGTCGATGAAGCCATGCGTATCGCAGACTTCATCGATGCCACGAAAGTCCTTGCGCATTGCGCATTGAATTAAACGTACTTACCAGAAGCAGGGGAACTCATCATGACCTTCATCTCGAAAAGCACTTCGCGACTGTGGAAGTCGCTGTCGGTAGCAGCCTTGGCGTGCCTGTGCGCCGCCCCGGCCCAGGCCGCCTACCCGGAAAAACCGGTACGCATGGTCGTGGGGTTCGCGCCGGGAGGCGCGACCGATATCGCGGCGCGGGTGGTGGCCGCGGAAATGGGCAATATCCTGAAGCAGCCGTTCGTCGTCGAGAACAAGCCGGGCGCAGGCAGCAACCTGGCCGCCGACTATGTGGCCCGGTCAACCGCCGACGGCTATACGCTGTTCGTGGTGGCCGTGACCTCGGCCATCAACCAGACGCTGTACAAAGGCCTGAACTTCGACATCGTCAAAGACTTCACGCCGGTGGGCCTTCTGATCCGCTCGCCCAACGTGCTGGTGGTCAATCCGTCCTTGCCCGTCAAGAATGTCCAGGAACTGGTGAGCTATGCCAAGAAGCATCCCGGCGAGCTGGCCTTCGCCTCGGCAGGCACGGGCGGTTCGACCCATATGGCCGGCGAGCTGTTCAAGTTGCAGGCTGGCATCGACATGCTGCACGTTCCTTACCGGGGCAGCGCACCCGCCATGGCGGACCTGATCGGCGGCCAGGTCCAGCTGAGCTTCGACAACATGCCTTCCGCGTGGCAGCACGTGCAGTCGGGCAAGCTGCGCGCACTGGCGGTCACCACGAAAGAGCGTTCGGCCAGCGCCCCCGATCTGCCCACGATGGCGGAATCGGGCTTTCCCGATTTCGACGTGTCTGCCTGGTTCGGGTTGATAGCGCCGGCCGGCACGCCGAAAGACGTCATTGAAAAGCTGAATACCGCGTTGAACCAGGTGCTGGAAATGCCGGCGGTGCGCCAACGCTTCGACACCATGGGAGCCGTCGCGTCGCCCACCACGCCGGACCAGTTTGGCCAGTACATCCAGTCCGAAGTGGATATCTGGGGCAAGGTGGTCAAGGCGTCGGGCGCCAGCGCAAACTGATTCCACGGCCGGCCAGGCCATCCTGACAGGAGCTTTCATGTCGAATACCGTTCCGCCGCATGCGCACGGCCCCCTCGTGGCCGTGCCCGAAGACAGCCTGCCTGCCTGGGCGATTCAGGTCGCCTGCGGTGCGGGGCTGGGCAAAGCCGCGCGCGAGTATCCCGAGCAGGTCGTTCGCGCCGCCGCGTCGGCACGCGACACCCTGAAAGCCCTGCAGGACGACATGCCCGGAACCGCCCGGGCCGCCCGGCCTACCTGGAGCCTGTCAAAGTGAACGATGCCGATCTTTGCCGGCTGAGCCTGTCCGAGGCCTCGAAGCTGATCCAGGGCCAGGACCTGTCGCCGGTTCGATACACGCAGGCGCTGCTGGACCGGATCGCCCGGGAAGACGGGCAGCTTCACGCTTTCATCCGGGTGACCGCGGATACCGCAATGGACGAGGCGCTGGCGGCCGAGCAAGACATCCGGGCCGGCAGATGGCGCGGCCCGCTGCACGGCATCCCGTATGCGCTCAAGGACATCATCGATTACGCCGGGGTGCCCACCACGGCGCAATCCCGGTTGCTGGAAAAGAATGTCGCCCAAGACGACGCGGGCGTCGTCCGCAAGCTCAAGGAACAAGGCGCCATCCTGCTGGGAAAACTGGGCACCGACGAATTCGCCTGCGGCGGGCATCCTATCGATTGCCCCTGGCCGGCGCCCAGGAACCCCTGGAACCCTGAATACGTCACCGCCGGATCCTCCAGCGGCAGCGCGGTCGCGGTTGCCGCGCGCATGGTTCCGCTGGCGCTGGGCACCGATACCAACGGATCGATACGCAACCCGGCCGCCCGGTGCGGCATCGTGGGCATCAAGCCCACCTACGGCCGCGTCAGCCGGCACGGCGTCATCCCGCTGGCGCCGACGATGGACCATGTCGGGCCAATGACGCGCACGGTGCAAGACAATGCCCTGGCGCTGCAGGCCATCATGGGCAGCGACCCGGCCGACCCGGCGACCATGAACCGCGCAGAGCCGGACGTGACCGGCTATGCCGCCGACCTGCGCGGCCTGCGCGTCGCGGTGGCGCGCAATGTCTATATGGAAGACCCCGCGGCCGACGCCGAGCAGGTGGCCGGCATCGAAGAGCTGGTGCGGGTGCTGGCCGACGGCGGCGCCGTCGTGCACGAAGTGCGCATTGCCGGGCTTCGGAAATACAACCTGCTGTCACGGCTGCTGTTGAGTATCGAGGCCTATGCCATACACGAGCCCTGGCTGCGGTCGGATCCGCAAGCCTACGGCACCCGGTGCCGGGAACGCCTGCTGCAAGGCGCCTTCTTGACCGCCGCCGACCACGCCCGCGCCCAAGAGCTGCGCCGGCAATACACCGCCGAACTTTGCAGCCTGTTCTCGGGTGCGGATCTCTTGGTGACCGCGTCCGGCTACGACGCGACCCCCAAGGTCAGCGACCGCGAGGCGTTCCTGAAGACCTACGAGCGCCAGGTGCGGATGCCGTTCAACATGACCGGACACCCCGCGCTGGTGCTGCCGACTGGGTTCTCGGCCAGGACGGGCATGCCCCTGGCCGCGCAGATCGTGGGGCGTCACTTCGACGAAGCCACGGTCTATCGCGCTGCCGGGTTTTACGAACGGTTGAACCCCTGGCACGAGACATGCCCGTGACCTTCGGCCAGATGGCTGGCGTACAGGCAAGCGCCGTCTTCGGGCGCTGCCTGAGCCGGGCCCGCCGATAGGCCGGCCGTCTCCAAGATTCATCACATCGTTCCGGGCCAGATTTGGGCCCGACCCTCGGCCATCCGGCTCTTTGCCGGCAGGGCCTGCCGCTGCATTGGCGAAGCGCCCACCGTCTAGTAAAATGAAATCCATTCTTATTATCTTTTAGGGGCGGCCCCGATGTCGGGTGTTGTCGATCCTGTTTTCGCGCAGCGGCTGCACACGCTATACCGGAACCATCACGGATGGTTGTATCGCTGGCTGCGCGGCCGCCTGGGCAATGCGGCCGACGCCGCCGACCTGGCGCAGGATGCATTCCTTCGCCTTCTGGCCCGGCCGCTGAATTTCGACAGCTTCGACGGCGAGCGCGCCTATCTCAGTACGATGGCGCGGGGCTTGTGCATCGACCTGTGGCGCCGCCGCGAGATCGAACAGGCCTGGCTGGCGGCACAGGCGGCGCGCCCGCAGGCCATGCAGCCGTCGGCGGAACACCACGCCATCGTCATCGAGACCCTGTGTGAAATCGATGCCATGCTCAGGCGTCTGCCATGGCGCACCGCCGAGGCGTTCCTGATGGCAATGGCCTATGGCATGAGCGACAAGGAAATCGCCGCCGAATTGCAAGTGTCCGACCGCATGGTGCGCAAGTATGTCGCGCAGGCCATGCTGCATTGCATCTCGCTCGAGAAGCAGGCCATGCAGGCCCTGGTGGCCAGCGCCTAGGGCGCGACGGCGAGTCCCGATGGCGACGCAGGCGACCCCTTCTTCCCAGGCATTGCAGCAGGCGGCCGAGTGGTTCGCCGCCTTGCGATCGACCGAACACCCCGAACGGGATCGCCGGCAGTGGCTGGCGTGGCTCGAGCAGCGCGAAGAGCATCGCGCGGCGTGGCGCTATGTGGAAAGTGTCAGCCAGCGCTTCGCCTCGACCCAGCAGGAATTCTCCGATCGCGCCACGACGTTGCAGGCGCTGGAAGCCGTGCGCCTGCGCGGGCGGGGGCGCCGCCGGGCGCTGGGCGCGATCGCGGCGGCGGCGGGCAGCGGCCTGCTGGCCTGGGGGGCATGGCGCCATACGCCGATGCGCCGCTTGGCGCTGGCCGGCCTGGCGCAATACCGCACCGCCGTCGGGGAAATCAAAGACTTGCTGTTGCCCGACGGCACCCGGGTATGGCTCAACACGGCCAGCGCGCTGAACGTCCATTATTCGACGGACGAACGGCGGCTGGAATTGGTCGACGGCGAGATCCTGGTCGAGACCGGCCACGACGCGACTCGCCGATTGGTCGTCCATGCGGGGCCGAGCCGCATGACCGCCCTGGGTACGCGCTTTTCCGTCAGGTTCGTCGAAGACGAGAGCTTTCTGGCGGTGTATGACGGCCGCGTGGAACTGGACGCCGCCAGCCGCCGGCAACTGGTCGGCGCGGGCGAGCAGATCTCTTTCGGGCCGGGCGGCCGCCGGCAGCTGGAGCCCGCCAGCCGTGCGCGCGAAGTCTGGGCCACCGGCGTCCTGCTGGCCGAGGACATACCGCTGGGCGCCCTGGTGGAAGAACTGGGGCGCTACATCCCGGGGCACCTGGGCGTTTCGCCCGGCGCGGCCCGGCTGCGCGTGGTGGGGGGCTTTCCGCTGCACGATCCCGACCAGGTGCTGGCCTTGCTCGAGCAGGTGCTGCCTGTGCGGGTCAAGCGCCTGTTGCCCTGGTGGGCCACGATCGAGCTGCGGCCGGACGCCTGATCTGGCCGGCGAAGTTGTAACAGCGGTTCCGGAATCCGGCGGCTGTTCGATACACATGATGAACCCATCCTTGTGCTATCCACCCGAGACTTCGCCGCATGCATTTCCGTTTTCGACGCCACAGGCAGGCCGCACGCCCAGGTCGGCCGGGGGCATTCCTGAAGCATGCCGTATTGGCGGGCGGGCTGGCCTGCTTCGCCGCGGCCTACGCCCAGCAATCCCCGGCCAATCAACCGCGTGAATACCAGATCGCCGCCGGGCCGCTGGGCACGGTCTTGCCGGTTTTCATCGCCCAGTCGGGCGTGGTGCTGGCCGGGGCCGGCGACCTGGTCCGCAGCCGCGTCAGCCCGGGCCTGAACGGCCGCTACACGCCGGTGCAAGGGCTGGCGGCGTTGCTGAGCGGCACGGGCTTGCGGGCGGTGCGCAACGAGCAGGGCGCATTCGTGCTGGAAGTCGAGCCGCAAGGCGCGGCGCCTGTCACCATGATGCCGACGGTCGAGGTCAGCGGCTCGCTGCCGACGGCCACCGGACCGGTGGACGGCTATCTGGCCACGATCAGCCGGTCGGGCAGCAAGACCGACATGCCGATCGTCAGGGTTCCGCAGACCATCAATGTGATCACGGCGGACCAGATGCGCGATCAGGGGGCGCAAAGCGTCAGCCAGGCGCTGCGCTACACGCCCGGCGTCATGGCGGAAACCTACGGCGCCAGCTCGCAGTTCGATATCTATACCCAGGTACGCGGCTTCCGGCCCGCGTTCTTCCTTGACGGCACCCGCCTGCCGTTCGGCAGCATCGCGACCGGCTGGGCCAGCTCTGTCATGGAGCCCTATGCGCTGGAGCGTATCGAGGTGCTCAAGGGGCCGTCGTCCGCCCTGTATGGCCAGAGCGGCCCGGGCGGCCTGATCAATATGACCAGCAAGCGGCCCACGGCCGAGCCCTTGCATGAAGTGGAACTGCAGACAGGCAGCTTCGACAGGCGCCAGGTGGCGATGGATTTCAGCGGGCCTGTCGATACCGACGGCAAGCTGCTGTACCGGTTGACCGGCCTGGTGCGCGAGTCGGGCACGCAGGTCGATTACATCGACAACAATCGCGTCTATATCGCGCCGGCCCTGACCTGGAACCTGACGCCGGACACATCGCTGACCCTGCTGGCCAGCTATCAGTCGGAATGGGGCGCCAAGACCGGATTCAACTACCTGCCGACCTCCGGCACGCTGAAATGGAACCCCAACGGCCGCATTCCGGTGCGTCGCTATCTGGGGGAACCCGACTTCGACCGGCTCAGCCGCGACCAGCAGTCGGTGGGATACGCGTTCGAGCACCGCTTCAACGATGCCGTCAGCTTTCGCCAGAACCTGCGCTATGGCGAAACCTCGATGGACCTGCGCGCCTTGAACCGGATCGGCGAGCTGCTGCCCGACTACCAGACCTTGAACCGCGCCGCGATGAGCATCGATGCCGGGGTTCACGCGTTCACGCTCGATAACCAGGCGGAAGCCCGGTTCGGCTCGGGGCCGCTGGACCATGTGGCGCTGCTCGGCGTCGACTACCGCAAAGAGAGCAGCCACTACATCGTCGGGCGCGGCGCTGCGCCGCCGATCAACGTCTACCACCCGGTGTACGGGTACGACATCGCGGACCCCCCGTACGACAACTTCGTCAGCCAGTTCGGCGACGAGCGGCAGCTCGGCATCTACGCGCAAGACACGATCACCTACCGGAACTGGAGCCTGATGCTCAGCGGCCGCCACGACTGGGTCGACAGCACGGTGGACAACCGTATCTCGGGTATCGACACGACCCAGCACGACGAGGCGACCACCGGCCGCATCGGCCTGAGCTACCTGTTCGACAATGGCATCGCGCCCTATGCCAGCTATGCGACCTCGTTCGAGCCCACCGGCGGCAGCGATTTCAACGGCACGCCTTTCAAGCCGACCAAGGGCGAGCAGTACGAGGCCGGCATCAAGTACCAGCCGCCCGGCACCGACAGCCTGCTGACGGCTTCCGTCTTCCAGATTCGCCAGCGCAATGTGCTGACGCCCGACCCGGACCCCCAGCATGCCGCCCTGGGCTTCAGCGTGCAGACGGGCGAGGTGCGCGTGCGGGGGCTGGAACTGGAAGCGCGCGCCAGGTTGGCCCCCGGATGGACGGTGCTGGCGTCATATACCTATCTGGACGACGAGGTGACCCAGAGCAACCGGGAAGGCGAAGTCGGCAACAGGCTGGCCGGCACGCCGTCGCACCAGGCCTCGCTATGGACCGACTACACGCTGCAGGACGGCCCGCTGCAGGGGCTGGGGCTGGGCGCGGGCATACGGTACGTGGGCAGCACCTACGACACCACCAACGTCACCAAGACGCCCGACTACACCTTGGTCGACCTGAACCTGCACTATGACCTGGGCCGCGCCAGCCAGGCGCTGCGCGGGGCCAACGTGGCGCTGAGCGTCACCAACCTGACGGACAAGTACTACCTGACCCAGTGCACCACCGGCCAGGGGTGCACGCAAGGCGTGGGCAGGACGGTGCTGGCGACGTTCAACTATCGCTGGTAGGGCGCGATGGCAGCCACATCCGGATGGGACGCCAGGCGTTGGGCCTTCGTGCACAAATGGTCCAGTCTTGCCGCCACATTGTGGCTGCTGCTGCTTTGCCTGACCGGCATGCCGTTGATCTTCCACCACGAAATCGATGCCGCGCTGGATGGGCAGCCCGAACTGCCGGCCTTGGCGCCCGGGGCGCCGACGGCCGCGCTGGACCGCATCGTCGCCGATGCCCTGGCCGCGCATCCCGGAAGCCGCGTCGATTCGCTCGGTTTCATGCAGGATGCGCCCGCCTTGCTGGTGACCCTGCGGACCTCGGGCGAGGGCGCGGCGGCGATGCGGCGGCAAGTCTACGCCTTGCAGGACGGGCGGCCGGTCTCGCTGCCGCCGCCGCGCAGCGACGGCGCGATGGAAGTGATTCGCCGGCTGCATACGGACATGTACGCCGGCCTGGGCGGCACGCTGTTCCTGGGCGCCATGGGCGTGCTGCTGGTCGTGGCGCTGGTGTCCGGCATTGCGCTGTATGGCCCGTTCATGCGCAAGCTGCCGTTCGGCAGCATCCGCCGCGGCCGCAGCACCGTCATCCGCAGGCTGGACGTGCACAACTTCGTGGGCATCGTCATCACCGCCTGGCTGTTGGTGGTGGCCCTGACGGGCATCATCAACAGCTTGCACGATCCCCTGGCGGCGCACTGGCGCAATCATCAACTGGCCGACATGATCGATAGCGCCCGCCGGCTCGACCATGCGCCGATCCGGCAATTGGGGTCGGTGGATGCCGCGGTCCAGACGGTGCTGCGGGCGGCGCCCGGCATGAAGGCCGGGGCGGTGTTCTTCCCGGGGTCGGCGTTCAGCAGCCCTTACCACTATGCCGTCTTCCTGCGCGGCGCCACGCCAGCCGGTTCGCGGCTGCTCAAGCCCGCGCTGGTCGATGCCGAGACCGGCGCGCTGGTGGCCATGGAAGACATGCCGTGGTATGTGCGGGCGCTTTTCCTGTCCCAGCCCCTGCATTTCGGCGATTATGCCGGCCTGCCGCTGAAGATGATCTGGATTCTGCTGGATGCGGCGGCCATCGTCGTGCTGGTCAGCGGGCTATACCTGTGGCGCAGGAAACACCTTGCCGACGGCCATGCCCGGCAGGGCGTTACGCTGCCGCCGCCAGCCGGGCGATCGTTCCCGCATCACTGAGTCGGGGCAGGTCCCAGCACGCCTGGATCAGCCCGCCCGCCTGTGCGTCGGGCAATATCGATTGCACCAGGCCGCGGAATTTCTCTTCCAGGTCGGCGTCGCTCATGGGGTGGGCCAGCGTTCCCAAGGCCTCGGGGACGTGGCGTTCCAGCACTTGCCCGTCGCGCAGCACGATGCGCACCCGGCCTTCCAGTTTGCGCATCCTGGGGTCGACCACGGCATCCACGCGTTCGCGCAGGGCCACCACTTCCGGGTCGCGAACCGCCTCGGTGCTGAATTGAGCCTCGCCGGCCGCGCCCTGGACGATGGCCACCGCCAGGGCGTGGTAGACGCTGAACTTGCCTTCCAGGCCGACCATGGGCGTGCGCTTGGCGGTCAGCTCGAGCACCAGCGGGGAAACCGTGGCCTGGATCGATTCGATCCGCGAGGCATCCAGCCGGTATTCCCGCCGCAATTGCAGGCAGGCGTCGATCACGGCGTGCACGACCAGTCCGCAGGCGAACGGCTTGTACATGTTATGCGCCAGTTCGTAGCGGTCGCCCCAGGGCGCCGTGATGACGTCCGGGTCGAAGCGGCTGGACATGACCTGGCCGAAACCGCGCGGGGCTTCCAGCCCGCGGTCTGAACTGGTGAAGCCGCGCTGCGCCATGAACGCGGCGGCCAGGCCCCCTTGCGCGGCATGCCCGGGGTGGAAGCTCTTGCACATGCTGCCGAACATCTCGCGCAGGCCCGATGCCTGGGTGGCGGCGATACCCAGCGCCCAGGTCATTTGCTGCTCGTCCAGGCCCAGCAGCTTGCCGGCCGCGGCGGCCGCGCCGAATACGCCGGCGGTGCCGGTGATATGCCAGCCGCGGTCGTAGTGCTCGGGGAAGACCGACAAGGCAACCCGGATTTCGGCCTCGACCCCCACGACGAAGGCGTGGATCAATTGTTCGCCGGTGAACCCGCGCCATTCGGCCAGCGCCAGGATCGCGGGCATGACCGGGGCGCTGGGATGCACCGCGCGGTAATGGGTATCGTCGAAATCGAGCACGTGCGAGCTGATGCCGTTGAGCAGGGCGGCATGCAGCACGTCGGCCCGTTCGGGCCGGCCCACCACCTGGGCCTGGGCCGGCCCGAAGAAGGGTGCGAAGGCATCCAGCGCGAAGCGCACCGTATCGTGGCGCGACGCGCCGATCGCGCAGCCCAGCCAGTTGAGCAGGGCGCGCGAGGCTTCATGGACAACGTCCTGGGGAATGTCCTGGTAACGGGATTGGACGACATACTGGGCCAGCGTGCGCGTGGCGGCGCTGGCGGATAACGTGGGCATCATGGTCGGGGGCGGGCGGGGTTGTTGCTATTCGATGTGCGTGCCGGATACTTTGATGATCTCGGCGAATCTCGCGGTTTCTTTCTTGATGTATGCGTCGACTTCCGCCGGGGTGCCCGAGCGCGCCGTCGCGGCCTGGGCCGCCAGCGTCTGCTGGACGTCGGGCATTTTCATGACGCGGTTCAATTCGGCATTCAGGCGTTCGACGACCGGCGCGGGCGTGTCCGCGGGGGCCAGCAGCGCAAACCAGGTCTCGGACTCGAAACCCGCCACGCCGGCCTGCTGCATGGTCGGCACGCCGGGCACGCTGGGGTTGGCTGCGGTACTGGTGATGGCCAGCGCGCGCAGCCGTCCGGACTGGATCTGCGGCAGTACCGACAGGGCGTTGGCGAACATCATGTCGACCTGGCCGGACATCAGGTCGTTCATCGCCGGGCCCGATCCGCGGTAGGGAACGTGGCGCAGGCTGATCTTCGCGTCCATCTTGAACATTTCGGCGGTCAGGTGCGGCGAGCTGCCATTGCCGGTCGAGGCGAAGGTCAGCGTATCCGGCTTGGCCTTGGCCAGCTCGACCAGGTCGGCCACCGATTTGGCCGGTACGCCGGGATTGACCGCCAGGATGAAGGGCACCGAGGCCATCATGCCGACCGCCCTGAAGTCTTTTTCCAGGCTGAAGGGCAGGTTCTTGTACAGCGTCTGGCTGACCGCGATGGACGACGGCGTGGCCAGCAAGGTGTAGCCGTCGGGGGCCGCGCGCGCCGCTTCGGCCGCGCCGACGTTGCCGCCCGCCCCCGAGCGGTTCTCAATGACGAACGGCTGGTTCAGCGTGGTGGCCAGCTTGGCCATCACCAGGCGCGTCACGATGTCGACCCCGGCGCCGGGCGGAAAGGGGACGATGACGGTAACGGGTTTGCTGGGGTAGGTCTGGGCCTGTGCGGCCAAGCCGGTCGCGGCGCAGAACGAGAGCAGGCTCGCGTGCAGCAGCGCTTTTATTGTTGTCGTCATCGTTGTGTCTCCTTGTGGCTTGCTGATGAACGTCGTCGATTACAGCATCCACCTCACCGCATAACAATTCGCTATATGGTTTGAGTTCATAGGCAACGCGTATGAATCGACCGGGCCCTCCTTTAGTGTTGTCGAGATCGTGCCGGCTCAGGGCGTCTTCGGATCGGCGCTGCCGCGCGGGGGAGTGCGCCGCAGGAACTGCCGGAATTGTTCGGCCGCGGGGGACAGCGTGTGGTCCACGTGGCGGCACAGGCCGATTTCCCGGACGGGCCGGGGCGCGCGCAGGCGGCGATAGATCAGCCCGCGCATATTCAGTTCCGGCAAGGCGACCAACGGCACGATGGTGACGCCGAACCCCGCGCGCACCATGCTGAGCGCGGTGACCGTGTTCAGCACCTGGTGGTCGGCGGACTTGTCCAGCTCGTTCTCTTCGAAGGCCTTGTGGATCAGGGCGGATTGCGCGGCCAGCCAGATCAATGCCTCGCCCGTCAATTGAGTCCAGCGCAAGGCCTGGTGCCGCGCCAGCTCGTGACCCTTGGGAAGAACGGCCACCAGCTCGTCGTCGAAAAGATGTTCGAACTGCAGGGCATGGTCGGCCTCGATGCGCGCGCACACGGCGAAGTCGGCTTCATGCCGGGTGAGCAGGTCGGCAATATACGGGGTGCGCGCTTCCTGCAAGCGGATCTGCACACCCGGGTAGGCTTGGTGGAAGCTCGCCAGCGCCTCGGTGACGAAGCTCAGCGCCAGCGAAGGCAATACCGCCAGCGACAGCTGGCCGCGTTCCAGGCGCGTGATGGCGCGCGCGTTGCTGCAGGCGTTGTCGATTTCCAGCAGGCCGCGGCGCATCTGGTCGCGCAACAGCAGCCCGATGTCGGTGATGCGTACTTTGCGGGTGCTGCGATCGAACAGCTTGACGTCCAGCGCGCTTTCAAGATCGCGGATCAATTGCGAGAACGCCGGCTGCGTCATGCCGATTTTTTCGGCCGCGCGTGAAAACGACAACGAGTCGGCGGCCGCCAGAAAGCCTTCGACCTGACGCAACTTGATTCGCATGATGGGGCTCCAGTGTCTGCACGAAGCTTACTGCGCACCCAGAGCGGCAGGGGTGGGCATGTCCGGGTCGCCAGACAGTTGGGGCGGTAGCGTCAGCGTGACCCGCGTGCCGCTTGCCAGCGCCTCGATGCGCAGCGTGCCGCCCAGGAAGGCCGCGCGCCGGCGCATGTTCTGCAGGCCGGCGCCGCCCTTGCCCGGGCCCGCGTAGGGAACGCCGTCATTATCGATCACGATGAGCGCCTCGCCGTGTGGCCCGGCGCTGCCGCGCACGGCGATGTGCGAGGCCGGGCCATGGCGCAGGGCGTTAGTGACGGCTTCCTGCACGATGCGCAGCACGTTCAGCGCGTGCGCCGGCGTCACGCCGGAGATCTCGGGCAGGCGCACCATCGACCATTCCAGCGGCACGCTCAGGCGCCTGAGCTGGGGCTCGAGCCGTTCGCGCAGGCCCGACAGCGCGGCCATCAGTTCGCGGTCGCCGATGTCCAGCGAATGGATCACCAGGCGCAGGTCGTCCAGCGCTTCGCGCGCGGTGCGCTCGATGCCGGCCGACCGCTCGCGCTCGGCCAGCGCGATGATCGACGCCAGGTGGCCGCTCAGGCCGTCGTGCAGGTCCACCGTCAGCCGGTGGCGTTCCTCGCTGCGCACGCGGTGAGCCGACTCGTTGCGTTCTTCTTCGTGCAAGCGGTGCAGCTCGGCCTCGCGTTCGGCCAGCCGCTGCTTGAGATGGGCGTTGGCGCCGTCCACGCGCATCAGGCTCAGGCCCAGCCGGCGCATGAGGATCACCGCGATGGCCACGATCAGCAGTTGCCGGTAATACAGCGACAGAAAGACCGGGCCGTCCACCTTGCCTGCGATCAGCGCGCCGTCGTGCAGGGTGGCCAGCGAGAAGCAGCACAGGGGCAGCAGCAGCAGCCAGGCTTCTTGCACCTTCTTCGCCAGCGCCCCCCAGGCCGAGATGGCGACCGTGACAAGCGGCGAGAGCACCATGATGGGCGTCACCACGGCCAGCAGCAGGACGCGGGGCGGCACTGCGCCCAGCGCCATCGCCAGCAGGCAGGCGCCGGGCACGAGCACCACGCAGGCGCGCAGCCAGCCCGGCGGCGCGGTGCCGTTGATCTTCAGCGCAATGATGTGCAGGATGAAGACGCTCGACATGCTGAAAGTGAAGGCATAGGGCAGCCAGCCGAACACGCCGGGCACGATGTCGGCCAGCAGGCCGGCATAAGACGCCGTGGACACCCCGTGCAGCAGGAACAGCCAGCCGTACAGGGATTCCTGCGGCCGGTAGATCCAGGCCATCAGGGTGGCGATGGCCAGCAGCAGCTGGCAGGCCAGCACCATCATGCGGGTATGTTCCAGCACCAGCACCCGCAACCGGTGGTAGGGCGCGATTTGCTGCGCCGTGCCCACGTACAGGGGCGACAGGTAGCCGCGCGTGACGCCTGGCGCCTCGAGCAGGATGTCGACCACGTGGCGCCCCGCGGCCAAGTGCCGGCCCGACAGCGGCACCAGCGCCGAGACGCCCAGCGTGATGCCCGGGATCAGTGAGTTCGTGCCGGTGTCCAGCACCACATCGCCGTCCATCGCGATGACCGCGCGATAGCTGAGCATGGGAATGAAAAGATAAAGCTGCTGCGTGGGCGCCTGGGCCAGCTCGAAGGCCATGCGGTAGTAGCCCTGGGCGCGGTGGCTGCCCTGCACGTGAGGCAGGTCCACCGGCCCGGCAACCGTGCTGCCCGCCGCCATGAACTGGGCCTGGTCCACGACCAGGGTATGTTGCGGCACCGGCAACGTCAGCCACAGCGGGGTGCTGGCCGCCACCGTCGCCAGCGCGGCCAGCACGGCCCAGAGCCAGCGCCGGCCTACAGCCATATCAGGCCCAGCCGCGAGGCCTCGAACACCGCCTCTGAACGGTTGCCGACCTGCAGCTTGCGATAGATGTTCTTGATGTGCACCGGCACGGTCTGCCGCGACAGGCCGAGCTGTTCGGCCACTTCGGCGTAGGTCAGGCCCTTGGCGATGCTCAACAGGATCTCGGTCTCGCGCGGCGTCAGCGCGGCGGCTTCCCGCGACGGCGCCGCGGCCTGGGGCGGCTGCGTGCGCCCGCCCAGGCGCCGCACGATGACGCGCGCGATCGACGAGGAAATCGGCGAGCGCCCGGCGCGCAATTCCTCGATGGCCTCGATCAGGTCGGCGGAGCCGACGTCCTTGAGCAGGTAGCCCGTTGCCCCGGCCTCGATGGCGGCGATCACGATTTCGTTGTCGGCCAGCGCCGAGACCACCATGGCCTCGGCCTGCGGGTTGGTCGCGCGCAGGCGGCGGATGCCCTGGATGCCGTGGCCGTCCGGCAGGCGCAGGTCGGTGATGAGCAGGTCGACCGGTTCGCTTTGCAGGATGGCCATCGCCTGGCCCAGCGTGCCGCAGGCCGCGACCAGGCGGCCGCCGCGCCAGCCCGACAGGATCGATTCGAAGCGCAGGCGCAGGGGTTCGTCGTCTTCGACCAGCAGCGTGCGGCAGAGCGCCGCGCCGCTCTTCTGAGCGATGTCGGCGCCAGGGCGCCCGCTCGCAGATTCCATCGACCTTACCCTTTTCATGGTATAGGCCAGCGGCGGGCCGACCTTTAATCTATTGTCACCAGATTTATCTAATGTCACCAGTTTTTTTAGTTTGTCACGGTCCCGCCGGCTTGTCACGGTCTCTTCCCAAGAAATGGAGCGCACGCCCATGCCCGTAAGATTCCCCCGGCCCATGGCTGTCGCGGCGGCCATGGCCGCCATGGCTGCGTTGCTGGCGGCGTGCTCAGACGGCGGGTCATCGTCGGACGATAGCGCGCCCACGCCGACCGCCTCGGCCAAGCCCAACATCCTGTTCATCGTGCTCGACGACCTGGGCGTGGACCAGATGACGTCCTATGGCTACGGCGGCGCCGCCCCGGCCAGGACGCCCAACCTGACCGCCATCGCCCAGGCCGGCGTGCAATTCCGCAACGCCTGGGCGATGCCCGATTGCACCCCCACGCGGGCCACTTTCTTCACCGGCCGCTATCCGTCGCAGAACAACGTGCTGAATGCGCTGGTGGCGACCGACCTGGCCAATTCGGCGCCGTCGCCCTACGAGACGACGCTGCCCAAGCTGCTGAAAACCCAGGGCTACACCAGTGCGCTGATCGGCAAGATGCACCTGACGGGCTCGGACCTGAACGGCGGGTACAACCTGCCCTACGGCTACGACAGCATGTGGAAGCTGGGCTGGGACTATTTCGACGGCTTCCTGGACGGCGCGCCCTACAACATCGACACCCGGGCGGGCCTGACGACCAAGGGCGCCGACGTCGACAGCGGCCCCTACAAGTGCGGTTTCATCCCGACCACGCGGATCGACGCGGCCAACGGCGCCGACGCCGGCGCGTGCTACTTCGCCAGCGGCAGTTGCTCGCAGATCTCGATCGGCGGCGACGTGACCACGCCGGGCCGCAGCTGCATGGAACGCGGCGGCATCCTGGACCCGGGCCAATCCTGCCAGGCCACCGCGCCCAACTACATCGACTTCACGGCGCAGAACGGCTACTACACCGGCCGCTGGGTAAAGAGCACGGCCAGCGGCAACGGCTATGTTACGCCGGCTTCCGACCCGTCTTCGCGCGGCTACCGCAGCATCCTGGAAACCGACCGCGCCCTGGACTGGGCCGGGCAGCAGCCGGCCGGCCAGCCCTGGATGCTGACAGTGGGCTATTCGGCCATCCACACGCCCTTGCAGGTGCCACCCGTGTCGCTGATCTCGGACGGCACGCCGGGCCGCAACGACAACCTGGTGTGCTCGCCCCTGGCCGATTCGGAAAGCACGCCGGTGCTGACGCAAGCTACCGACCTGATCGACGCCCATCTCATCACCAACCTGATGATCGAGGCCGTGGACAAGAAGATCGGCGACCTGCTGGTGGGCTTGCGGCTGGCCCAGTACAACGCCGACGGCACGCTGGACTACCATCCCGAACAGACCAACACCATCGTCGTCGTCATGGGCGACAACGGCACCTACGTGAACAGCGTCAAGTTCACGGCGCCGGGCCAGTTCGATCCCATGCGCGCCAAGGCCTCGCCCTACCAGACCGGCGTATGGGTGCCACTGCTGGTGGCCGGCCCGATGGTGGCCTCGCCGGGTCGCGAGGTGCCGCACATGGTGGGCTCGGTCGACCTGTACCGGCTGTTCGCCGACGTCGCGGGCGCGGATGTGGCGGCCGCCAGCCCGGCCGAGCGCCCGCTGGACGCGCAGCCGATGCTGGCCTACCTGACCAATGCCGGGCAGGCCGCCATCCGCAGCAGCAACTTCACCGAGATGGGCACCAACCTCAGGGCGGTGGGCTCGGGCGACAGCGAATATGCCTGCGTGGTGCCCGCCGCCAACAACGTCTGCACCACGCTTTTCCCGCAGAAGGGCATCTGCCTGGCGCAGGGTGGCATCTGGTATGGCGACAACCAGTCCAGCGAAACCAGCGGCGTGCCCGCCACCGGCTATCACAACTGCTGCCAGGTCCAGGCGTACCGCCAGACCCGGGGCGAAGACACCACCTTCCTGCCCACCGCCACCAAGGCGGTCACGGACGGCACCTACAAGCTGGTGCGCCAGACCCGCAACCAGTGCGATCCGGTCATGGGCAGCGCGGCCGACCCCAGCGCCTACAGCTACAGCGCCACCGGCTACGACATCACCGACGAGCTCTACCAGATCGACACGGCCACCCCCAACCCCAGGCTGGACAAGGACGGCAGCCAGCTGACCGCGATCACGCCGCCGCCGCTGGACACCACGTCGCTCAGCGGCCCGCAGCAGCAGGCCTATGCCAACCTCACGTCCCAGATGGCGCAGCACGATGCCGTGGCCAGCTACAACCTGAACTACGACGGCACCAACTGCCCGGGCGACGGCAACCGCGACCTGGTGGTCGACCAGAAAGACCTGGACAACTGGCAGGAACTGAGCCAGCTCAACGGCGGCCAGTCGAGCTGGTACGACTTCAACCACGACGGCAAGACCGATGCGGCCGACCGGCAGATCATCCAGAACAACCTGGGCAGGACTTGCCAGGGCGCCTGAACGGGGCCGGCACCCAAGACCTGCTCGCCCCTGAACGCAACCTGCCCGAGAAACCATGCCCTCTATCAAGCAGAATCGCCTTGGCCTGGGCGCGGCCGTGTGCATCATCCTGGGGGCGGCCAGTTGGCTGACCGCTCTTGCGCTGCCGGGCCCGGCCGATCCGGCCGCTATCCCGGCCAGGCCCATCCTGGGCAACGGCGTCGACACGCCCAAGGACATGGCCTGGGTGCCGGGCGGCGCATTCCTGATGGGCAGCGACAGCAAGCTGGCCAAGCCCAACGAGCGCCCGGCCCACCCGGTGCGGGTGCATGGCTTCTGGATGGACGTCACCGACGTCACCAACGACCAGTTCGCCGAATTCGTGCGCCAGACCGGCTACGTGACCACGGCGCAGCGCAAGCCGGATTGGGATACCGTCCGGGTGCAGTTGCCGCCCGGCACGGCCAGGCCGCCCGACAGCGTGCTGGTGCCCGGCGCCATGGTGTTCACGGGCACGGCCGCGCCGGTGCGGCTGGACCAGTACTGGCGCTGGTGGCGTTTCGTGCCGGGCGCGGACTGGCGCCACCCGCAAGGCCCGGGCAGCAGCATCGCGGGCAAGGGCGACCATCCCGTGGTGCAGGTCAGCTACGAAGATGCCCAGGCTTATGCCAGCTGGGCGGGCAAGCGCCTGCCTACCGAAGCCGAATGGGAATTCGCCGCGCGCGGCGGCCTGGAGCAGGCCGACTATGCCTGGGGCAACGCGCTGGCGCCCGAAGGCCGCAAGCAAGCCAACTACTGGGATGCGAACCAGGGCACCTTTCCCGAGGTGCGGCCCGGTACCACCGTCGGCGCGCCGGGCACGCAGCCCGTCAAGACCTACCCGGGCAATGCCTATGGCCTGTACGACATGACCGGCAACGCCTGGCAATGGGTGGCCGATTGGTACCGAACCGACTACTTCGCGCAGCAGGCCGGCAAGACGGCCAAGGGGGCGGCCATCGACGATCCGGCGGGCCCATCCGACAGCTACGACCCGTCCGACCCAGGCGTGCCGGCCAATGCACCGCGCCGGGTCATCCGTGGCGGCTCGTTCTTGTGCAACGAGGACTTCTGCACGTCGTACCGCCCCAGCGCGCGGCGTGGTGCCGACCCCTACAGCCCGATGTCGCACCTGGGTTTCCGGCTGGTCCAGGATGCCTCGCCGGCCGAGGCCCGCGCGGGAGGCTGAGCGACGAAACCGCCTGGCGCCAAGGGCTATCCCGGTATGCGGCAGTTTGTAATCTATTGTATATAGTATGGCTAATTGTCTTGATATGAAACACAACAAGAAAGAATGGGCGCGCAGCAATTCGCTGCTTTCCGCCAGCAGGGCCGGTGCCGCCGTCCAATGGAGATCGCTTTGAAGAAAACCCTTCCCGCCCTGCTATTGACAGGGCTTGTCGCCGTTCTCTTGACGGGATGCGACAGCAGTAGCAGCAGCGCGTCTTCCGACGACAGCGGCGGGTCGCCCGGCCAGGCGCAGGCCTCGAACATCCTGTTCGTCATCATGGACGATGTGGGCATCGACCAGATGGCGTCGTTCGGCTATGGCGGCCTGACCCCGCCCAGCATGCCGAATATCGATGCCATCGCGCGCGCGGGCGTGCGTTTTCACAATACCTGGTCGATGCCCGAGTGCTCGCCCGGGCGCGCCTCGTTCTTCGTGGGGCGTTATCCGTTCCGCACCAACATCAACCAGGCCATCGGCCCCAACGACCTGGCCAATTCGCAGATATCCCCGTTTGACGCGACCATTCCCAAGGTGCTGAAAGGGGCCGGCTACGAGAATGCGATGTTCGGCAAGTTCCACCTGGCCGGGCCCGAGAACAACGAAGCCGAAGACGCCACCCCCAGCCTGCTGGGCTGGGATTATTTCTACGGCTGGATCGGCGGGCTGCCCGGCTCGATCGATACCACTGCCGGCGGCGTCGCCGCCGAAGGCACATACTCTTGCGGTTTCGTGCCCGGGCCGGCTGCCGGCGGCACGGATAGAGGGGCGTGCTACCAGGCCGACAACACCTGCAGCGTCATCAACCGTGTCGGCCCTGCCCAGGACGCCGCCGGCCTGCAATGCCTGACGTCGGGCGGCATCTTCGTGCCGGACCAGGCCTGCGGCACGCCGCCGGTCCCGCTGAATTTCAACCGCGAAAACGGCTACTACGTGTCGCCGCTGGTCATCATCGACGGCGGCAGCCTGGAAAAAGTGCCGCTTACCGACCCGCGGGCCCGGGAATACCGCACCAAGACCGAGGCCGATGCGGCGATCGAATGGATCAAGTCCCGCCCCAGCGGCCAGCCCTGGATGGCGACGGTCAGCTTCAGCGCCGCCCATACGCCGTGGCAACAGCCGCCCGCCGATCTGCTCGACGCGCGCAACGGGCCCGCCTCGGACGGGTGGAGCTGCCAGGCGACGGGAACCGGGCGGTTCATCCAGGACAAGATGACCGAGGCGATGGATACGGAGTTCGGCCGGCTGATGGTCGAAACCGGGCTGGCCAGCCGCGCCGCCGACGGCAGCCTGGTCTACGATCCCAAGGCCTCGAACACGGTCGTCGTCATCATGGGCGACAACGGCTCGCTGGGCTCTGCCGTCAAGCAGCCGTTCTCGACTTCGCAGGCGAAGGGCACGGCCTACCAGACGGGGGTCTGGGATCCGCTGATCATCGCGGGGCCGCAGGTGGTGCAACCCGACCGGGAAGTCGGCCATATGGTCAACGCCGTGGACTTGTTCCAGTTCTTCGGCGAGATCGCCGGCATCGACGTGCATCAAGCCGTGCCGCGCATCGTCGATTCCGTGGGGGTGCTGCCCTACCTGACCAACCCGGGGCAGGCCAGCCTGCGCACGATCAATTTCACGATGGGGGGCGTGAACCTGCAGGCCAACGGCGCCAGGAACTCGCCGTGCGTCATCAGCACGAGTTGTACGCAGATCCCGGTCAGCAAGGCCGTATGCGAAGACAACCAGGGTATTTTCTGGGGCCCCGGCTATACCGATCCGTCTGTCGTGCCCAACGGCGGCGTGGGGTACAAGATGTGTTCCGATGTGAACCAGGCGCTTTATAACGCCAGCCGCCCCATGGTGGGCATCTTGCCGGAAACCTCGATCGCCGTGCGCAACGATCGATTCAAGCTGGTGCGCAATACCACCCAGAATTTCAATTCCACCACCCAGGCCGCGCAGACCGACGTGGTCGAGGAACTGTACGAAATCGACCAGGCTGTTCCCCATCCCCTGCTCGACACGCCGGACCGCGAACTGCTGGCCAACAGCCCCAGCCCGGAAACGCTGGCTGTCTACGACGACCTGCGGGACACGCTGGACAAGATCCTGGCTTCCGAGCCCGATTGCCCGGGCGACGGCAATAAAGACGGCTTCGTCAACGCGGAAGACCTGGAAAACTGGCGCCGGGTCGCCAATGGCTGGGGGCTGTCCAGCGTCTACGACTTCGTCGTGGGCGGCGTACTGGACGGGCTGACCAACAATACCGACGAAGGGATCATCCAGAACAGCCTGAACACCACCTGCCCGCGTGCGTATGGCGTCTACTAGGCGGATCCCGCGCAAGGCGTGGCTGGCGGCCTGCGGCGGGGCCGCCGGGTTATTGGCGGCGGGGGCGTTCATGTGGGCCTCGGCGCCGCAGCCGGGGGCCACGGCGCCGGCCATCACCATCGGCGACGGCGTCACGACGCCGGCGCACATGGCATGGGTGCCGCCGGGCGATTTCCTCATGGGCAGCGACAGCAAGCTGGCCCAGCCCAACGAGCGTCCGGCGCATCCGGTGCGCATCGGCGGCTTCTGGATGGATGTCACCCACGTGACCAACGACCAGTTCGCCGAATTCGTGCGGCAGACGCACTATGTCACCACCGCCGAGCGCAAGCCCGACTGGGAGACCGTGCGCGTGCAGCTGCCGCCCCATACCCCCAGGCCCGCCGACGGCGTCCTGGTGGCGGGCGCCATGGTCTTCGTCGGCACCCGCGCGCCGGTCAGCCTGGACAACTATGCGCGCTGGTGGCGCTACATTCCCGGCGCCGATTGGCGGCATCCGCAGGGGCCGGGCAGTTCTATCGCAGGCAAGGGCGATCACCCCGTCGTGCAGGTCAGCCATGCGGATGCGCTGGCCTACGCCAAATGGGCGGGCAAGCGCCTGCCCACCGAGGCGGAATGGGAATTCGCCGCGCGCGGCGGCCTGGAGCAGGCCACCTATGCGTGGGGCGACGAGCTGATGCCCGACGGGCAACGGCAGGCCAATTACTGGGACACCCGGCAGCGCGCCTTCCCGGTCGTCAGCCCGCAGGCGGGCGGCGCGGCCGGCACGGCGCCGGCCGGTACGTTTCCGGCCAATGGCTACGGGCTGTACGACATGACGGGCAATGCCTGGCAGTGGGTGGCCGACTGGTACCGTGCCGACTATTTCGCCTCGCAGGCGCGCACCGCCGCCGGGGCCCGGGTCGACAACCCGCAGGGCCCCGCGCAATCGTACGACCCGTCCGAGCCCGGCGTGCCGGCGAATGCGCCCAAGCGGGTCATTCGCGGCGGCTCGTTCCTGTGCAACGAGAACTACTGCCTGTCGTACCGGCCCAGCGCCCGGCGCGGCGCCGATCCCTACAGCCCGATGTCGCACGTGGGCTTCCGGCTTGTCATGGATGCGCCCGCGCCGGCGCTCGTATCGCGGCGATAACCCGCCGGTCAGTGGATCATCTGGTTGATCTCGATGATCGGCATCATGATGGCCAGCACGATCACCAGCACGATGCCGCCCATGGCCAGGATCATCAGGGGCTCGAGCAGCGCGGTCATGGTCATGGCGCGGCGTTCCAGGTCGCTGGACAGGGTGCGCGACGCGCGTTCCAGCATGGCCGGCAGCGCGCCGGTGCGTTCGCCGCTGCCGGTCAGGTAGATCAGCAGTGGCGGAAAGGTCTTTTGCGCCTGCAGGGCGTTTGCCAGCGAACTGCCTTCGCGCACTTGGCGCGCGGCTTCATCCGCCGCAAGGCGCAGCCTGTCGTTGCCCAGCGTGCGGCCGGCGGCGCCCAGCGCCGCCAGCAACGGAACGCCGCCGCTGGTCAGGATGGACAGGGTGGCCGCGTAGCGGGCCGTGTTCACCCCCAACACATAGCGGCCCAGCACAGGCAGGCGCAGCATCCGGGCGTGCCAGGCCAGCCTGGATGGCGGGTGGCGCAGGCGCCAGCGCCAAAGCGCGAGCAAGGCCGCCAGCGCCAAGGCCGCCGCCAGCCCCCAATCGCGCACGAAGCCGCTGGCCGACAGCAGCGCTCGGGTCAGCAGCGGCAGGGTCTGGTGCGCCTGGTTGAAGGCGCCCACGACCTGCGGAACCACGTAGCTGAGCAGGAAAATCACGATCGCGATCGACACCAGTGTCACGATGGCCGGGTAGATGAAGGCGGTCAGGATCTTGTTGCGCAGCGTGCTGCGCGACTCGATGTATTCGGCCAGCTTTTCCATGACCTGGGGCAGGTCGCCCGATTCTTCCCCGGCATCGATCAATGCCCGGTAGATCGCCGGGAAATCGCGCGGGTGCGCGGCCAGCGCCTGCCCCAGCCGGTGGCCCGCGCGGATGTCGGCTCGCACCGAGGCAAGCGTGTCGATCAGGTGCCGGCGTTCGGCCTGTTCCAGCGTGGCGCTCAGCGCCGTGTCCAGGGGCAGGCGGGCGGCCAGCAGGCTGGCCAGCTGGCGCGTCAGCCAGCATAGCTCCGCGTCGTTGATGCGCGGGCCTTTCAGCAGCGTGCCCGCCTTCGCGGGGCCGCCGTGGGCCGGCCTCAGCGACAAGGGCAGCAGCCCGCGCGAGCGCAGCGCCTGGCGCGCATTGCGGTCGTTGTCGGCGTCGATCAGCCCGCGTTCTACGTGCCCGCGCGCATCGGAAGCTTCATAACGATAGGCCGGCATATCGTCTCTCTATTCCATGAACTCAGGATTCGCGCGTGACCCGCGCGATTTCCTCGTCGGTCGTGATGCCCTGTGCGACCCAGCGCATGCCGTCCTGGCGCAGGTTGCGCATGCCGGTGCGTTGGGCCGCCTGCCGCAAGGCCTGCTCGTCGGCGCCGGTATGGATCAGGCCGCGCGCGGCGTCGTCCACCGCGAACAGTTCGTGCACGCCCGTGCGGCCGCTGTATCCGGTGTGGCTGCAGGCCGGGCACCCGCCGGGGTTCCAGGCGGCCGTGCCGCCGTGGTCGAGCTTGCAGCGCGGGCACAGTTTCCGTATCAGGCGCTGGGCCAGCACGCCCTGCAGGGTCGAAGCCAGCAAGAAGGGCTCCACGCCCATGTCGATCAGCCGGGTGACCGCGGAAACCGCATCGTTGGTGTGCAGCGTGGCCAGCACCAGGTGACCTGTCAGCGAGGCCTGCACCGCGATCTGCGCGGTTTCCAGGTCGCGGATCTCGCCGATCATGATGACGTCCGGATCCTGGCGCAGGATGGCCCGCAGCGCCATCCCGAACGTGAGGTTGATGCGGGCGTTGACCTGAGTCTGCCCGATGCCCGGCAGGTCGTATTCGATGGGGTCTTCGACCGTCAGGATATTGGTGGTGGCGGTATCCAGGCGGCCCAGGGCGGCATACAGGGTCGTGCTCTTGCCGCTGCCGGTGGGGCCGGTGACCAGGACGATGCCGTGCGGCCGGTGGATCAGCTTGTCCAGTTCGGCCAGCACGTCGGGCGCCATGCCCAGGCGGCCCAGTTCCAGGCGCCCGGTCTCCTTGTCCAGCAGGCGCAGGACGGCGCGTTCCCCGTGCCCGGTGGGCAGCGTCGAGACCCGCACGTCGATGGGGCGGCCGCCCACGCGCAGCGCGATGCGCCCGTCCTGCGGCAGGCGTTTTTCCGCGATGTCCAGGTGGGCCATGATCTTGATGCGCGATACCAAGGCGTTGTGCAGGGCCCGCCGCGGGCTGACGATGTCGCGCAGGATGCCGTCCACCCGGTAGCGCACGATCGAATGCGTCTCGAACGCTTCCAGGTGGATGTCGCTGGCGCCGTCCCGGGTGGCCTGGGTGAACAGCGCGTTGATCATGCGGATGACCGGCGCGTCGTCCTGGGCCTCGAGCAAGTCTTCCACGGGCGGGATGTCCTGCATCAGGCGGTCCAGGTCGATTTCGCTGGCCGCCTCGTCGACCACCGTCGCGGCATCGCCCGTTTGCGCGTAGGCGGCCGCGAGCAGCGTATCCAGCTCGGCGTCGGCGACGACGCGGTGGGCCAGTTCGCCGTGGCACCGGCGGATCTCGACCAGCGCCCAGGCGGGCGTGCGCTCGGACGTCGTCAGCACGACGCCGGACGCGCCTGCCTGGATCAGCGCCCGGTGCGCGCGCGCCCAGGCATAGGGAAGCCGCGTTTTCACAGATGTCCCACGGGCGCCGGCGACGTGGGCAAAACCGGCAGGGCGGCCGGAGCCGGCCGTCCCGCCGTCGGAGCCGCAGCAGGCGTGGCCGCGTCCGGCATGCGCAGGTCCAGCAGCCCGGTGTCCGGGTTGCGGTCGAGATCGGGCAGCGTGGCCGAGCCTTCGTCGGGCGAGAACCAGGTCGAACGCGGCGGCAGGCCGGCCCGCACCGCGCGCATGTAGTTGTACCGGTCCAGCGTCATGCTGGCGCTGTCCTGCGGGCTGCGCAGGATGTGCGGGCGCAGGAAGACCATCAGGTTGGTCCGGGAACGGCTGCGGCTGTCGTAGCGGAAAAGATTGCCGATGAAGGGAATATTGCTCAGCACCGGCACCGCTTTGGTGGTGTCCGAGACCACGTCTTCGATCAACCCGCCCAGGACGATGATCTGGCTGTCGTCGACCAGCACATTGGTTTCCAGGGCACGCTTGCGCGTGACCAGCCCGTTGGCGGCAGTGGATACGCTGGCATCGATGCTGCTGACCTCTTGGTACAGGGCCAGCTTGACCGTGCCGCCTTCGGAAATCTGCGGCCGGATGCGCAACGTCAGGCCCACGTCTTCCCGCGAAATCGTCTGGAACGGGTTGCTGGCCCCGTCGCCGGAGGTCGTGTACTGGCCGGTCACGAACGGCACAGTCCGGCCCACCATGATGCTGGCTTCTTCGTTGTCCAGCGTCAGCAGGTTGGGCGTCGACAGGATGTTGGCGCCTCCGGTGGATTCCAGGGCCCGGGCCAGCACGCTCAGGTTGACGATTTCCTTGCCCAGCACGTTCACCGTGCCCTTGACCACGCCCAGGCTCAGGCCCTGGCCCAGCGAATCGATGGTGGTGACGCCGTTCGCGTTGAGGCCGCTGCCGGCGAAGTTCGCGCCGCCGAAGAATGCCGAATTGCCGGAACCGAGATCGCCCGTCATCCACTGGATGCCGAACTCGGCGGCCTTGTCGCTGTTGACTTCGACGATCAGGCTTTCGACCAGCACCTGCGCGCGCCGCTGGTCGAGCTGGTCGATGATTTCGCGCAGGCTGCGGTACAGCGGGGGCGGGGCGGAAATGATCAGCGTGTTGGTCGAGGGGTCGGCCTGCACGGTGGCGCCGCCGGCCGTGAAGGCGACGCTGCGGGCATCGTTGCGGCTCGCGTCGCCGCCGGCGTCCAGGCTGCCGGCCAACGCGGTGCCGGTCGATGCCGCGCCCGTGCCGCGGAATCCCGTGTTCGACGAAGAAGCGCCCATGCCCATGCCGGACGACGAGCCCAGGGGGGCGGTGCCGGCGCCCAGGCCGGGTTCCGACAGGCCGCCGGTGTCCACGCTGCCTTGCCCGCCGCCCTGGCCGCCCAGCGCCCCCCGCAAGACCTCGGCCAGGCGGCTGGCCTGGGCGTTGCGCAGGTACACGACGTGCAGGTTCCCCGCCCGTGTTTCCGGGCTGTCGATCCGGTGGATCAGGGCGCGCGCCTGCTGCAGTTTCTCGGGGCTGCTGGCGCGCAGCAGCACGGAGTTGCTGCGCGGATCGGCCACCACGGTCACCTGCTGGGGAGAATTGCCCGCCGTTCCCTGGTTCAGCATCTGTGACGCCAGGGCCGCCACATCGACCGCGACGCCGTGTTCGACGGGCACCAGGTCCGTGCTGAACGAATCGGGGGTATCGATGCTGGCAATGACTTCTGCAATGCGCTTGAGATTGTCCGCGTAGTCGGTGATGACCAGGGTGTTGTTGCCCGCGTAGACGTTGATGGAGTTGTTGGGCGCGATCATCGGCCGCAGGACGGGCATCAGGTTGGCGGCGTTTTCATAGCGCAGCTGGAAGACCCGGGTGACGAGTTCGCCGCCGTGCACCGTGCCGGGGGCCGTGTCGTGGGCGACTGCCATGCCTTGCAGCTTGGCGTCGGCTTCGGGCACCACGCGGCTGACGCCGCCGGCGTCCACGACCGCGAACCCTTGCATGCGCAAGGCGCCCAGCAACATCGAATAGGCCGTCGCGCGATCGACCGGCGTTTCCGACACCAGCGTCAGCCGGCCCTTGACCCGTGGGTCCACCACGAAATTGCGTCCGGTGAAATGGGCCAGGGCGCGTATCACGCCCTGCAGGTCGGCATCCACGAAGTTCAGCATGGTGTTGCCGCCGCCGTCGGCGCTGGGCGTCGCCGCTTCGCGCGGGGAAGCCGTTGCCTGCCTGGATGAACGGTATGGCGCCGCCTGCGCGGTGGGCCTGGGCCTGGCGGCCGGCGGGGCTTGCCTGGCGGGCGCGGGCGGTTCCTGGCGCCAGCCCTGGCCGGTGGACGTCTGCACGATCAGCGGCGAAGGCCCAGGAACATCGGCGGCCGGCCCGGTGGACGTGGCGCAGCCCGCCAGCGCCAAGGTCAGCGTCAGTGCCGGCCAGGCCGGCGGGAAGCGGTGGCGTTGGCGCAAGGCAGGAGGGAAATCTTTCATGACAGGCCTGTTTCTTCGGATGCGCTAACGAAAGCTCAAGAGCGCCTGGTTGTTCTTCTGCGGGCCCAGCGCGGCCAGCAGGTCGCGCAGTCCGGCATGGATATCGGCATCGGCGTCGGGCGCGGCTTGCGCGGTGCCTTCGAATCGCAAGCCGCGCCCGTCCAGGGTGCCGGCGCCATCGAGCTGCAGCGGGCCTTGCCGTGTGCTCAGCATCAAGTCGGCCTGGCCATGCGCGCCCTGTTTCAGGGACAGCACGTAATCGCCCAGCGGGCGCACGGGCGTCAGCGACGAGGCGGCGCCGCGCCATTCGATGTCCAGCAGCCTGGCGCCGGCCGGCTGGCCGCCGGGCGACAGGAACGTGGCCGGCCACTTGGCCGCCAGCTCGCCGGCCGGGCCGATGGCGGCGATGCGGGCGTCCAGGGTGCCCAGCACGGCCGCGGGCAGTTGCAGGGTTTGCGCCGATATCCGGATGCCCTTCCAGCTGGGCGCGACGCTGACGGGGCCGCCCAGCCAGGGATGCGAGACCAGCAGCCTGGGGCCGGGCGAAAACGCCAGCCGCCACTGCACCGGCTCGGGCAGGGTGCGGCGGCGCGCGGGCGTGCCGACGGCCAGGGTCGCGCTGCCGGACCAGAGGGTTCCGCGGGCATCGACGACCGTCAGCGGCAGGCGGTCGGGCAGCACCGCCATGATCCAGCGCGCGGGCAAGACCAGCGCGGCCGCGCTGCCGGCCAGCAACGCCAGCCCGAAGACAGAGAGCGCCATGCGCCGGTTCATGGCGCGCGCTCCGTGGGCAACGCGATGCGGATGTTGCCGGTCACGCTGCCGGGCCGGTCGCGGCCGTCGACATTGGCGCGCGCAAGTTCCACGAATCGGGTCTGGACATGCAGCAGATAGGGCAGTTCGGCCAGCCACTTCATGACGCGCGCCACATCGGCATCGCGCAGCGCGATGTCCCAGTGACGCTGCGGCTGGTTGTCCGCGGCAGGAGCGTCGCTGACCAGGGCCGACGCTTCCAGGCCGGCGCGCCGCAGGCTGGCGCGCAAGGCATCGGGCAGGCTGTCCGCATCCATGTGGCCCGATCCCGTCCGTTCCAGCGCCTGCGCCTCGGCAATCAAGGCGTCGACCCTGGCGGCGTCGGCGTGCAGGCGCGGCAGCCGTTCGCGCGATTGCGCAATCGTGTGCAGCGCGGGTTGCACCGCCTGCGTCCAGGCCAGCGTCGCGATTGCCGCCGCCAGCGCCACGCTCAGCAGGGTTCGTTCCCGCGGTGTGCGCGCGTTCCACCACGCCTTCGCCTGCTGCCTGAAGGCGGCAAGCGGCATGCGCTGGCGCGCCGGCATCGTTGTCTGTGGGCGCATGGTCATGAGCGCCCCTGGCCTGGTGCCGGGATGCCGGCGCGCCGGACATGCCAGGTATGGGCGGCATCGGCGTCTTTCTGCAATGCCAGGGACCGCACTGCGGCGGCCTGATGCAACGCGGCTTCATTGGCGGGGGGCTCGTAGCCTTCCGCCAGCACCAGCGTCAATACGCCTTTTTCGTAGTGCAACGAGGCGACGTGTCCCGCGGCGAAACCCAGCACGCCGGCCGCGCCGAGCACCAGCGGCATGAAATCGTCTTCGCTGGCGGCGCCGTCGGCCAGGCGCAATCGGTCGCGCGCGCCCTGCGCCTGGCGCACCGGATCGATGACGATGCCGATGGAAGGAAAGGCCCGCCGCACCGCCTGCTCGGTCGATGCCTGGACGGCTTGGGCTTCGCCGCGCAACTGCGCGGCATAGAGGTTCAGGCCCAGCAGCCATAGCAGGGCGGCGGCGCCGGCCCATCGCGCGGCGCCGCGCCAGCGGTGCGTGGACGAGACTGGCCGCCATTCGGGCCGGGCCAGCGACCATCCCGGCAAAGGCGCGCGCCAGCGCGCATCCACGGGCAGCGCCAGCGCCTGTTGGGGGTGAGGGTCGCCATCGGGCAGCGCCAGGGCATGGGGCACGATCGCCGCCAGCCTGAGCCCGGCATCGGCCAGGCAGCGCCAAGCGTCCAGCAACGCCTGGCGGCTGGCCCAGGCGATGCGGACACTGCCGTCGGCCGCGCGCGGCCCGTGGGCGATGCAAAGCTCGGTCACGTCGCCGAGCGTCAACGGCTCGACGCTGCCCTGCACGGCGGCATCCAGGCGCCGGGCCGGCAAGGGCGGCAGCTGCGCTGTCACGACGATCGCATCGTGGGGGTGCAGAATGGCCTCGACACGATCCACGGGCACGGTGCGAGCCAACTCTTGCAGCGGCAACTCGCCGCTGCGCAGCAGGTCTCCGCCGCGGTCGAACAGCGCGAAGGCCATCACCGACTGCGGGGTGATTTCCGCCAGGGGCGGCAGGGGCAGGCGTAGCGTAGGTTTGATGTCAGCCTCCCAGCCAGTGGATGGTGGGCGGCTCGTCGCCGTCGCGATGCAGCAACGCCTGCATCGCGACCGGGGTGTCGCGGATGCTGACCTGGCCCGTGACCTTGAACCATTCGCTGCGCACGCTGATCGGATGGCCGCGGGCCACGCGGGGCTTGCCCAGCCGCCGGAAAAAATCGTCGCTGTCGTTGAACCATTGCCCGCGGTCGCGCTGGCCGGCGAGGTCCCGGGCCTGCGCCAAGTCCAGGCCCGGAATGCCGGCGCTCAGCACTTCTGCGCTGGCGGTGTTGACGTTGATCGCGGTCTTTTGCGGCAGCACGGTCAAGTAGCCGGCCAGCGCGGCCGCGATATCGGGCGATATGCCCTCCAGCCCGGCCAGGTCGCCCACGGTTCGCAGGCCCGGCATGGCGGGGTTGCGGCCGGGTCCGCCCTGCGAATCGGCGACGCGGTCGGCGATGGTCGGGGCCAATGGCGCCTGCATGCCCACGGCCTGCAGCAGGTTTTGCAGCACGGCCAGTTCCTGGGGCCGCACCACGCCTTGTTCCGCCAGGCGCCAGAGGTTGTACTTGCCTTGCTCGTCTTCGATCTGCCCAGAAAAATAGGCCTTGCGCATGCCGTCGGGCGTCGTGATCTCCAGCTCCAGGATGGGTTGGGCCCAGATCGCATTCTTGCGGGTGACGGCGTTGCGGCGCGCATCGTTCAGCAAGATGATGCGCGACCAGTCCAGGCCGCCGCGCAGTATCCATTGCGCATCCGTGCGGTCGCGTTCGATGGTCAGCGTATCGACCAGCAGGGCCTGGCGTTCCAGGATGGCGGCGGCGGCGATGGCGGCCGCGGCAACGACCACCAGCGCCGCAATGACGGCCATGCCTCGTTGCGAGCCCGGGCCGGGCGACAGATGGCGCGCGGTGTGCAAGCGTGTCGTCATGGCAGCTGCATCACCTTGCGATATATCTCGTCGTGGCCGTCGCGCTGGCGCCCGATGACGATCTCCAGCCCCGTCGCCGACCGCTGCCTGCCGTTCGATTCCGGCAAGGTCCAGCCCTGGCCCGGAATCCAGGCCCGCACGGCAAAAACGCTGACGTGCTCCAGCATCACCTCGCTGGTGCGGGCCTCGGGCAACGGCAGGGTGCGCACGGCCGGCCCCGCCGCCCGCCGCAATGTGCCGTTTTCCTTGCCCCAGGCCACTTGCTGCCAGGCACCGCCCTGGGCCGAGCGAACCAGCGACAGCACCGGGTCGTGCCAGCGGATGCCGGGCGGCAGCAGGGCGCCGGCCGGGGCCGACGGATCCCATCGCATTCCCGAGGGCAGCACGTCGTCGCCCGCATGCCGGCCGATATCGCTTTCGATCTGGCCCAGCACCCGCACCAGCGCCAGCGTGTCGTCGGTGCTGGCATGCAGGCGCTCGCTGGAGCGCTCGACCGTATCCAGGGCGCGCCACGAAATCAGGCTCAGCAGCGCCATCAGCGCCAGGGCGACCAGTACTTCGATCAGGGTGAAACCCTGCTGGACCGAGCGCGCGCCCTTCATGGCAGCGGCGACAGCAAGCCGTTGAGCTCTGCCAGCACGGGCCCATCGGGCAGGCGCGCCCGTACGGTGGCCAGCCTGAAGTTGCCATTGACGGTGTTCTGGAATTGCTGCTCGCATATCAGCGCCAGCGGCCCTTGCGGGCAGGGTTCGGTCCGACGGCCCGGCGCCGGAAAGGCGCGCATCAGGCGCAGCTCGGCCAGGCGATTCCCGGCGGCCTGCAGCGCCAGGCTGCGCTGCTGCACCGCCAGGGCGTTGCCGGCCCCGACACCCAGCGCCCGGATCACGGCCGCCAGGGCCACACTGACGATGGCCAGCGCGATCAGGACTTCCAGCAAGGTGAATCCCTCTTGCGGCTGCGGCGCATTCATTGCCGCACCAGGTATTGGCCCGTGCCCGAGCGCACGATGCGAACCGTGTGCGAGCCGTCGTGCAGCTCCACGGCCACGGGGCCCGACGCCCATTCCGCGTTGAACAGGTTCGCCGACGGCGGGTCGACACGCACTTCGATGGCGTTGCCGGATATCCACAGGCGCGGGCGCAACGGGCTGGCCTCGGCAAAGCGCTCGGCACGCGCCGGCCCCGCCTGCCGCGCCATGCCGGTGGGCAGGAAGAGCGCGCGCGGGGCATGCACGAAGCCGTAGCCCTGGGCATCGTATTCCCAGGCAATGGGGTTGCCGTCCCGGCGGGCTTCGGCCTGGGCCGCGGCGAACAGTTGGGCCAGGCGCTGGGCATCCTGGCGCAGCGCGCGGGCATCGCCGTCCGGGAATGCCTGGACGCTGATCGTCGCCGTGGCAATGCCGATGATGGCCAGCACGATCAGCATTTCCAGCAAGGAAAAGCCGCGTTGCCGCGCGCGGGGGTTACTGGGCCCAGGAGCCGATATCGGCATCGTTGTCCTCGCCTCCCGCCTTGCCGTCGGCACCCAACGAAAAGACATCGATTTCCCCATGCACCCCCGGGTTCAGGTACTGATAGGGCGTGCCCCACGGGTCTTTGGGCAAGCGATCCATATACGCGCGCCGGTTGCCGGCCTGGCCGGGCGGCGGCGCGCCGGCCAGGATCTGCAGGCCTTGCTCGGCGGTGGGATAGCGCCCGTTGTCCAGCCGGTAGAGCTTGAGCGCCTGCATCAGGGCCGCCACATCCTGGCGCGCCGCCACGATGCGCGCCTGGTCGGGGCGGTCCATGAGATTGGGCACGATCAACGTGGCCAGGATGCCCATGATGACCACCACGACCATGATCTCGATGAGAGAAAAGCCCCCTTGGCGGTGGTTCCCGGGGCGTTGCACCGGATGGCTCCCTTGAAACTCTCTCTTTTGGATGCTCTTCTGAGGTTTTGGCACAAGAGTTGAGATTTGTGACTTTTATGTTAAAAATTAGTACAAGTTTATATTAGACGGGCTCATTTTCGTCAATTAGGGCCGTTATTAACGGCATGCCCTGGAGAGAAGCATTGAAGGCTGCTGGTGCCGGAGACGTTGTCCGATGGTAGGCCGGCCGGTTTTTTTCCTGGCCGATGGGCCCGCATGGGTCCGGCGCCTGTCCGTGCTGGCGTTCGCCGCGGGCATCGGCGTCTGGGGTGCATTGCTGTTCGCGCCGGCGCCCCGCGCGCTGCCCCCCATGCTGGAAGCCCCGCTGGCGGCGGGCCTGGACACGGCCCCCGCCGCCCGCTGGTTCGGCGGCGCGGCGTTGCGCGTGCGGGTCGCCGTCAAGGGGCTGATCGCGACCGACGATCATTCCGCGGGGGCGGCGCTGCTGTCCGTCGATGGCGGGCCGGCGCAAGCTTATCGGGTGGGGCAGGCGCTGGCGCCCGGCGTCACGCTGGTCGCGGTGTCCGCAAGCGCCGTGTCCATCGACCAGGACGGCGTCACCGAACACGTCGCGCCGCCCGACGGCCCGCTGGGGGTGGCCCAGGGCCAGGGCTTCATCCCCGTTGCCGGGGCACGGCGCTAGAACTTGTACTGCAGCCCCGCGACGAACAGGTTGTACTGCTGGCGCCCCATATCGACATGCCAGCTGGTGGTGGGCAGGTGCAGCCCCGGATAGTCGGTCGAGCCGAAGGTGTAGCGGGTCGAGTCGATGGACAGGTACCGATATTCGGTGAAAAGCGAAAGGCGCTGGCTGATCCTGCCCTTCAGGCCCACCTTCAATTGCATGGCAAAGGCCGTGTCCGATGCGTTCGAATCGGAATTGAAGTGGTTGATGCCGGGTTCGGACGGGTTGGCCGAGTCTGAACCCTTGATCGAGACAAACGCCACGCCCACTCCCACCCCCGCATAGGGAAAGACCCGGTCCGAATACGGGGTCTGCAGGGTGAAGACCGCGTTCGCCAGGAACACGCCGGCGGTGGTCGGAACCGTGACGTATTGCGTGCCCAGAAAGCGCGGCCGGACCGGCATTTCGCCCACCGGCGAATGCTTGCCTATATAGAACCCCTCGAGTTCCACGCCGGGCTGCAGCCCCCAGTCCGATCCCAGGCGCCAGCGGTTCCACTCGTAGCCCACCTGCACGCCGCCCAGGGCGACATCCGTGCTGCTTTCCGTCGAACCGTCGGCATTGATGGGAAGCACGGGCAGCCTGCGCGGAGGGCGCAGGAAAACCGCGCCGCGCTGCTGCAGGCTGGTCGACGTGACGGCGCCCAGGCCACCGAATGCGCCGACATACCAGCCTGGTTCATTGCCCGGCGGCTCGGCGGCGGCGCACGCGCCGGCCCCCCATAAACCGAACAGCAGCGGCGCCAGGTAGCGGGGCTTTTTCGGGCCAAATTCCATGATTTGCCTTATCTGGAAATATTTAGCTGCAAATTCCATGTTAACGGGTTTGCCGGAATCGGCACGGCACGGCGTCGCCAGGGAAATCCCTAGTTTTTGATATTTGATGTCTGATGCATCATGCATCAAACATCAAATTCAGGAACAACAAGGAATCCGTCATGGACGCTTCGCAGCCGTCGCCTCCGCATGCCCCTTCGGCTTCATCCGACAAGCCCAGTCCGCTACGGGCTCCGGGCTTCAAGCTGGCCGGCCAGCACACCGCCGCGCATGCCATCACCCGGGCCTTGATCCGCCACGGCGTCACGCACGTGTTCGGGCAGGGCATTCCCAATCTCTTGATGCTGACCTGCGAAGAGCTGGGCATCGTGCAGGTGGGCTATCGCACGGAAAACGCGGGCGGATACATGGGCGACGGCTTTGCGCGGATCTCGGGCAAGGTCTGCGTGCTGGCGGCCCAGAACGGTCCCGCGGCCACGCTGCTGGTGGCCGCGATGACGGAAGCCATGAAGGCCTCGACGCCCATGGTGGCGCTGGTCCAGGACGTCAACCGGGAATTCACCGACAAGAACGCATTCCAGGAATACGACCACTTGGCGCTTTACGCGGGCTGCACGAAGTGGGCACGCGTGGTGCACCTGGCGTCCCGCGTCGAGGAATACGTGGACATGGCTTTCACCATCGCGGCATCGGGCCGGCCGGGCCCGGTGGCATTGATGCTGCCGGCCGACATGCTGCTCGAACCCGGGCCTACCCTGGTCCGCCACCAGAGCCTGGGCCACTTTCCGCTGGACCGGGCGGTGCCGCCGCGCAGCAGCCTGCACGAGGCCGCGCGCCGCATTGCCGCGGCAAAGCGGCCCGTGGTGATCGCCGGGGGCGGGGTGCACCTGTCCGGCGCGGCGCCGGCCTTGGCGCGCCTGCAACAGGAAGCCCACCTGCCGGTGGCCACCACCATGATGGGCAAGGGGGCCGTGTCCGACCTGCACCCGCTGACCATCGGCGTGGTGGGCGCCGCGATGGGGGTCAACAGCCCGACGCGGTATCTGCGCCCGTTGATCACCGAGGCGGACCTGGTCGTGCTGGTGGGCAACCGCACCAACCAGAACGGCACCGATTCGTACACGCTGTATCCCCGGTCGGCCGCCTATATCCATATCGACATCGACAGCCAGGAAATCGGCCGCAACTACGAGGCGCACCGGCTGCAGGGCGATGCGCGCGAGACGCTGGAAGCCCTGGCCGACGCCTTGGGCGAACAAGACCTGAGCCTGCGCCGCAACGAGCGCCCCGGCGTCGAGCAGCGTATCCGGCAGGGCAAGGAAAAATACCGCGCCGAGGCGGCCAGGGTGCTCGAATCGACGGCGTCGCCGGTTCGCCCCGAACGCCTGATGAAGGAACTGGACGCCGTGCTGGACGATCACGACATCGTCGTGGCGGATGCCAGCTACTCGTCATTCTGGACCGTCAACTACCTGACGGCCCAGCGCGCCGGCCAGCGATTCCTGACGCCGCGCGGCATGGCGGGCCTGGGCTGGGGCCTGCCGATGGCGCTGGGCGCCAGTGTGGCGGCCCCGGGCAGCACGATCTATTGCCTGTCCGGCGATGGTGGCTTCGGCCATGTCTGGTCCGAACTCGAAACCGCGCGCCGCATGAATCTGAAGGTGGTGCTGATGGTGCTGAACAACAGCATCCTGGGCTTCTCCAAACATTCGGACAACGCGCGGTTCGGCATGCACAATAGCGCAGTCAACTTCAGCCAGGTCGACCACTGCGCCGTGGCCCGGGGCGCCGGCTGCGAGGCCATCGCGGTTTCCGACCCGGCCCAGATCGCCGACGCGCTGCGCCAGGCCAAGGCCAGCAGCGTGACCACCTTGATAGAGATTCGCTGCGATCCCAATGCCTTTCCCCCGTTCACGCACTATGCCGACATGGAGTGCCACGTATGAAGCCGTCGACCGCGTTGATCACGGGCGCCGGCGGCGGCATCGGCATTGCGCTGGCCGAGCGCCTGGCCTCGTCCGGCCACGCGCTCTACCTGACCGATCGCGACGAACGCGTCCATGACGTGGCGCGCCGGCTGTCGGAACAAGGGGCAACGGTCTGGGCCGAAACGGCCGACCTGGCCCTCGAAGAAGACCTGACCCGCGTGGCGGCCCATGCCCAGGAGAAACTCCAGGGCTGCGCCATCCTGGTCAACTGCGGCGGCATGACGCTCAAGGTCGATGGCGGGCCGATCCCCCTCCAGGCCCTGGAAGTGGCCGCCTGGGAACAGGTGCATCGCGTCAACCTGGTGGCCCCCGTCGTGTTGTGCCGCGAATTGATACCCGGCATGGCCAAAGCGGGCTACGGGCGGGTCATCAATGTTGCATCCCGGGCGGGACGCATGCACGTGCCGCCGGCCGGCCTTGAATATCATGCGTCCAAGGCTGGCCTGATCGGGGTCAGCCGCGCGCTGGCCGGCATTTATGCCGACCGGGGCGTCACGATCAACTGCGTGGCGCCGGGCCGGGTGGACACCCCCATGAACAAGGTCACCAGCCCGGCCTTGCAGGCCCAGGCCAAGGCGGCGATTCCCGCGGGTCGCTTCGCTTCGGCCGACGAAGTCGCAGCCGCTATTGAATTCCTGGCATCGCCGGCCGCCTCGTACATTACCGGTAGCTGCCTGGACGTCAATGGCGGGGTTTACATGAACTGACTTTCACCTCAAAACAATACCCACAGGAGATGAAACATGAAACGCAGTCTGCTGAAAATGAGCTTCATCGCTCTGCTCGCGATGCCGGGCGCTGTCTGGGCAAGTTTTCCCGAGAAAGAAATGACCATGACGGTCAACTACGGTCCGGGCTCGAACACCGATATTGCATCGCGCATCATCGCCAGCGCCATGGAAAAGGAACTGGGTAAATCGATCGTTGTCGAAAACCGGGCTGGCGGGTTGGGCACGATGGCGGTGTCATGGCTGGCCAAGCAGGCGCCGGACCCTTACCGCATCGGCGTGGTCACCTACGCCACCCAGGCCATTTCCCCGCATCTCATGACGGTCAACTACACCATCAACGACTTCGACTGGGTGTGCGGGTTCGGCCGTTACCTGTACGGCGTCGCGGTGCGCTCGGATTCCCCGCACAAGACCACCGCCGAGCTGGTGAGCGCCGCCAAGAAGGAAAAAGGCATCTCGTTCGGCGGGGCGTCCACCCCCAACCTGATCGCGCTGCTGGAACTGGGCCGGATCACCGGCGCCAATTTCGTCCAGATCCCCTACAACTCGGGCGCCGAAGTCCGGGCCGCGCTGCTGGGCGGCCACATCGAGGCCATGGTGCAGAATCCTTCCGACATCCTGCCGTATGTCGCCAACGGCGAAATGCGGATGCTGGCGTCGGCCAGCCCCATCCGCTGGCCGATGGCGCAAGACGTGCCCACCCTGAAAGACCAGGGCTACCCGGTCGAGGTCGATTCATGGATCGGCCTGGGCGTGCGCAAGGGCGCGCCTGCCGCGGCGTTGCAGCGCTTGGAGGCCGCCTGCCTGGACTCGGTGAAGCGCCCCGAAGTCGCCGAACGCCTTACCAATATCGGCATCGCGCCAATCGGCCTGACCGGTACGCAGTATCGGGATGCGCTAAAATCCGGCTACGACACGATGGGGGCTGCCATCAAGGCGGCGAACATCCCGCGTATTTCGAACTGAATCCAGCCAGCCTGGGCCATCGGGAAACCCACTATGCCCTGGCAGATGCCAGGGCATCGGTTTTTCCGGGCCCGGCTGAATCAAGCATGCCCACAAGGGTAGTCTGATGAACCAACCCTTACGTCCCATTGCCGGGCACCTCAGCCTGTCCGAACAAGCGTACCAGCAGATACGCAGCGCCATCATGCAAGGGCAGCTCAAATCGGGGCAGCGCCTGGTCTACCGCACCCTGGCCGAAGAGCTGGGCATCAGTCCCACCCCGGTGCGCGACGCCATACAGCGCCTGGTTTCCGACGGGGCCTTGCAGCTGGACGACCGCAGCGTCGCCTTCGTGCCCACCGTCACGCCCGACATCTACATAGAAATCATCGGCTTGCGCCTCAACCTGGAATGCATCGCCGCCCAGGCGGTGGCCCAGATGCCGGAAGGCCGCGACGCCATCGCCGATCAATTGCAGGCCATCCATCAACGCGTCGCCCAATCCCAACGGGAAGGCCGCGTGGACGACGCGCTGTTCAGCAACGAGCAATTCCACTTCCATTATTTGCGCGCTGCGCAGATGCCTGTGCTGGAAGAACTGGTGCGGTCTTTGTGGCTGCGCTGCGGCCCTTCGCTGCGCCTGGTGTATTCCAACGGCTTTCAGCCGCTGCCCGTGCATCCGCACCTGCGCCTGATCGAAGCCATACGCAAGGCCGACCCCACCGAAGCCCGCCTGGCCGTCGAAGAAGACCTGAAATACGCGGGCAAGCACATCCTGCGCCAACTGGACCCGGACGCCGCCGAACGGGTGAACTGGGGCTGACGTTCGGCTCGTGCGGCGGCCTTGCCTGGCCACGCAGGCCGGCCGCCGGCGCGCAGCCTTGAACCGACAAGTCGTCGCTGTTGCGACAAGGGAACGATACGTTCCGTCCAAAGGGCTAGGACACGTCTTTTCCCGGCCATAAACTCCAAAAAAATGCGCTGAATCGTCTCGCAAGAGAAACGATCCGCTCGCCCCAGGGGGGCAGGCGGATGGCAATGCGCGCATCAAGTCGATAGACGTTGGAGACATCATGAGCAAAGAGCCGGTACTGCTGATCGAGCGCCGTGGCGGCGTGATATGCGCCACAATGAACAGGCCGCATGCATTGAACTCGCTGGACACCGAACTTCGGGCGGCACTCAATGCGTTCTGGCAACAGTTCCGCGACGATCCGGAACTGCGCGTGGCGATCATTTCGGGGGCGGGCGGTCGTGCATTTTCGACCGGGCGTGACCTCAAAGAAACCGCGAAGCTCAATGCCGCAGGCGCGCGTCCCAGTTACGAGCTGGACGGCGCGTACGGTTATCCCGGCGAGTATGTGTTGGAAAAACCTGTCATCGCGGCGATCGATGGCTACTGCCTGGCAGCCGGCCTGCTGATTGCCTTGACCAGCGATATTCGCATCGCCAGCGACCGTTCATCTTTTGGCAATCCGCAGGTTGCGCGCGGCCGAGGCACGCGCGTCCCTTACGAATTGGCGCGCATCGGCGTCGGGCTGTCCCGGGTGATGGAAATGACGTTGACCGGCGAACGCATCGATGCAGCCGAAGCCTTGCAGGCCGGGTTGGTCAGCCGGGTGGTGCCGCCCCAGCAACTGATGGATATCGCATGGGCCATGGGCGAACGCATCGCGTCGAACTCGCCGACGGTAGTGGGGGGGATCAAGAAGGCTTACGAGATGGGCATATTCGATCTGCCCATGAACGAAGCGCGCCGCCTGTGGGCATCGGTCACGGGGGGAATGATGTCTTCGCAGACGCCAGACTCGATTGAAGGCGCGCGCTCGTTTGCGCAAAAGCGCCAGGCCCGGTTCGATTCGTAACCGGGCGCGGCAACAGGGGAACGATATGTTTGCAGCACCACCCGTCGTCACGGCAGAGGTCTACGCGCGTATGCCGTCTGATCTCTGGAAAGCCGGCCGGCGCGAAGGAATACTGGAAGGCCCGGTTTTCGATCAGCACGGAAACCTGTATGTCGTGAACGTCCCGCACGGTCAGATCTTCAGGATCACGCCGCAGCAAGATGTCAGCCTGATCCTGGAGTACGACGGCGAGCCGAACGGGTTGAAAATCGACAGCAACGGCCACCTTGTCATCGCCGATCATCGCAAGGGCCTATTGCGGCTCGACCCTGTATCCGGCAGCTTGACCACGTTGCTGGCGCGCGCCATGCATGAACCGTTTCTGGGCCTGAACGATCTTTGCTTCAATAACGCCGGCGACCTGTTCTTTACCGACCAGGGGGAAAGCGACCTGCGCCGGCCCAATGGCAGACTGTGGGTACTCAGGTCGGATGGCCGCGTCGAGCTCTTGCTCGATCACATTCCAAGTCCCAACGGCTTGGTCGTGACACCCGACGATCGCTTTCTCTACCTGGCCGTCACCCGTGCCAATGCCGTGTGGCGTGTACCGTTGCGTCGAAACGGCGGGCTGGGCCGGGTGGGAACCTGGATCCAGCTGTCAGGAGGCACCGGCCCCGACGGGCTGGCCCTGGACAAGCAACACAACCTGTATATCGCCCATGCCGGCATGGGGTCGGTATGGGTGTTCAACCCACAGGGGCGGCCGGTGCTGGAAGTGCGCAGCCCGTCTGGCACCCTGACCACGAATGTCGCGCTTGGCGGTTCCCAAGGGCGTTCTCTGTATGTCACCCAGGCCGATACGCAATCAGTGCTGGTGGTGAATCTCGATAACACGGCGCTGGGCGCCTGACCCAATCGGCCTCGGAAAACAAGGGCCAGGAGACACTTATGCAACGCAGGATTTTCTTGCAGGCGACCGGTGCAGTCTGCGCTGGATGGGCCGCCGGGATAAGGCCGGCGCTGGCGGCATCCGAATCGGCACTGCCGGCCGGGCCCATCACCGTCATTGTCCCGTTCACGGCAGGCGGGCCTACCGATACCTCTACCCGCGCCATCATGCGCAGGGTGCAGGAAGACACGGGTATAAGCTTCATCGTCGAGAACAAGCCTGGCGGTGGTACGCGCATCGGAACCGATGCGCTGGTACGCGCGGCGCCCGATGGCCGCACATTGGCCCTGGTGACAAACAACCTGGCCGCGAACGAAACGCTCTACAAGGGCCAGTTGCGCTATCGCCTGAATACCGATCTGGCGCCGGTCTCTTTCACGCATAGCGTGGCGCATACCCTATTGGTTCATCCCTCAGTGCCAGCCGATACGTTTGAAGCGTTCATTGCGTACGCCAAGCAGAATCCCGGCAAGTTGGCATTCGGGTCTGCCGGCGTCGGCACGACCAATCATCTGTGTGGCGAGTACCTGAAGGCTACCGCCGGCATCGACATGCTGCACGTGCCGTATCAAGGCATATCGGCGCTGATGCCCGATCTGTACAGCGGCCGGGTGCAGGTGTTGTTCGCGTCATTGAACACCGCGCTGGATTCCGTGCGCGACAACCGGCTGAAACTGCTTGCGGTGACCACGGAAAAACGGCAAGTCCAGGCCCCCGACGTGCCGGCGATATCCGAGTTCTATCCTGGGTTCGCATTCGCGTCCTGGATCGGTTATGCCGCGCCTGGCGCGACACCGTCGCCCATTATTGAACGACTGAGCATCGAGCTGAACAAAGCTATTCAAGCGCCCGAGTTGAAAACGCTGCTTCAAGACCAGGGTTTCGAGCCGCAGGGCACGACGCCGGCCCAGTTTCGCGAGTACATCGATCGGCAGGTCGCCATGTCGGCCAAGATTATCGAATCGGCAAATATCAAGATCTGATCGACTGGGCCGGGTTCCTTTCTGGTCATCAACAAGTTTCAAGGAGAACGCATGCCGGGTCCACAACTCTCTGGCATCCGGGTGCTGGACATGAGCCGGGTGCTTGCCGGGCCGCTGGCTGGCCAAATGCTTGGCGATCTGGGCGCGGAAGTCATCAAGGTCGAGCGCCCTGGCGTCGGCGATGAATCCCGTTTTTACGGGCCGCCATTCCTGGACGAAAACGCCAAGCGCACGAATCTGGAATCGGCAATTTTCCTGGCCGCGAATCGCAACAAGAAGGCGATCGCCGTTGATTTCACCCGCGAAGAAGGCCAGCAATTGCTGCGGCAGCTGGTCGCGGAATCCGATATCGTGATCGAGAACTACAAGGTCGGCACGCTCAAGCGCTACGGCCTGGATTATGAGTCCTTGCGCGATGTGAATCCCGCGATCATTTATTGCTCGGTGACGGGGTATGGCCAGACTGGGCCAGAGCGCGAACGGCCTGGCTACGACGCGATCTTCCAGGCCGAAGGCGGTTTGATGCACAGTATCGGCTATCCCGACGGGCAGCCCGGCGGCGGGCCCATGCGCGTCGGTTTCAGCTTGGTCGATGTGGTGACCAGCTTGTATGCCGATATCGCTATCTTGGCCGCGCTGTATCGCCGCGATGCAAATGGCGGCAGCGGCGAGCACATCGATCTGAGCTTGCTGGAGTCTTGCGTGGCCCTGACCTCGCACCATGCCACGCACTACCTGATGTCGGGCCAATTGCCTGTCCGGCGCGGGAATATGGCCGGAGGCGGCGGTGTGCCCGCGGGCATGTACCCTTGCGCGGACGGCAATATTGTCATCACGGTAGGTAACGATGAACAGTACCGGCGTTTCTGCAACGTGATCGGCCGTCCGGACCTGGCGGTTGACCCCAGGTTCGCTGTGAATCAGGCGCGTGCCTCGAACCGCGAGGCAATGGGGCAAGTGCTGGCCGAGGTATTTTCCACCGCAACGGTCAAGGAATGGCAGGCACGTCTGGCGGCCGGCGGGATCGCGGTCGGACAGGTCAATGACCTTGCGGCCGTCTTTCAGCATCCGCAGATCCGTGCACGCGGCACCGAAGTATCCGCGACGAATCGCGACGGCCGGCGGGTGCGCATGGTGGCAAACCCGATTCACTTCAAGAACGAACCGATCGACGGCTATCGCGTGCCGCCGCGCTATGGCGAGCATACCGAAGAGGTGCTGCGTCGCGTGCTGGCACTGGACGACCGGCAGATAGCCGCCTTGCGCCGGCAGGAAGTGGTGGGCAGCATGTGTCCGGATCGCACCGCGGCGACGTGATGGCGCGGCGCCGTCGCCGCCGCATGAGGCGGGTCAGATCATGTCCGGCGGCGGCGGATCTTGGGCAAACTGCCGGGGGACGGCATCGACCAGATAGTCGATGAAAACCCGCAGCCGTGGCGGCATGTGCTGCCGCCCGGACCAAAGCGCAAACACCGGCACGGTGCGCGTGCTGGCCCAACCGGGCAGCACGTCGCGCAGCTGTCCCGCTATCACGGCGTCTCTGGCCAGCCAGGTAGGCAGAATAGCCGGGCCGACCCCCTGGATGGCGACTTCTCGGCGCATCATGGCGTCGTTGATATCGGCACGCGGCTGAACCTGGACGCGCGCGTGCCGGCTTTGTTGCGTGAATTCCCACCAGGCCCCGTCGGACCCCGAAAAATTATCGACGACCCGATGCGCCGACAAGTCGTCGGGCGCCAGGATGGGCGGCTGCACGGCAAGATAACCAGGGCTGGCATAGACGCCGTACCGGTTGGTGCCCAATTCCCGCGCGATGAGCGATGAATGAGGCAGCGGCCCCGGGCGAACGATCACGTCGAATCGCTCTTCGATCTGGTCTTTCGATCGGTCGGTCAGCCGAACTTCCAGCGTCAGGTCGGGATGCGCCAGCAGGAACGGGGCAAGCAGGGGGGAAAGCAGCGCCAATCCGAATGTCGTCGGTACGGCAACGTGCAGCCGCCCCTGTACATCGCCCTGCAGTTCACCGACGGCGGCTACGCCGGCTTTGACCTCTTGCGCGACGCTGTAGCAATGGCGCAGAAAGATCTTGCCTGCGTCGGTCAGGGTCACGCGGCGCGAAGACCGGTCCATCAGCCGCGCACCCAGCGCGTTTTCCAGCCGGACGATGGCGCGGCTGACCGTGGACTTGGGTTTGTCCAGCATGCGCGCCGCCGCACTGATGCTGTGCAACTGTGCCGCCTTGGCAAACAGAAGCATGTCGTCCGGAGAGCAGTCTTGCATGAGATCGTTGCATAAATGGAACGTCAGGTTTCCAGTATAGCACTAGGCGATCAAATTTCTCCTATATAGAATTTTTTGAAATGCCGGCATCGTGCCGTATTTGGAACGATTGCCTGTTTTTCTATAGAGACAAACTCCATGTTCAAGCTGCCTTTCTTGTCCGAGGAACATTTCATGTTCCAGGATTCTGTCGACCGGTTTGTGGAAGAGTTCTGCTCGCGCGAATATGTACGCCAGAAAGACATTGCTCGCGAATATCCGTACGAAGCCTATGCCAAGATGGTGGAACAAGGTTTCTTCGGCCTGTGCGTGCCGGAAGAGCACGGTGGCATGGGGGCGGACATCGTTTTCCGCACCATCTTGCAAGAAGGCCTGTCGCGCTACGCATTCGACATGGGCGCGGTCTATGGCTTGACATGCTGGGGGATCGACACCCTGCTGCATTTCGGCACGCAGGCCCAGCGCGACCACTATCTTCCCAAAGCGCTTGCCGGAGAGATACGCTTTTCCGTGTCGATGACCGAGCCGAACGCGGGCTCGGATCTCACCAGAATCGCCCTGAAAGCGGTCGATGCGGGCGATCATTTCGTGCTGAACGGCCAAAAGGTATTCGCCTCGGCCGCCGGCGCCGACAATAATGTCATCTTGCTGGCGGCACGGACACGGCCGGCCGAAGGGCGGCGTCACGACGGTCTGACGATGATGCTGGTGCCCAACGATACGCCCGGCCTGGAATTGCGCAAAATGGCGCCGTTGTCGCGCCATATGTCGGGTACCTATGAATGCTTCTATTCTGACGTGCGTATTCCCAAGGAAAACGTGCTGGGCGATGTGCACGACGGTTGGAAGGTGCTGGGTGCTTTCCTGGTCCAGGAGCGTATCGGCGGCGCCGCCATGTATGTCGGCAATGGGCAGACGGCCGTGAATGACGCGGTGCGCTATGCGACAGAGCGAGTGCAGTTCGGGCAGCCGATCGGCGGATTCCAGGCGATCAGGCATGCGCTGGCCGAGGCCGCGACCGATATCGAAGCCGCGCGGTTGATGACCTATCACGCCGCCTGGTTGCATACGCAGGGTGTTTCGGCCCTGAAAGAGGCCGCGATGGCCAAGCTGTTCGCATCCGACGCCGATATGAAAGCTACCACCGTGGGTATGCAGGTGCTGGGCGGCTATGCGCAATTGCCCGAATACGATATGGAGCGCTACTGGCGCGACGCAAAGCAGAACCTCGTCAGTGCCGGCACGTCCGAAATCCAGAAAAACATCATTGCCAAGGCGATCGGGTTGTAGGCAAGCCGCCGGCCTTGCGCACGTTCGCGCGGGCCGGCTCAGCCGCCGCCGCTTGCCATTTCCTGCTCCATCCAGTCGATCAGCGTGGCCAGGCCCCCCTCGCGGCGACCCGACGCCCAGCGCATATAGTAGGGGCGGTCGGACTGCCAGCCTTCCTGGTCCAGGCACAGTAATTCGCCCTGGCTGAGCGGGGCCGTCGTCAGGTACCCCGGCAGCAGGGCGACGCCGACACCGTCCATCACCGCCTTCAATACCAGCGACACCATCGCGTAGCGCGGCCCGTCGCCCAAGTGCTTGGGGTCGATCTGGCTGATGATGCCCTTCTGGCGCAGCCAGTTTTCCCAGACCTGGGTCGCCGTGGTCTTCAGCAGCGGGCTGCGCCGCAAGATGTCGACCAGCGATTCCGGCGTCATTGTCGACGGTGTATGCGAATACCCCAACGACGCCAGCCGCCCGGCCGACACATAGGGTTTGTAGATCAGGTCCAGGATCTTCAATGCATCGACCCCGGGCGCCGCGCCGGTGGACTGTTCGAACCAGGCATCCACGGCGTCGTTGCCGTCGGCGTCCCCCGAGCGCACCACGATATCCAGGCAGATCTCGGGG
>Ga0182736_1000133_pt1 | contig 145400 bp, 141 predicted proteins | sample eDN5th30CKraftBY_FD_128882 | JGI IMG/M metagenome (GOLD analysis project Ga0182736, IMG submission 128882) | Enriched backyard soil microbial communities from Emeryville, California, USA - eDNA 5th pass 30_C Kraft BY (version 2) (version 2) | ecosystem: Environmental > Terrestrial > Soil >... | reverse complement strand
GCAACAAGCCCAGCACGCAGCGCGGGTATCAGGCCGTCATCGACCGCTGCATCGTTCCGATGCTGGGCCGCTTGAAGGTCCAGGACGTGAAGCGGCCGGACGTGGCCACGGCGATGAAGAAGATGGCCCACAAGCCGGCCGAGGCGACAAGAACCTGCGTCGGGTGGTGCAGTTTGCGGCCACCTACCCAGACGAGCCAATTGTCGTGACGCTGTCACGACAATTGAGCTGGTCGCATTTCGTGGCGCTTCTGCCGCTGAAAGACCCACTCCAGCGAGACTACTGCGCACGGATGGCCAGCGCCGAGCGCTGGAGCGTGCGGACGCTGCGCGAGCGCATGGATTCCCTGCTGTATGAGCGCACGGTACTGTCCAAGAAGCCCGATGTGCTGATCGCACAGGAGTTGGCGACCATGCACGGCGCGGAGCCCATGTCGGCGGCCCTTGTCATGCGTGATCCGTACATACTCGACTTCCTGGGCCTGCGGGATACCTGGCAGGAAGGCGACTTGGAGTCGGCGATCATTCGTGAGATGGAGTCCTTCCTGCTGGAATTGGGGGCGGGTTTCTCCTTCGTCGCCCGGCAGAAGCGCATCCAGATCGATGGTGATGATTTTCACCTCGACCTGCTGTTCTACAACCGCAAACTGCGTCGGCTGGTGGCAGTGGAGTTGAAGGTCGGTGAGTTCAAGGCGGCCTACAAAGGACAGATGGAACTGTATTTGCGCTGGCTCGACAGATATGAGCGAGAGCCGGAAGAAGCTTCGCCGCTGGGGATCATCCTCTGCACAGGAAAGAAGTCCGAGCAGATTGAGTTACTGGAGTTGGACAAATCGGGCATTCACGTTGCCGAGTACCTGACCACCTTGCCGCCGCGCGCGGTGTTGGCGCAACGGCTGCACCAGGCCACGCAGCGGGCGCAGTTGCGGATTGAGCAGCGAAAGAACGATACCGGGTAGTACGAACCAAGGCATTCGGGCATCCCGCTGCCCGCTGCTCTGTCGTCGGGCTGGCTGGCTGCACGTACCGCGCATCTATGCAGTACAACCGGAGTACTGCGCGCGGGTCGAGGCGGGATAGAACTTAATGGTCGCCGACGGGCTTCGCGGTTTGTGTTAGCGCGCCCTCATTCAGTCGCGACGTTGTGCCCAGCCATCGTTCCATCACGAAAATGACAATGGTGTGTGATGCATGAACGGCCAAACGAGCCTCTGACGGAACGATTTTCGAAGGCTGGATGCCGCGACCATGCGCTGAGCCAATGTGTGTGCGATAGGCGCCAACGCCATCCACGATAGATGCCAGTCCTCCCAATATTCGCTTCTGATCATCCTCCAGCGTAGGATCGACATTGAAGCCAAGATGCTGCTGCACGACCTTCCAGAGCGGGCCGATCGTCTGCTTGGATGGCATCTCCAATCCGTGCATCTCAATGTACGTTTTGCACAGGGCTTCAATGATGGCGCTCGCAGCAGTGATCGCGGCATGCGGGTCGCGATCGACGTGCGATATGGCGCGTCCGAACTCTGCTTCGATAGACGAAAAGTCACCAGCCTTGAAGTAATCTGCGAGTGATTTCGCAGCAGGGCTTGCACCTGCCAAGGTGATGAACCCATTCATCTGATAGGTCAACTGGTTCTTGCCCAGGCTTGCTCGGATGCGCTCCTGTCCGGGGCCAATCTTCTGGTTCCAGTCGTTGGGCTCCAGATCCATGAATTTCTGGATGACCTGTCCAAGCACTTGCAGTGGGTCGACGGTCGGATCATCGTTGCAGCGACTAAGCCAACTGCTGCACTTCGTTTCGCAGTTTCCTTCGGGCACGCCCCCTGGAGCCCCACTCTCCATGAACAGAGAGTTCAGTGTTGAATGGCTGTAGTAATACTCGGCGAGAACAGAAGATACGGCGCCAATGACGGAGTTCGGAATCTTGCTGGTCATGGCTCTTCCGCTCTTCCGATCACGAAGATGACCGAGACGTCAACGGCCAGTCTTCTGGCACCAGTGCTGGCGGCTTGGTCCATGGCTGCTCAACCAAGGCATCTTGGAACCATTGTTCTCGAAGATTGGCATGTTCGGTCACGATGAGTTGAAAACCCGGAACATCCTTCTTCGTGAAATTCAGCAACAGTTCGAATAGCCGACGGACAGCCGCTAGGTCGGCGTCTGCTTCCGTCTTCTGGACAGTTCCATCTGCTTCTTGGTAAACCTTCTCCGAGGGGAAATAGACCTGGGTCGGCTGATCGATGAGCAGAAACTGAGGAATCGAGCAGTTGTTCTTCGAGGCGAAAAGGTGCAGAGCCAACAATGCTGAGAGGTGGTAGGCCAGATGGTTCTCGCCGCCACCGGTTCGGCTCATGGGAACCGGACGATCTGGACGGTCGAAAACGATGGTGAGATGGTTTAGGTCGAGCCGTGCCGGGAAGGCGCTGAACTCCGCCTCGAAGGTCCGGATGTACTGCGACACTTGCGCCGAGATGTTGCTCAGAATCGAAGTCAGTCGTTCGTGGCTGTCGTCGGCGCCGACTTTCTTCTCCAGTTCTTCGACCTTGAACTTCAAGCGGCGGTGCTCTGCCTCGCGCGCGACCAACTCCGCATTGGGCACAAGATTTTCCAAGAACAAGCTGATGCGGCCAACAACCCGCGCCGCTGCATTGTTGCGCGTCCCCATTTGCGCAATAACTTCATTCGCAGCGATCGCTGCAGACAGCTCTGCTTCCTTGCTCTTTATCGTGTCCACGACCTCGCGCACCTTGTCATCCTGCTCGGCAAGGTATGCCTCCAATTTGGGGCGTTGACCGGCGACGATGCTCATTTCCTCGTCGAGCGTTGCCAACTCGTTGAGGAGCACTTTCGCGACAGGAGACTCCAGAGCCAGATTCGCTTCGCAGAATGGCCATTGCCATTCACCCGTCTCAGGGTTCTTGGGAAGCGCCTTGATGGAAGCGAGCCGATCTTTCTGCTCCGTCGCTTCACTTTCAAAACCACCGGCCTGCTTGGAGAACTGGCGGGCAGCGTCGACCCTGGATTGGACCTCGCGTCGGTCTTTGCGTAGCTGACTAATCTCTTCCTCAAGTCGGGAGATTCTGTGACCGTCATCCTCCGGGACCGAGGTCGGTTTCCATTGCAGGGCAGTGCGCAAGGCGTCAATCACGCCATCCGCCCCGGCTTGTTGATTTTCCGGCGCAATGATGCCAACCGTCTTGGCCTCCGAGAAAAGACTGATGCCCCGCTGCTGGGATGTATCAATGGCATCACGGGCCTGTTCGAGGAGCTTTGCGTTGAGCTTCAGCTCTCGTTGTGCAGCGCGCAGCTTGGCTTCCAGTTCGTACCGATCGTTGGAAGAAATACCAAGGAGAATCGGCAGCGTGTCGCGGATTGCTTGTGGCTGAAACCCTTCATTCTGGCGATAGAAAAGTTGATCCTTGTTGGCGACAATTCCTTGCTTCTGGAATAGGTAGTAGTAGGTGTGTTTGACGTTCGCGTCATAGCTCTCTCGGCTATGTTCCATCGCGACATCCGTGCGGTTCTCCGGGATGCCGAGCAACCGCGACAGCAGCGCTACCACCGCATCGTCATCAGTGTTGACCACAAGTTCCTTGAAGTCAGGGGCTGTCAGTTGACTTCCCCTTCGCTGCATGGCGGTACTGCAGCTTGTACCGCCAGCGGTTGGCGTGGGCTTCGCGATCAATACTTGTTCCTGAGAGAACTGATAGATCACAGCGAACCACGCGACCTTGTCGCGAATGATGCCCTCCGGGACATTGAAGGTCGAGCGCCCCATACAGTATTCGATGATCTCGGAGAGCGCCGATTTCCCGGTGGATGAGCGACCGGTAATCACGTTCAAGCCGTCCACGTTGAACTGCAGATCTCGGCGCTGGCCGTCGTGACTGTAGATATGGATCGACTTGATTTTCATGGGCGTATTCCAAAGGTCGTGTACACCGTCACGCGGTCTGCGATGCGGGCAAATTCTTTTCCAACGATGCGCGCGACGCGCTGGCAGGAGACGGATTCATCGGTTCCTGTTACGGATTTTCGAACACGGTTTGCCACGGTTTTCAACCGGCCATCCTGCGATACGACAAAGCATCCCCGTTCCATCAACACGCCGAAAGCTTCGAGCGCAAATGGCAACAGGTCGTTGGCGCGGTCGGCGAAACCAACCAGCAACTGAGGGTTCTTTTCGACGGTCTTCAGAAGATAGCTGCGAGAACTACCCGCGATCACTTCGCGAAAGTCTTTCTGCAAACACAGTGGCAGGATCAGCAGCGCAAGAGAGAACGGCATGCCGTCCGGGTTCTCCTCTTCATAGCCTTGCAATGCCCTGAACAGCACCAAGCCGCAGAAAGCGGGATTGAAAAGATTTTTGACTTCGAATGGTCGTTGATCCCATCGTTTCATTCCGCTGCCCCCAACAACTGGCCGACACGGTCGAGGAAACGAGGGTGCCAGTAAACCCTGGGAAGCGGTCGGCTGTTCGCAAGAATATGAAATCCTCCACGTACAACATAGGGCTCGGTCACACGCTCCCGGATGCGAAGCGTGCTGCTATCACCGCTCTCCAAGTCAACCCATCTATACAGCGCTTTTCCTGCCTCCAAAAGTACTGCGTCGGCACTTTCCTCATCGAGTTCCTCGAAGACTACGTCTCGGTAGCGGCTCCACTCATCGACGAGGCGGTCTTCGTATTCTTCCATTTCTCCTGAAATCAGGAGGCTTTCGCGAGCCCAGGAAGACCGCTGCTCGAACGCCCTGTAGTAATCCAGAATGGCGTTGCGGATGCGGTTAGAGGCGATACCAATTTCTCGCAACTGCACAACGAAAAGGCGTGGATCGTTGTCTGCATCGATTTCTCCAGCGGGAACCTTCCCTCTGAAAGTGATTGGGAGGTTGTCTGATTTGTATTCCTCAGCAAACGCGGAAAGCTTGTCGGAGACCTCATAGCCGAATATTGCGTCCGCGCGCTTGCCGACCAACAGATTGACAATGGTGTTATTCCACCAACCTTCGAGACGCTCGAAGATGGCATCTCGGTTGTCGCGCCGGATGCTGCGCATGTGCTGGTCTTTGATGATCGCAGGCACATCCTCAATGCGAGGGCCACCATCAAAAATCACGATGCGCGAAAGAAAGTCTTCCTTCTCATCGTCGTTGAGTTTATGGAACTCTTCGGCGATTGGAGCGATGAGCTTCGACTCGGTCTTGGCAAGGACATCGGCTGCAATCTGTGGGAGCGACACAACCTCGTCGTCGTCCGAAGGCGGTTCGAGCAAGAAGTGTCGCAAGAACGAGGTGCTTGAAACAGTGCCGGTCGAAAACAGAAAGAAGCGAAGACTGGCCTCGCTGCGGCCATCGCGGTTGTAGCGGGACAGCCAGATTCGAACCGACTTCCAGAAGTCTGTGGACAGGTCCGTCAGGCGATCGCCGACGCCCTTGTGCTTGAGGGAGGCCAGCGTTTTGACACCGTCCTTGTCGATGAAATCAAGGTCGTCGTCCTTCTCAATCAAGACGGACGTGCTTTCCGGGAGCTGCAAGAGTTTGAGCAAGGCGAAGCGTGGCTGATAGATATATCCGAGGCCCTGCTCGCCAGCGGAATACTGATCGGTGGATGGCTCTGTCATGCTCAAGTCCCCTTGTCGATTTCTGCCATCAGCTGAACTGTCTCGTCGTCCGCAAGAAAAGGCGAGTCGACATCAGAGTTCACCATCGGCATGCGACGTCGACTCCTGTTCGCTGCAACCTGAACTCAAAATTCGAGTACCTGCTTCCTCACCCCGTAGAATGGTAACAAAAAGATTCTATGCCTCTGCCAGTTTGGGATTAGTGCGTCGAACCAGTGGTCAGGTGGGCTGATGAGCATGACTAGGTTGGGGCATGCAATTAGCAGCGTCTGGCGCCGGTGGATTGCTGTGTGAAGCTACAGCCATGCCCACGGTCCGCAGAGGCTCAGCTCCGGAGTTTGTGAGCGACATACGAGGGCATCGAGCCACATAAGAAGATCAAGCACCTGTAGCACAGGTGCCACCAACAGAGGAGGCAGCGCAATGCACATTCAGCACGTTGAGATTGGCAATTTTCGAAAGCTCAAGGCTGTACGCATCGACTTTTCGGAGCAGAAGACAGTCTTTGTCGGCGCCAACAACAGCGGGAAAACGTCCGCGATGGTGGCCCTTCGGCGGTTCCTGGTCGAGCCGTTCGAATTCACCGTCAATGACCTGACGCTTTCGCACTGGACAAAGATCAACGCATCGGCCGCAGGGTGGGAGTCGGCGGTTAGCAGCGGCGAGGCGCCTGCTGCGCTTGACTGGAGCGATGTTCTCCCGTTCCTCGATGTCTGGCTCAACGTCTCCAGCAACGAACTGCACTACGTTCAGAAGCTATTGCCTACCTTGGACTGGGAAGGCGGACATCTTGGTGTTCGACTTCGCTTGGAGGCCAAGGACGCCGAAGGTCTTCAGCGGGAATACTTAAAGGCCAGAGCGGCGATCACGGAACTGCTTACGCAACCGCTTGCCGCCGGGGCCGTTGTTACGGGCTCGGAGGGCGCCGCCGAGGTGGTCGTCGAAACAGGCTCGGTGCCATCGGCAGCGCCGGCCTATACGTTCTCGCTGTGGCCACAGTCGATGATGGACTTCCTCGGCCGCCGGCTGCGCGGCCTGTTCACGGTGCGCGCTTACCTTCTGGACCCGACAGCGCTCACGGCGCCGCAAGGAGGGCTGGCCGTACCTCAAGTGCTGTCCCCCGACAGCGATCCGCTCGACGGTGATCCCTTCAAGGGATTGATCTGCATCGATGAGATCAGCGCACAACGCGGTTTCGGACACACCGGCAGCAAGCGAGTCACCAGCGAAGATGATTCCAAGTATGACCCACAGGAACCACGCGGCGGCAAGAAGCTGTCCGCTCAACTGCGGTCGTATTACACGCAGCACCTGGACCCATACGACAAGCCTGAACCCAAGGATCTGACAGCCTTGCAAGCCCTCCATGATGCAGAGGCAGCCTTTGAAGCACGCTTGACAGAGGGCTTCGCCGCAGCGCTGAAGGAACTGGAGCACATTGGCTATCCCGGCGTTACCGACCCGAAACTGACGATCACCACGCGGATCAAACCGACAGACGGCCTGAACCACGGCTCGGCCATCCAGTACGAAGTACCGACGCATCTGGCGGAAGAGGCAAAGGGGCACCGCCTGCCAGAGGACTCGAATGGCCTTGGATACCAGAACTTGGTTTCGATGGTGTTCGCTCTCATGAGTTTCCGCGACCGATGGATGCGCGTCGGCAAGGCCAGTATCTCGATCGCGGATGAAGACAGCTTCGTGCCACCGCTTCATCTTGTACTCGTTGAAGAACCGGAGGCCCACTTGCATGCCCAGGTGCAGCAGGTCTTCATCAAGCAGGCGTATGCGGTGCTTCGGAAGCATCCCAAGTTGGGTGACGCGACCGCACTGAAAACCCAATTGATTGTCAGCACGCATTCCAGTCATCTTGCGCACGAGTGCGATTTCGCATCCCTGCGGTACTTCCGCCGACTACCTGCGCCGACCGAAGCTGGTGGGGTGCCAATCGCATCGGTGGTCAACCTCTCGGAGGTGTTCGGCGGCGCCGATCTCACCGAGCAGTTCGTCACGCGCTATCTCAAGGCTGTCCACTGTGACCTGTTCTTCGCAGACGGCGCGGTGTTGATCGAAGGACCTGCCGAAAGAATTCTCGTGCCGCATTTTGTGCGTGAGCGCCACGACTACGAGTATCTGCGCCGGTGCTACATCACCTGGCTCGAAATCGGTGGTAGTCATGCGCATCGGCTCAAGCGCCTGCTGGAGCATCTTGGGCTCACCACCTTGATCGTCACCGACATTGATGCCAAGGATGGCACGTCGGGCGCTGCCCTGTCGCCGACGCGTAACAGCGGCCAGAAGGCGCGAAACGAAACATTGAAGTCATGGGTTCCGGCAGAGGATTCGCTCGATGCCTTGCTCGACAAATCCGGTCCCGACCTTGTCAAGGAAGACCCCAGCGGATACGCGATACGGGTGGCTTATCAGCAGCCGATCGCGCTGAGCTTCAAATCGAAGCCTCCAGCCGAGGCGCTTGCGAATACCTTCGAGGATGCGCTCCTCTACGAGAATTCAATCCTGTTCGCCGATCTGCCTGGTCATGGGCTCATTGCGAAGTTTCGCGATGCTCTTGCGAACAGCGCCGACTTGGGGGCGCTCGCAATGGCAGTCCACTTGGCCTTGAAGTCCGGGAACAAGGCGGAATTTGCGCTTGATCTCCTTTACAGCGACAAGATCACGACACTGAAAGTGCCGGCCTACATCCACGACGGTTTGACCTGGCTTGCCTTGCAGTTGAAGCGCAAGGAGCAAGATGTCATAGGCCAGACGAAGGGGGCCGCATGACAGCCGCCGCTGGCGTGCCAGACAACGATCTGGACAACCTGGCAGATATCGAGATCGCGGCATGTCTCGACCTGGCCGCTCCGCGAAGTTTTTTCCTGTTTGCAGGCGCAGGCTCCGGCAAGACGCGATCACTGGTCAAGGCGCTCGATCATGTACGCCAATTACACGGTGAGACGCTTCGGTTTCGGGGCCAGCGAGTTGGCGTCATCACCTTCACCAATGCGGCGTGCGATGAAATCAACCGTCGTCTGGAGTTTGATCGCACGATCGAGGTCTCGACGATTCACAGCTTTGCCTGGACGCTCATCGGCGGCCTGAACCATGACATCCGAGAATGGCTTCGAGCGAATCTCGCCGCGGAGATCACGGAACTCAAGGCGCTTGAGGCCAAAGGCCGCAGCGGAACCAAGGCGTCCGCGGAGCGCATCAGCAAGATTGCGTCCAAGGGCAAACGGCTGGCCAACTTGAACACCGTTCGGCGCTTCGTCTACAGCCCCACCGGGGATAACCGAGGGCGCGATGCACTGAACCACAGCGAGGTCATCAAGATATCGGCGGCCTTTCTACTGACCAAGCCAGCGATGCAAAGCATTTTGGTTGGGCGTTACCCGATCCTGCTCATCGACGAAAGCCAGGACACTAACAAACTTCTGATAGATGCTTTGTTCGCTGTCCAGTCTCACCACCGCGAACGCTTCGCACTCGGTCTGCTCGGGGACATGATGCAGCGCATCTACAGCGACGGCAAGGAGGGTCTGGGTCAGGACCTGCCGGGTGACTGGGCCACTCCAGGGAAGCGCTTGAACCATCGCTGTCCCAAGCGGGTGATCACGCTGATCAACAAGATTCGAAAGGTGGTTGACGGCCAGGAGCAGGTTTCCCGCACGGACAGTGCTGAAGGCTGGGTTCGGCTCTTTATTCTCCCTGCGGACACTGCCGACAAGCCCGCCGCCGAGCAGGCTGTCGCGCTGCAAATGGAGAGACTGACGAAGGATGAAGGATGGAGGCACGCCGAAAAGTACAAGAGCCTGACCCTCGAACACCGGATGGCCGCCAGACGGATGGGTTTCTTGGAAATGTTCGCTGCTCTTCACGAGGTAGAGAGCTTCCGGACGGGCCTGCTTGATGGCAGTCTGCCGCTCGTGCGGTTTTTCAGCGAGCAGATCCTGCCACTTGTGAGCGCGCAGCGACGCAATGATCGTTTCGCCGTTGCGCGCATCGTTCGACTGTCGTCGCCATTACTCAGTGGTGATAGGCTGCGGGCGACCGAAGACCAGCCGACGCAGTTGCGTCATGCGAGAGAGGCAATCGATAACCTGATATTGCTATGGCAGGCCGGCGCGGAACCTTCCTTCGGCGACGTGCTGCACAACGTTGCAAGCAGTGGACTTTTCGCTGTGCCTGATGCCCTTCGACCCAACGCCGACCGCGATGCGTCACTGGATGCGGTGGAAGATGACGACGACGGCCAGGAAGTCGATCGCCAGACAAAAAAGGCTGCAGCGATAGACGAGTTTCTCACCGCACCTTTTTCACAGATCATTCCGTACGCTTCCTACGTCTCCGGTAAGGCGCATTTCGACACGCACCAAGGCGTCAAGGGGCTGGAGTTTCCGAGAGTTATGGTCATCATGGACGATGGCGAGGCTCGGGGCTTTCTTTTCAGCTACGAGAAGCTCTTCGGTGGGAAGCAAGCAGGTGATACGTCGGTCGAGTCCACGCGGCGGCTGTTTTATGTCACCTGCAGCCGGGCGGAACGCAGTTTGGCGCTGGTGGCCTATTCGACACAGCCGGATCAAGTCCGCCAGTTCGTTCTGAAAGAACAGTGGTTCGAACCCGAAGAGGTGGTGGTCGGTATTCCGGACTAATGCATCACTTCCATCCGAAGTGCGCTGCGATCCGACGCCGATAGGCGGTATCGACTTCAACTGGCGCAGCTCGAACGTAGTCCTTCGCCTTTTCCAGCGCTGCCGCGTCGAGGCCGCGCAGGTGCATGAGTACATCGTCGCCAGAGGGCATCTGCCCCCGACTGGCTTTGAAGCCGCACGGTAAATTGGTCCAGACCACGCCATCGAGGCCTTGCGCCGTAGCCCATGCAGCGATGGTCTCGGACTCCGCACCGTACTGCTTGGCAGCCTCGCGGTCCCACCAGCCAATCGACCGGCTGATCCACTTCGGTGTCGCCTCGGCGTATTCACGGTAGCCGAGATTCTCTGCTGCCGCCTGCACGTCTGGCTGGTTCAAGAGTATCCACCGGGTCGGCACCCGCTCCACCGTGGGACAGATGACCAAGGTGATGCGTCCGTCATTGGATTCACGCGCGAATTCGACAGGCAAACGTGGCCCATCTGCGACCCATGTTCCGAGGGTTGCTAAGCATCCAGGGTGCTCAATCAAAGAGCCCCAACCAATGCACGCAATTTTGCGTTCTGTTTTCTTTGTCATTGAGCCTTCGTGTTACGTATCGATGAGGAGACCAAGCAATTTGAGCACCTATGGCGCATCCCGGTGCAAAGCGCCGTCGGGCTCGCGGGCTGCGCCCCGCGCCGCGTCCCGAGTCGCGGCCATCCGGCTTTGATCCCTGACGCCTCCGGCCCTTGAGGTCCTGCGCGCTGCGCTTGCCTGTCCGTGCCTTCGTTGGAGGTGGGTAGGGCGGTCTTGCTGATTCCTTCACCGTACCACGGCGTGCTCACCGTCAAGGGCTGCGCGTGCCTTGCACGCTTGCGGCTTGTGGCCGTCTGCGACCCCTGACTGCTTGCGCTGCGCCGTGCTGGCGACGGTTCCGGGCAATTCCGCCCGAGTAACCGGAGAAAAGTCATGAACGACAAATCGCACGTTTCGCTGGAACAACACGTCTGCCTGGTCTGCGGCGTGACCTTCGATACCGGCAGCCTCCTGCTCAACAAGCGCCTGCGCGCTAGCATGGAGCGCCATACTGTGACGGGCTGGGACCTGTGCGCCGAACACCAGAAGCTGTCCGACGATGGCTTTGTCGCACTGGTTGAATGCGATCCTCAGCGCAGTGGTTTGTCGTCTGAATCAGGACGTTTGAAGCTGGGGCAGGCTTATCGGACGGGCCGGCTGGCCCACCTGAAGCGCGAGGTGTTCTCCAAGGTGTTCAACGAACCGATTGCGGACGATCAGACTTGCGTCTTCGTTGAGCCTGGCGTGATCCAACAGGTGCAGGCAATGGTGGCGCCGGCGGGTTGATCGCCTGCGGAAACCATCAGTGCGTCGTTCCGTCACTCGCGGGACGGCGTACTGTTTTTTTGTGCTGCGCCCAGTGTCGATGCCTTCGCGCCCGCGGCGCTGCGCTTGCCCTCCAGGGGAAAGCCCTGCGGACTATCCCCGCCGCGCGAAGCTTGGCGCCCCTCGATGCCGCCGAACCGGCTTGCGCCGGCTCGGCCAGAAATCAGCAGCCACAGCAGCGGTAGAACCCGCCTCACGATGCCTTGGGCACGAGGTTCACCTTGCTCGCGATGCAGTGCATGTCGCAGTGCAGTCTGGGCGTCCCTGGCCAAGAAGCATGGCCGGTCGCGCTGTCGTGCTGCGCATCGAACCCCCTGCGGGGTTTCGCCCCTGTCGGGCTTTGATCATTCCCTCGCTCCGCTCGGCTGACGCCTCCGGCCTGGCTTCCAGCTTCGGGCCTGCGCGCTTCGCTTGCCGTGCGGTCGGCACACAGGGATGGCCGTTGCCTGGTTCAGTCGTCTCCCCTGACTCCATCACCTTGTCCGCGACTGTAGTCCGCGACCGTGTGCCGTCAAGGCGCACAGGGCCGTGTCCTCGCTGCGCTGCGGGCCGCACCCACCCTGCGCTTGCCTCCTTGACGGCACCCGTCCGCGCGCTCCTGACCGTCGCGGGCGATGAACTCAGGAAAGACGGTGGCAGCAGGGCCAACCGGGTTCCTCGTGCCGACCGCACCGAACAGCCACAAAGGCTGGGCTCCGAATCTAGGAATCCGGTGTTTCTTCAACAGCCAAGTCAGGAGAAAGACATGCTCGCACCAGACTCAACCCTATGCCGTCCTCAAGCATCGCGTAGCGCCCCGCTGGGTTGCGCCAAGGCTTATCTTCACGCTACACCCATGTGGCTCCTGGACTGTCATGCACTAAGGGCACGCAGACGCCGGAATGATGCCTAAGCTATTGCCTTATATATGATTTTTCCTGCATCGCTATTGCGGAAAAAACTTGACAACGGACGTTTTTCATCGTCGGGCCGCCCCAAGATGAAAAACGCCCCCTTGGGGGCAGCGCCGCCGCGCAGCGGCAAGCGTGGGGGCTTTTTTCTTGTAAGCGTCCCTACACCTTGTGGATGCGGTACACGCAGCGGCCACCCCCGGCCAGCAGGTGCTGCTCGCGCGCCACCTGCGTGTCCTGGCCCGCGATTTCCTGGAACAGCTGTAGTTCCGAACGGCAGAAGCCCTGGCATGCCTGCGCCGCGGCGCAGATCGGACAGTGGTCCTCCACCAGCAGCCAGTCGGCGCCGTCGCGTTCCACGCGCGCCATGTAGCCCTCGTTGGAGCGCACCTGCGCCAACTGGTGCAGGCGTTCCTTCAGGCTCTTGCCGTCGCAGGCTTCCGTGTAGGCGGCCCTGGTTTCGGCCTCGCGCCTGGCGATCAGGCGGTCCAGGCCTTCCTCGCCGAACAATTGCCGGATCGAGTCGATCAACTGTGTCGTCAATTGGGCGTGTGTGTCGGGAAAGCGACGATTGCCCGCTTCGGTCAGCACCCAGTCCTGGCGCGGCCGGCCGGCGCCGGTCGCGGGCTGCTGGCGGCCCTCGACCAGGCCCGCCGCCACCAGCTTCTGCACCTGCTGGCGCGCGGCCTCGGAGGTCAGGTCCAGCTTGCCGGCGAGGGTGGCGGTGGAGACCGGTCCATGGGTCTTGATGAAGAACAGGATGCGATCGGCGGTGGGGAAGGTCATTCAATTTTCCAAGTATTTTCTTGCATAAATAAAGGGCGCTCTCTAATATGCAAGAAATTGCTTTGATAATAGGCCCAGCCGGTCCCGTTGTCGAGGAAGCCGGGGCCGGCGTTCGCGTTCCCCGGTTCCGCGGCCACGCCCGAAGGGTTTCATTCCTTCTTCAAGGTCCGCATCATGCGCAAGAAAATCCTGGTGGGCACGGCGATACTGGCCGCCGTTGTCCTGGCCGGCCTGCGCGTCGCCGTATCGGGCGGCGACGACGCTCCTCCCGCCGCCTCCTATCCCGCGCCCAAGGTGGCGGTCGCCGGCGTGCAGCGCGCCCGGCTGCCCCAGGTCTACGTGGGCGTCGGCGAGCTGGAGGCCGTGCGCCAGGTCCTCCTGGCCACCGAAGTGGGCGGGCGTGTCACGCGCATCGCTTTCGAGTCGGGCCAGCGGGTCAAGGCCGGGCAGGTGCTGGCGCAATTGAACGACGCTCCCGAGCAGGCCGAGGCGCGGCGCCTGGAGGCGCAACTGCGCAACGCCGAAAGCCAGCTCGCCCGCGTGGTCCGCCTGCTGGACGACGCCGCCGCCACGCGCGAACAGCTCGACAATGCCCGCGCCGCGCGGGACATGGCGCAGGGGGAGTTGCAGCGGGTCCAGGCCCTGATCGCGCAGAAGACCGTCCGGGCGCCCTTCGACGGCGTGCTGGGGCTGCGCCGGGTCCATGCCGGGCAATACCTGAATGCCGCCGATCCCATCGCGACCCTGGTCGACGCGGCATCGCTGCGGGCCAATTTCTCGCTGGACGAACAGGCCGTCCCGCGGCTGCGGACCGGCCAGCCCGTGGACGTGCGGGTGGACGCCTATCCGGGCAAGCGCTTTCGCGCCACGATCAACGCCATCGATCCGATGATTTCGCGTTCACGCACCGTGCGGGTCCAGGCCAGCCTCGCCAATCCGGAAGGCGTGCTGAAAGCGGGCATGTACGCCAGTGTCAGGGTCGAGCGGCAGGACGGCCCGGCTTCGGTACTGGCGGTGCCCGAGACCGCCGTTGCCTATACCGCCTATGGCGACACCGTGTTCGTGGTCCAGGAAGTGCCGGGCACGGGGCTGGTGGCCCGGCGGGTGGCGGTCAAGGTGGGTACGCGCCACGAGGGTCTGGTCGAGATCGAGGAGGGCCTGCGCGAGAACGATCGCGTGGTCACCTCGGGCCAGCTCAAGCTGGGCGACGGCATGCCGGTGGAGCTGAGCACGGGCGATACGCTGCGCGATACCGCGTCCGCCACGCGCGTCTCCGGCATCTGAACCGGGGGCCGCCATGACATTCACCGACGTCTTCGTCCGCCGCCCGGTCCTGGCCCTGGTGGTCAGCGCGCTGATCCTGCTGCTGGGCCTGTTGTCCCTGAGCCGGCTGCCGATCCGCCAATATCCGCTGCTGGAAAGTTCCACCGTCACCATCACGACCGAGTATCCCGGCGCCTCCGCCGAGCTGATGCAGGGGTTCGTCACGCAGCCCATCGCCCAGGCCGTGTCCTCGGTGGAAGGCATCGACTACCTGTCCTCGTCCTCGGTGCAGGGCCGCAGCATCGTGACCGTGCGCATGGAGCTGAACCGCGATTCCACGCAGGCCCTGGCCGAAGTCATGGCCAAGGTCAATCAGGTGCGCTACCGGCTGCCCGAGCAGGCCTACGACCCGGTGATCGAGCGGTCGGCCGGCGAGTCCACCGATGTCGCCTATGTCGGCTTCGCCAGCGACACGCTGTCGATGCCGGCGCTGAGCGACTACGTGCGCCGGGTCGTGGAACCGAAATTCTCCGGCATCGAGGGCGTGGCCAAGGTTTCGGTCTATGGCGCGCAGCGGCTGGCGATGCGGTTGTGGCTGGACCCCGACCGGCTGGCCGGGCGGGGCCTGACCGCGGCCGATGTGGCCGAGGCGGTACGGCGCAACAACTACCAGGCGGCGCCCGGCAAGGTGAAAGGCATGTACGTGATCGCCAACGTGCGCGTCAACACCGACCTCATCAGCGTCGAGGAATTCCGCGATATGGTGATCCACAGCGGCGCCGACGGGCTGGTGCGGCTGCGTGACGTCGGCACGGTGGAGCTGGGCGCGGCCTCGACCGAGAGCAGCGCCACCATGGACGGCACGCCGGCAGTGTTCGTGGGCCTGGCGTCGACGCCGTCCGGCAATCCGCTGGTGATCGTGGACGGCATACGCAGGCAGCTCGCCGAGATCCACCAGACCCTGCCGCCGGGCGTGCACGCCCAGTTGGCGTTCGAGACCTCGCGCTTCATCAAGGCGTCCATCGACGAGGTCGGGCATACGTTGATCGAGGCGCTGGCCATCGTGGTGGCGGTGATTTTCCTGTGCCTGGGGTCGCTGCGCACGGTGCTGGTGCCGATCGTCACCATTCCGCTGTCGATGTTGGGCGCGGCGGCGCTGATGCTGGCGTTCGGGTTCAGCGTGAACCTGTTGACGCTGCTCGCCATGGTGCTGGCCATCGGGCTCGTGGTGGACGATGCCATCGTGGTGGTCGAGAACGTCCACCGGCACATCGAGGAAGGGCGTTCGCCCGCCGCGGCCGCGCTGGTCGGGGCCCGGGAGGTGGCGGGTCCGGTCATTGCGATGACCCTGACACTGGCGGCCGTCTATGCGCCCATCGGCTTGATGGGAGGGCTGACCGGTGCGCTGTTCAAGGAGTTCGCGTTCACGCTGGCCGGCTCGGTGATCGTGTCCGGCGTGATCGCACTGACGCTGTCTCCGGTGATGAGCTCTTTCCTGCTTCCCGCCCGGCAGAACGAGGGGCGCATGGCGCGGCTGGCCGAACGTTTCTTCGGCGGCCTGACGCGCGGCTATGCCTCGGTGCTGCAACGTTCGCTGCGGCATCGCTGGGTGACGGGCGCGCTGGCGCTCGCGGTCTGCGTGAGCCTGCCGGTGCTGTACTCGATGCCGCAGCGCGAACTGGCGCCGGTGGAGGACCAGGCCAGCGTGCTGACCGCGGTCAAGTCGCCGCAATATGCCAACCTGGACTACGTCGAGCACTTCTCGCGCAAGCTGGACGACGTCTACAAGAGCCTGCCCGAGACCACGGGGCGCTGGATCATCAACGGCAGCGATGGGCTGGCATCCAGCATCGGCGGCATCGACCTGTCGGCGTGGAACGAGCGCGACCGTTCGGGCGCCGAGATCCAGTCGGCGCTGCAGGCGGCCGTCAACGATGTCGAAGGCAGCAGCATCTTCGCGTTCCAGCTGCCCGCGCTGCCTGGTTCCACCGGCGGGCTGCCGGTGCAGATGGTGCTGCGCAGTTCGCTGGACTACCGGACCCTGTTCGACGTCATGGAAGACATCAAGCAGCGCGCGCGGCGGAGCGGCCTGTTCGTGGTGGTGGACAGCGACCTGGACTACAACAATCCCGTCGTGCAGGTGAAGGTGGACCGCGCCAAGGCGAACAGCCTGGGCATAGGCATGCGCGATATCGGCGAGTCGCTGGCGGTGCTGGTGGGCGAAAACTACATCAACCGTTTCGGCCTGGACGGCCGGTCGTACGACGTGATCCCGCAAAGCACCCGCGAACGGCGGCTCACGCCCGAGGCCCTGGCGGTCCAGTACGTGCGCACCGCCGATGGCGACCTGGTGCCGTTGTCGTCGGTGGTCGCGGTATCGGTGCAGGTCGAGCCCAACAGGCTGACCCAGTTCGACCAGCAGAACTCCGCCACCTTCCAGGCCATCCCTGCGCCCGGCGTGACGCTTGGCGATGCGGTGGCCTTCCTGGAGTCGGTCGCGGCGGACCTGCCCGCGGGCTTCAGCCACGACTGGCAGTCGGACGCGCGCCAGTACAAGCAGGAGGGCAACGCGCTGGCGCTGGCCTTCGCCGCCGCGCTGATCGTCATCTACCTGGTGCTGGCGGCCCAGTACGAGAGCCTGGTCGATCCGCTGGTCATCCTGATCACCGTGCCGCTGTCCATCTGCGGCGCCTTGGTGCCGCTTGCGCTGGGCTGGGCCACGCTCAACATCTATACGCAGATCGGACTGGTGACGCTGATCGGCCTGATCAGCAAGCACGGCATCCTGATGGTGGAATTCGCCAACGAGTTGCGCGTGGCCGAGAGGCTGACGCCCGCCGAAGCGGTGCTGCGCGCCGCGCAGATCCGCCTGCGGCCCATCCTGATGACCACCGCCGCCATGGTGTTCGGGCTGCTGCCGTTGCTGGGCGCCTCGGGCGCGGGCGCGCAGAGCCGCTTCGGCCTGGGCATCGTCATCGTCTGCGGCATGGTGGTGGGCACGCTGTTCACCTTGTTCGTGCTGCCCACCGTCTATTCGCTGCTGGCCCGCGACCACGCCACCGGCCAGGCGCGCCGGCGCGAGCTGGCCGAGGCCGGCGACGCCGCGCCGCTGGCGCACTGAGGAGAATCGCATGCACAAGAAACCCGTCGTGCCCGCCATGCTGGCGATGGCGGCATTGATCGCGGGATGCGCCGTGGGGCCCCGCTACCAGGCGCCCCGGGTCGCCGCGATCAAGCTGGCCAGTGCCGAGCAGGGCCGGTTCGCCTCCGCGCCTTCCACGGCGGCCTGGTGGTCGTTTTTCGACGATCCCGAGCTGGAGCGCCTGATCGCCGCCGCGCTGGAACACAACCACGACGTTCGCCAGGCCTACGCCAGCTTGCAGGGGGCGCGCGCGATGTTCGACGAACGCGCGCTGGATCGTTATCCCGCGGTCACCGCGCAGGCCGCCTGGCGCCAGGGCGTCCAGCAGCAGGCCATGTCCTCCGGGGATCCGGAACGCAAGCCCTTCGAGAGCTTTCGCGCGGGGTTCGATGCGCAGTGGGAGATCGACCTGTTCGGCCGCCTGGCCAATCTGGCCCGTTCGGCGCAGGCGCAGGCCGAGGCGGCGCAGGCTGACCTGGAGCGCGTGCGGCTGGCCATCGCCGCCGATGTCGCGCGCTATCACTACGAGTACCAGGGGTTGCAGCGCCGTCTCGATGTCGCGCGGGCCCAGGCCGACAGCTGGCGACAGACGGTGCGCCTGGTGGATGCCGGCGTCCGGGCCGGCAGCGGATTGCGGGAGGACCTCGAGAACGCGCGCGCCAACCTGGCCCGCAGCGAAGCGGCCATCGCGCCGCTGCGGGCCGCCAGCCAGGAGACCCGTTATCGGCTGGACGTGCTGCTGGGCCGGCGGCCGGGCGAGACGCCCGCGCCGGCCGGCGCGGGCGGGCAAGCGCCGTTGGTGGGCCGCCTGCCGCTGGGCAACGTCGATGCGCTGATCCGCGGCCGGCCCGACGTGGTACGTGCCGAAAGACTGCTTGCGGCCAGCACGGCCAGCGAGGGGGCAGCCGCCGCCGACCTCTATCCGCGCGTGAGCCTGGGGGGATTCGTCGGGTTCTTCGCATTGCGGGGGGGAGACCTCGGCGGCGCGGCGCGTGCATTCGAGGTCGCGCCTACCGTGGATTGGCCGGCGTTCCGGCTGGGCAGCGCCCGCGCCCGCCTGCGCGCCGCGCATGCCCAGTCGACCGGCGCCCAGGCACGCTATGAGCAGGCGCTGCTGCTGGCTCAGGAAGAGGTCGAAGGGGCGGTGACGCGGCTTGTCCTGCAGCAAGAGCGCCTGGCGGCGTTGGCGAGGTCCGCCGCGCATGCGCGCTCGGGGCTGGAGATCGCCACGCGGCGCTACCGGGCCGGTGCGGGCCCGTACCTGGCCGTGCTGGAGAACCAGCGCAGCTACTACCAGATCAGCCAGGAGGCGACGGATGCGGAGACCGCCTCGTACGTGAACGCAGTGGCCCTGTACAAGGCCCTGGGCTGGGGCATGGACGGAATCCGGGAGGCCTCATGAGTTCGTCCACCTTGCCCGACGCTTCCTGGAGCGAGCTGCTCCATGGCCGCAATGCGCTGCGGTCCATCGCGCTGGCCGGCGGCGTCGCGCTGCATGCCATCAACGTCTACGTCGTCACCACCATCCTGCCCAGCATGATCGCCGACATCGGCGGGCTGGCGTACTACGCCTGGAACACCTCGCTGTTCGTCGTCGCGTCCATCGTGGGATCGGCGCTGTCGGCCCGCCTGCTGGAATCGTTGGGGCCCCGCGGCGCCTACTTGTCGGCGCTGGCCGCTTTCGCCGCGGGATCGTCATGGTGCGCGCTTTCTCCGTCCATGCCCAGCCTGCTGGCGGCAAGAACGGTGCAGGGTTTCGGCGGCGGCGTGCTGCTCGCACTGAGCTATGCGTTGATCCGCCAGGTGTTCGAGGCGCGGCTGTGGCCCAGGGCGATGGGGCTGGTGTCGGGCATGTGGGGCGTGGCGACGCTGTGCGGCCCCGCGGTGGGCGGCCTGTTCGCCGAGGGAGGACATTGGCGCTGGGCCTTCTGGTCGCTGATTCCGGTGGCTGCCGTGCTGGGCGTCATCGTGGTTGTCCAGTTGCCGGGCCGGACGCGGGCCGGGGGCGATGCCCGCATGCGTCCGCCCTACGCGACCATCGGCTTGCTGGTCGTGTCGGTGCTGGCCGTGTCCCTGGGCGGCCTTGCGCCGAGTGCCGCCTGGAACCTCGCGGGCGTCGCGACGGGGGGGCTGCTGGCCGTGGGCATCGCGGCGATCGACCGGCGCGCCGCCGCGCGGCTGCTGCCGACGGGCGCGTACTCGCTGTCGACCCGGCTGGGAGTCCTGTATGCGTTGATGAGCCTGCTGGTGGTCGGTATCACCACCGAGATCTTCGTGCCCTATTTCCTGCAGGTCATCCACGGCATGACGCCCCTCGCCGCCGGCTACCTGACCGCCGTCATGGCCGGCGGGTGGACGCTGGGCTCGGTGGGCAGCGCTGGCCGGCGCGGCGCCTCGGCCGACCGGATGGTGCGGGCCGGTCCGTGGATCAGCCTGGCGGCGCTGGTGGCGCTGGCGATCCTGACGCCGCGCGCGGGGTGGCTGGAGGGCGCGCCCGGCCTGGCGCTGTACTGCCTGGCGCTGGCGGGCGTGGGCCTGGGCATAGGCGTGGGCTGGCCGCATCTCCTGACCCGGCTGTTCGTCGCGGCGCCGCCGGGGGAGGAGAATCTGGCTTCGGCGTCCATCACGACGGCGCAGCTGTATGCGATGGCGCTGGCCTCGGCGCTGGCGGGCATGGTGGCGAATGCGGCCGGACTGGCCGATCCGGGCGGCCAGTCCGGTGCCCAAAGCGCCGCGCTCTGGCTGTTCGGCGCCTTCGCCGCGGCTCCCGCGCTGGCCGTGCTCCTGTCGCGCCGCGTGGCGGGCCGAGGAAGCGGGGGGACTACGGAGGGTTGAGTTCCGAGTCCTGCCACGGATCGTAGCTGCCGAAGTGCCAGACGTAGCCTTCGGGATCCGCGAGCGTATAACCCTTGCCGCCGTAGTCTTCCTCCTGGATGGGGCGCACGATCCGTGCCCCGGCCTTGATGGCGGCGGCGTAGTGCGCCTCGGGATCGGCGACGACGACGTAGGGGGTCTGGGTCTGCCGGCCGCCGATGTCGGCCGGCAGGGCGGTGAGCTGGCGCATGAATTCGCTCGTCCCGGAGCCGAGCATGATCATGCCGTCTCCCAGGGTGAGCTGGGCGTGGGTAATCGTGCCGCCATCGCCCGGCACCACCAGGTGCTGGGCAAAGCCGAAGGCCCGGCAGAGCCAGTCGATGGCGGCGGGGGCGTCGCGGTAGACCAGGCAGGGCATGATGGAGGTGCGTGTCATGAGCGGTCTCCTGGGGAAGGAATACATCGGGGCGTGCGAAAACCGTAGCACGGCGCCCGCGCGGCGAACAAGGCGCCATGCCGCTTCCCTCGCTCCCATATGGGCCCCGGCGGGCGGGGCGGGCCGCGTCAGGTCCGTGTTTCCAGCTCGACCGCCTGCTCCCGCATGTTTTCGACCAGCGATGCCAGCACGGCTTCATTGCGCTCGCGGGGATGCGCAACCACGCCTATTTCACGGAAGAAGGGGGGGCCGGGCAGCTCGATGATGCGTACCTGCCGATCTCCGGCCGCATCCACCAGCGTGCCCGGGATGACGGCGCAGCCCAGCCCCGCGCGCACCATTCGCAGGATGACGTCCGGCTCGTCCAGCTCCATGAACTCGTCCACCCCGGCCGGGAGACGGCGCAGGAACTGGTCGACCAGATGCCCGCCATGCGATTTGCGGTTGTAGCGGATGAAAGGCAGCGCCGCCGCGACCGCCGGCCAGTCGCCCCGTGTTCCGCGCGGCGCGATGCCGACATAGCGTTCGCGCATCAGCGGCGTCCACTTCAGGTGGCGCGGCAGGTTCAGGTTGGGTTTGATGAGCACGGCCAGGTCCAGTTCCTGTTCGTCCACCTGCGTCAGGAGCTGCGAGGACATGCCCGGCACCACGTTGACGTGCGCGGCGGGGCGGGACTGCCGGAAGCGACGCAGCGCGCCGGGCAGCAGCCCCGTCTGGGCCGTGGAGATCGCGCCCAAGGCGATCGCCATGGGCGCTGGCTGCCGGCCGGCGCCGCGCATGGCCTGGTAGCGTTGCACGATATGTTCCGCCTCGGGCAGCAGTTGGCGCCCGCGCTCGCTCAGGCGGACCGACTTGCCCGCCCGGTCGAACAGCAGGCAGCCCAGGTCTTCCTCCAGGCGCTTGATCTGCGTGCTGACGGCCGACTGGGTCAGCCCCAGCCGCGCGCCCGCGGCCGAGAACGACGAGGTCCGGGCGGCGGCCACGAAGGTTTGCAGGTAGCGGATCACCATGGGCACGGCGCGAGGCTAATAGAAAATATTGATGACATGGGCCTGAAATTTTCGTTTCATATCGGAAATTTCGTTCAATACAATCATAGCCCGGGCCCGGATGGCGGGCCTGCACCGGAGTTTCCCCCATGGCTGGCATTCCCCTCTTCCACTTGGCTTTCCCCGTCGACGACCTGGCGCAGGCACGGGCTTTCTATGGCGACCTGCTCGGCTGTCCCGAGGGCCGCAGCTCCGACGCCTGGGTCGATTTCAATTTCCACGGGCACCAGATCGTGGCCCACCTGTCCCCGGGCGAAGCGGGCACGCGCCACACCAGCGCGGTCGATGGCGACGACGTTCCCGTGCGCCACTTCGGCGCCATTCTTCCCATGGAGGAATGGGAGGCCCTGGCCGAGAAGCTGCGCCGGGCCGGCACGCGGTTCGTGATCGAACCCCATGTCCGCTTCAAGGGCGAAGTGGGTGAACAGGCTACTATGTTCTTTTTGGATCCTTCGGGCAACGCGCTCGAATTCAAGGCATTTGGCGACCTGAGCCAGGTATTCGCGAAGTAGCCTGCGGGCGGCGCGACCCTGGCCGGGCGGGTTTTTCATCCTGGGCCGCCCCAGGATGAAAAACGGCCCCCCTGGGGGGCAGCGCCGCCGCGTAGCGGCAAGCGCGGAGGCATTTTTCAAGGAAGCGCTGCATGTTGTTATCTTCTCGAGTCTTGCTGGGGTGCGCCGCACCGATGGGCGCGGCGGGCGTCATGCTGGCCGCCATGGCCACGCACCTGACAGGCGGCGGCATCCTGTCCACCGCCGCGCTGTTCCTGCTGCTGCATGCCGCCGCCATCACCGGCCTGGCCGCCGTGGTGCCCCACGTCCAGCGCGGCCGTACCGTCCTGATCGGTGCCGCGGCGCTCATCATCGCCGGCACGCTGTTGTTCTCCGTGGACCTGGCCATGCGCCAACTGGCCGGCATGAAACTGTTCTGGGGTACCGCCCCCTTCGGCGGCGGCGCCATGATCGTGGGCTGGCTCGGCGTCGCTGTCGCCGCCCTCATGCCCAACCGCTGACCTTCCTCCCCCAGGAAGAACTCCACCCCACGCGAGCCGAGCATTTGCCAGGGCACCGCGGATCCGGCTCCGCCGGTCCGCCAGTGCCGCCCCCTTGAGGGGGCGCGCGTCAGCGCGTAGGGGGTGGGAACTTCCCCACCCACGCCACGTACCGATCCACGAATCCCTGGATGAACTTGGCGCTGGTTTCGTTGGTGATTTCGCCGTTGGCGTCCACCAGTCCGCCCGTGTATTGCACGAAGATGCTCGGCTGAGGCAGCACGGGCACGTCCAGCGCCGACAGCACCATGCGCAGATGCTCCTGCGCCAGGGCGGTGCCGACCTGCCCGGGCGAGGCGCCCATGATGCCGGCGGGCTTGCCGGGCCACGAAGTCTTGCCCCAGGGGCGCGACCCCCAGTCCAGCGCGTTCTTCAGGACGCCGGAATACGATCGGTTGTACTCCGGCGTGAAGAACAACAGGCCGTCCGCGGATTCCACCTGCTGCTTGAAGGTGACGACGGCCGGCGGCAGCGCGGTATCGAGATCCTGGTTGTACAGGGGAAGATCCCCGAGGGCGATTTCCGCCGTCTGGAAATTGGACGGCAGCAGTTTGGTCACTGCCCGCGCCAGTTGGCGGTTGAATGACTCTTTGCGGAGGCTGCCGATGATCACGCCGATCTTGTAGCTGCTCATGAAGATTCCCGGATCTGAATGAGAAAAGGGCTGCCGAAGCGTAGCGGCTGAGCGTGGGCGACAGCCGGCTGCTACGGAGAGGGGAACTGCCGATTCATGATAGCGCGGCGAATCCACTAAAATGAATCTCTTGTCTTCCCTTGATGCTCACGATGTCAGTCGTTCGTATCGTCAGCTACAACATCCACAAGGGCATGTCCGCCCTGGGCAAGCGCGAGTCCGTGCAGGAATTGCGCCTCGGCCTGCATGGGCTCCGCGCGGATCTGGCCTTCCTTCAGGAAGTCCAGGGCCGCAACGACAGGTCCGGCACCCTGCACGAGCAGCACGAGATGCTGGCCGCCGCGCTGCGGCTGGAAGCCGCCTACGGCCGCAATGCCGTCTACCGGCACAGCGACCACGGCAATGCGCTGCTGTCGCGCTTTCCCATCCTGTCGCACCAGAACCAGGACATCTCCGATCATCGCCTGGAGCAGCGCGGCCTGCTGCATGCGCGCGTGGGCATTGGTCCGCACGAGGTGCATTGCTTCGTGGTCCATCTAGGATTGTTCGCGGGCAGCCGCTCGCGCCAGGTGGGAGCCCTGGTGTCGCGCATCGAGGAAATCGTGCCGCCCTCGGATCCCATCCTGATCGCCGGGGATTTCAACGACTGGACCAATGTGCTGTCGGATATCCTGGTCGAGCGCCTGGGCCTGCACGAAGTGTTCGCGACCGCGCCGCGGGGCAACAACGTGGAGCTTCCGCGCCTGCGCGACTCGGTCCGCATGTTGGGGCGGGTGCTGCGGGGGGGCGAAGCTTCACCCTGGCGGCTGCGGCCGGGATTCCAGGGGCCGCCCAAGCTCGGCCTGGGCAATGAGTTGATGGCGCCGCGTCCGCCCCGCACGTTTCCCGCCATCTTTCCGTGGCTGAGGCTGGACCGGATCTACCAGCGCGGATTCTCGGTCAGGCAGGCCAGCGTGTTGTACGGGCGCCCGTGGACGCGCCTGTCCGACCACGCGCCGCTGCTGGCCGAGCTGGAACTACCCTGAGACGCGCGTGCCGGGCCGCGCCGCGCTGACGGCGGAGGCCGCGGCCAGGAACACGGCGGCCAGCACGAGGCCGGTGGTGGGCCCATGCGCCGAGGCGGCGGTGAAGGCCAGCGCGACCAGCGCCGCGCCCAGGGCCATGCCGAACTGTCGCGCGGTGGCCTGCAGGCCACCGGCGCCGCCGCTGCGATGCAACGGCGCGGCGGTCAGCATGACCCGGTTGTTGGGGGTCTGGAACATGCCGAAGCCGGTGCCGCAGACCACCATGCAGGCCATGATCCAGCCGTTGGGCGTGCTGGCGGGCAGCAGCGAGATGACCAGGAGGCCGCCGGCGACGAGCCCGGCGCCTATTGAACACAGGATCGAGGGCGCGATGGACTCCGACAGGCGTCCGGCCACGGGCGCGGCGATGGCCACCGCCAGCGGCCAGGGCACCATCAGCATGCCCATTTCCAACTGGCTGCGGCCCAGGGTCTGCTGGAAGTAGAAGGGCAGCGAGATGTAGGAAATGGTCTGGCCCGAAAACGCGCAGACCGAGGCGCCGACCGAGAACGCGAATGGACGGATGCGAAGCAGGTCGAGCGGTAGCAGCGGCGTCGCCTGAGTCAGCTCGCGCCGGACCAGCGCCAGTCCGCTGACCGCGCCGCAGGCCAGCAGCGCGAGCGCCATCGTGAAATCGTGCAGCAGCCGGTCTACGCCCACCACGATCAGGCCGAAGGTCAGTCCGCTCAGCATGGCGCTGAGCGCGTCGAACGGGCGCTTGGCGAGTTCGGTCTCGGGCAGCATGCGGCTGCCGATGGACAGGATGAACAGGCCGATGGGAAGGTTGACCGCGAACAGCCAGGGCCACGAGGCGACCGACAGGATCAGCGACCCGATCATCGGTCCGGCGGCGGACGAGGTCGCGACGACCAGCGCGTTATAGCCGATGGCCCGGCCGAACTGCTTTTGCGAGTAGATGAAGCGCAGCAGCGCCGGCGTGACGCTCATGACCGCCGCCGCGCCCAGGCCCTGGAATACGCGGAAGGAGATGAGCATCGTGAACGACTGCGACATCGCGCAGCCCGCCGAGGCGATGGTGAAGGCCGCCAGGCCCACGCCGAACACCCGCCGGTAACCCAGGATCTCGCCCAGCGACGAGAAGGGCAGCAGGGCGACGACGATGGCGAGCTGGTAGGTGTTGACGATCCAGACGGCTTGCGCCGGGGATACGCCCAGGTCCCGCGCGATGGATGGCAGCGCGACGTTGGTGATGGTGGTTTCCAGGACGGTCATCGCCATCGCCAGCATCGTGGCTGCCAGGGCCCAGTACTTGCGCGGCGGGGTAAGTCCGTCCAGGGAAGGCATCTTCTTGTTCTGCGTGCGCCGTGCGCGCGGCGCGCGGATCAGCGTACGGGGAAATTGAAATAGGTGTCCGGATACGGTTCTTCGTCCAGAGTGTAGTGCCACCACTCTTCGGGCAGGTTGCGAAAACCGTGCCTGGTCATCAGTTCCTTGAGGAACTGGCGATTGTGCCGGACAGCCTCGGGTAAATCAGGATTGTCTGTATGCGACTTTACATCAAAAAGGTCGAAGGGGGTTCCCATGTCGACTTCGCCGCCCGCCAGCAGCGGGCCGCGGACGGGCGGGGGGACGCCGGCCTCGGGGTCCTGCGCGGCCAGCGTGAGATCGACCGTGCTGCCCCGGCTGTGGCCGGAGCGCTCGGCGATGTAGCCCAGGTCGAGCAGCGCGCTTTTGTCCACGTCGGGGAAATAGTCGGCCTTGGTCTTCTGGTCGCCGGCGTCGCGCGTCCAGGTAACGAAGTCGCTGACGGCGCGCTGGGGCCGGTAGCAATCGAAGACCTTGAGCGTCAGGCCCAGGGGCCGGATCTCGCGCTGCACGGCCAGCAGGCGCCGCGCGGCGGGTTCGGTCAGGATGCAGGTGGGTGCGTCGTAGCCGGCGGCGGGCCGGCCCATGAAATTGGCGCTGCCGTGGTAGCGGATATCGAGCCGCACGGTCTGGGCGACGTCGGTCAGGTGGACGAAGCCGACGGGGATGGGAAGCAAGTCTTCCTGTGCGTGGGCAACCGGCGAGAGCAGCGCGGCGGCCGCCAGGCAGGCGCGGGTGGCCTGTGCCAGCGGACGGGCCGGGTTCCGGTGGTCCTGGTCGGAGGAACGGTTCTTCATGCGGGCCTTCCATCGTGAAGCAGCGCCTATTATGCGGCGTGCGACGCGGGGCAGGCCAGATGCGCTATAATTTCGCCCGTCATTGGGGAGTAGCCTCCTTGCCCTCGGGTGCAAGGGCCTGCGTCAACATACTTGCCTACGGGCATGGCGCAGGCGGTCCAGGACTTGGCAAGACCTTTGATCGTGCAGCTTCCGGTGGGCCGGGGCTGTTGCACGATCATTCGGTCAACCGTCCGGCCCGGAGCGCGTATCAAACATGGAAGCCTTCCTCGTCTCGACAGGCATCGTGGCCCTGGCCGAGATCGGCGACAAGACCCAACTGCTCGCCCTGTTCCTGGCCGCCCGCTGGCGGCGGCCCTGGCCCATCATCCTGGGCATCTTCACCGCGACCATCGTCAATCACGCCCTGGCCGGCGCCGTCGGCGCATGGCTGACGCAAGTCATCGGTCCCGACGCGCTGCGCTGGATCCTGGGCGTGTCCTTCATCGCCATGGCGGCCTGGATGCTCGTTCCCGACAAACTGGACGACGCCGGGACGGGCAAGCTCAGGCTGGGCGTGTTCGGCACCACGGTCGTAGCGTTCTTCCTGGCTGAGATGGGCGACAAGACACAGGTCGCGACCGTGGCGCTGGTCGCGCAGTTCCATGCGTACTACGCCGTGGTGGCCGGCACCACCCTGGGCATGCTGATCGCCAATGTCCCCGCGGTGTTGCTGGGCGACAAGCTGGCCCACAGGTTGCCGGTGCGCCTGGTGCATGGCATCGCGGCGGCCATCTTCGCCTGTCTGGGGCTGGCGGCCCTGCTCGGCCTGTTCTAGGCTGCATCGACATTCATGCATGTCTGGGATCGGGTTCTTGAACCGTCCTTGACCGGTGGGGTGGGGCGGCCCGCGGTGGGGCGCAGCGAAGCCGGTCCCGCTGCGCCCCGCCCGCCCCCCGGCCCCGGCACCCCGGACAAGACCGGGTCAAGAACATGAAGGTCGATTCCGCCTGGCGTCGTTGACGCCTGGTTTCATTTATAAAATGAAACCAGGTATCTACAGACGAAACAAAAAGTTCATGAAAATTTCACGACCGTTTCATGGCAGGTCGCCATGCTGCGTGCTCCTTTGTGGACATGCGGACAACGATCATGAAAAAAATCCTGGGAGCCGGCGCGGGGCTGGCTGCGGTGTTGCTGACAGCGGGCTGCCTGTCGTCGAGCGATGACGATCCCGTTCCCGTCACCCCGGCGCCGGACGGCAGGCCGCTGGCGCTGACCATCCTGCACATCAACGATCACCATTCCCACCTGGACGCCACGTCGTCCACGCTGCAACTGAAAGTGGCCGATGGTTCGCGCAAGGCGGTCTCGGTATCGGCCGGCGGCTTTCCCCGTGTCAAGAGCGCGATCGACGAACTGGCGGCGAAGTCGCCCCACGTGTTGAAACTGCACGCCGGCGACGCGCTGACGGGCACGCTGTATTTCAACCGGGCGGGCGCGGTGGGCGAGCCCGATGCCGCCATGATGAACACCGTGTGCTTCGATGCCTTCGCACTGGGCAACCACGAGTTCGACAAGGGCGACAGCGGCTTGAAGGGCTTCATCGACCAGCTCCACGCCGGCAGCTGCAAGACGCCCGTCCTGAGCGCCAATGTCAGCTTCGCCGCGGCCTCCGCGCTGCACCCCTCGCGGGCGGCGGGCGCCGTGTCGCCGTCGGCGATCGTCGAACGCGACGGCCAGAAGATCGGCATCATCGGCCTGACGATCGCCGCCAAGACCCAGGCCTCTTCCAGCCCCGACAAAGGCACCGTCTTCGAGGACGAGGCGGTGGCGGCCCAGCGCGAGATCGACGCGCTGCGCAAGCAGGGCATCGACAAGATCATCCTGCTCAGCCATACCGGCTACGGCTACGACAAGCAGATCATCGCCAAGCTCGACGGCGTGGACGTGATGGTGGGCGGGGACTCGCATACGCTGCTCGGCCCCGACGCGATGGCGGCCACCTATGGCATGGGCGCGACGCCGGGCGGCGCGTATCCGACGCGGGTCACCGACAAGCAGGGCAAGCCGGTATGCCTGGTCCAGGCATGGGAGTACAGCCGCGTGGTGGGGGAGTTGAAAGTCGAGTTCGATGCCAAGGGCGAGGTCAGCAAGTGCGAAGGGACTCCCCATGTCCTGATCGGCGATGACTTCGCCATCGGCGGCGCGGCGGCGGGGGCGTCCGACAAGGCCGCGATCCTGGCCGACGTGCAGGCCAGCGGCTTTCTGCGGGTGACCGCTTCCAACGCCGCGGCGGCACAACGGTTGCAACCGTTCAAGCTGAAAGTGGACGAGTTCAACAAGACCGTCGTGGCACAGGCACCCGACGAACTGTGCTCGCGCCGCGTGCCGGGCGGTTCGCCCACGCAGACCGCGGGCTGGAACGACTACGGCCGTTCGAGCGCGGCCTGCAATGCGCAGGGCGACGTGACCCGGCGCGGCGGCGATATCCAGCAGATCGTCGCGCAGGCCTTCCTGGAGATCGCGCAGAAATCCTATGGCGGCGCCGACCTGACGCTGCAGAGCGGCGGCGGCGTGCGGGTGCCCCTGCAAGGCGACATCACCGCGGGCCGGGCGATCGAGGTCGTGCCTTTCGGCAACCAGCTGTACCGCCTGGAGGTGACCGCGACGGAGATCAAGAACCTGCTGGAGGACGGCATCGAGGCCACCTATGGCGGCACCGGCGCTACCGGGCCTTATCCCTACACCGGTGGATTGCGCTGGGACGTGGACGCGACCCGGCCCAAGGGCAGCCGCATCGCCAACATCGAGCTGCGCGACAGCGCCACGGGCAACTGGGCGCTGCTGGACCTGGGCAACGGCACCCGCACCTACAAGCTGTTCGTGTTGAGCTTCAACGCCAACGGCGGTGACGGCTACGCCACGCTGGCCGCGGTGCCGGCGTCGCGGCGCCTGGACGTGGGCGTGCTGGATGCCGATGTGTTCCTGGAATACATCGCGGCCCAGTCCAAGGCCGGCAATGGCCTGCCGCAGTTGCGCAAGCTCGATGCATCGCTCTACAGCACGAAGTCGCATCGTGATGCGTTTCGCGTGGATTGACGAACGTTGAATTGGTCCGGCCGTCTTGTTCCCCGAGCCTTGCAACGCAAGGGGCCGGTCTCTCGGTACGTATCGGCGCGAAGCCGGGAACGGAAAACCGGCCGCGGCGATGTTCCGCCGCGGCCAGCCGCGCCATTTAGGTCGGTCGCCTGACCAGGCACCACTGCAACGGCCGGCCCGTCGCCGGGCGGAGCGCCGGTGAACAGGGCTGTTCGGCGGGAGACGCGGTCGTCGACCGCGGCGCAACGGGGGGAATTCCACCGCGGAGACGCCGCTCGGCGGAGGGGCGGTCGTTGTCGCGGATGCCATGCAGATGAATGTCCGTACCGGGCATCTGGTTCCATTCTTGTTTCTTCGGCAGCCAACTCGCCGCGCGCGCGACCGCTTCCGGTTCAAGCGAAGGCAATCGCCGGCGGCGCCGGCGATTGCCCGGACGAAGCGGCGTCAGCCGCCCTGGATGTCGAAGCGGGTGCCGTCGCCACCTGCGTCGCCTCCGCCCTTGCCCTTGACCGCTTCCAGGTCCTCGGGCTTGACGCCCATCATGCCGGCCAGCTTGTGCAGCTCTTCGGGTGAGATGCTGCCATTCATCAGTTTCTTGAGCAGTTTCTTGATCTCGTCTTCGTCGCCGCTGTCCTCCGCTCCGCCGGCGCCTTGCGCACCTCCGGCACCCTGAGGACCTCCACCGCCTTGCGACGGATTCGTCCCCATGGCCCTGTCGACCAGTTCCTTCGCCACCATGTCGCGCTGCCAGGGTTCGAGGTTCTTGCCTAGCTCCTTGAACAAGTCCTGCGTATCCATCTTGCCGAGCTTGTTGGAGTAGTCCTGCATTTCGCCTGCGGACGGGATACCGCCGGCGCCGCCTATGCCAGAAACGCTATTGACGCTCACGCTATTTCCTTTGAAGAGTGGGGGAGTTTGGATAGCACCGACCGCGCGCCGGAGCCTTGGAGTCATCCAGGCGGGGCGGTTCTACGCGGATGAGTGGTGCCGGCGGCATCGCCGGTTCCCCGGCGGCTGGCAGGGAACCCGCATGCGGTGCGGCCGTCGCGGCATGAAATTTTCGCCAATGCGCGTGGAACCGCCCAGCGCACGTGCGCTACCCATGGAGGACCGCACGCCTGCTGGTAGCGGCGGTTCCTACTTTTCTACTCTATATGGAGGTTCATCATGGCAAGTCTGCTTCCTGGTTTGGCTTCTGGTACCGCGGATGCGGTCAGCAATGGCTACGCGGCCGATGCGTCCAAGACCGTCGTCGATAACATGAAAGCTGACACCAATCTGAAGAAAGGAGGCCGCGACCACAGCGTCCAACTTACCGGTGGTTGATTGAGCGTTGGTGCAGCGCGGACGGCCCCTCGGGGTCGTTCCTGTCTCAGGAGCGAATATGTCTACATTTCCAGAGCCATGGGCTGCTTCCACGCGCAGTCTCGGCAATTCCTATGAGCGCGACGGTGTGCTGAATTCGACCGCCTTGGCGGCGAAAGCGGGTGCCCAGCATGCCACCGAATTCCAATTGTGGGTCTCGCAGCAGGCGACTTCGCTGGCGAAGCTGAAAATCTTCGCCACGATGGCCAAGAACATCAACGACCAGCAATAGGACATTCGCCGAGTTTGGTTTTACCGGTCTTGAGTGACCATTGTCACGCCGTCTTTGGGAGGGGGGCCCATCGAGAACGGTGCTCGCAACTTCAAGGAGCAGTGATGTCGATAACGGGAAGTTCGATCAACGCCGGGCTCAGGCGAGGCGTCAGCGACGCGCTCATGTCGATTCGGAGCGCCGATGACGCCAAGGCCAATGTTGACAACGTCTCCATCTTCACCGGGATGATCAAGAAGGCGGAGGAAAGTGCCCAGGCCTCCTTGTGAGGTCATGTCGCCGTGGTCCGGCAGCCGCGGCACGCGGCTGCTTTTTTGTCTGAACCGCAAGGCTTCATTTCGATCGACCTTGCATCTATTGGAGAACTTCCCTATGTCAACCGTGACCTTCAGCAGTGTGACCTTCAACGCCGGCGATCCCTGCGGCGGCGACAGCCACGACGCCCCCCGCCATTGCGGGGGTCAGCGTCCGCCGTGGCAGGATAACTGCGACATCGGCTACCAGGGCGGCGGGCAACCGGGTGGGAACCAGGGTTGGGACTCGGTGCTCAACAACATGAATGTCCCCGAAGCCATCAAGGATCTCATCCGCCTGACGATGAAGTCGAGCCCGCAGACCGAAATGCTGCCGTCGGAGGCGAGCGCGGTCGGCACCATTCAGCGGTTCCAGAAGGACAACAACATCGGCCTGCTGTCGTATGACCAGATGAAGGAAATGGCCACCAAAGGGACGCTGGACGGCAAGCCTATTCCCGGCAGCAATCCCGAGGCGGTGCGTGACGCTGCCAAGACCTACATGGCCAACGGCGGTTCGCTGTTCGACCGAATGGAACAGGCTCGCACTGGCGAGCGCGACGGCAAGCTGGGCTCCACCGACCCGGACTACTACGATCGTTCGAAACTGTCGCAGAAACCTACCCTGGCTTCCGTCGGGCCTGGATGCTTCATGGATTCGTGCGCCAACAACCGGATCTCGCCGACCCGGCCGGAAGAGTTTTTCGCCGTCAAGACTGTGGAGAAATTCCAGCAGGACTATGGCATCGGTCCCCTTTCCTATCTGCAGATGAAGGAAATCGCCCACCGCGGCACGCTGAACGGCAGGGAGCTTCCGGGTAGCCAGGACGAGCGGGAAGACCTGCGCGACGCGGCCCGCATTTATACGGCCAACCGCGGCGAACTGTTCGGGAAGGTAGCGGGCTGCGACGGCCGTTTGTGCGTCGGCGATCCGAGGCAGTCGCTCAATGGCGTGATCTGGACGCCGCCCGGACAGTCGGGGAGCGCCAAGAGCGATACCCAGGCGGTCGAAACCATCGAACAGTATCAGCGGACCAATGGTATCGGCCTGATCTCCTTTGACCAGATGACGGAGATGGCCACGAAGGGCACGCTGGACGGCAAGCGGGTTCCCGCCGACGTGCAGCAGGCCGCGCAGGCCTATGTGGCCGATGGCGGGCGCTTGTTCGACAAGATCGAGACCGCGGTCAACGGCAAGAACGACAACCTGTTGAGCGCCGACGATGCCGCCAAGGCGCGTGAGAAAGGCCGGATCGGCATGAGCGCGGATACTGCGATCGGAACCATGGAAGCTTTCCAGAAGCTTCCGCTGATCGGCGGAAATATCTCTCGCGAGCAGATGAAGGAGATCGCCGAGAAAGGCACGTTCAAGGGAGTGGAGGTTCCGCCCGACGTCAAGCTGGCCGCGCGTGTCTTCATGGACAACGATGGCGCGATATTCGATGTCCTGGAGTCCGCCAAGACAGGCGAGCGCGACGGCACCCTGGGGGTTGGCGACTACGGTGCGGCACGCGACAAGGGATGGCTCCACGCCTGATCCCTGGCGCATCGAACCGGACCTCTGCCGCGGGCATGTCCGGGCGAGTCTTCCAGCCGTGGCCCACCTGGGTCCACGGCTGGAAAATGAAGGAGTGATTTCATGAGTATTCAACGCGTCATGCCCGGTTCGTCGGGCGCGGCCCTCGTGGACATGATCCATGCCCATGTGGGACTGCATGACCAGCGCGACGCCAACAAGGCGCGCGTCGGCAACGCGGTCGTCCGGCACGATCCGGCGCAGCCGCTGTCGCGGGCGCTGCCACATCCGGCCCGGCGTCCGGCCTTCCTGAAGACCGGCGGTCCGGCGCATGGCGACAAGGGGGCCCGCAAGTCGGCGTCCCGCCGGGACCTGGCTCGCGCGGATACAGGCGACGAGGCCGAGTTGGCTCGTTGGCCCCGCATGGAGGCGGGCGATCGCATGGCGGGCCCGATTCCGAGCAACGATCTGATGGGCGTCGCGGTGCGTTCCGAACCCGTGCATGGCCGGCGCATGGCGCTTCAGCTGTCGAGTGGACATGCTCCCACCCGCAGGAGCGTGCCGACCATGCAGGGCCGTGCGCAGGCCGTGGTTGCGGTTGCGGCGCGGCAGGCCATGCTCGGACGCGACCGTGCCTGTGCGTGGTTGTTTCGCCAGCCGGAATCGGCCGGTCAGGTGGCGGTCTGACGTCCTCCTGCGGCGCAACGGGCGGACGCCGCTGTTTCCGCCTTCTTTTCAGTCAAGGCGAGTACCGTGAACCGAGAACAGGATTTTCTTGACCCGGCCTTTTTAAAGCCCCAGGTGCTTGCCCATGCCGACCCGCGCACGTGGGCCGCGCCCGAGGACGGCCTGCCTTCGCATCGAACCCGGGCGATGCTTCGCAAGTAGCGCACCGGGGTTCCCCTTCTCCGGCATCCGGCGCCTCCCCGGGGGAGAGCGCTGCGCCATTCACATGTTCAAGCCGAGGTTAAAATGACGTTAGTCGCTGCGTGCAGCGGCCTGCTGGCCGTCGTGCAACTGCGCCAGAGTGGCTTGCAAAGACCCGTTTTCAACAGGAAAGGAAACTTGGAAGAAGACCGGCCGGACGATATGACGGGGCAGGGGGTCAAGGACCTGCTGGCGGACCTGGCAAACCTGTCGGGGCAGGCTGCGGCGGAGCGCCCGGCATTGGAACTGCTGATCGGCGACATCCTGACCCGTACCTCGGTCGAGCCGGCCGGACTCGATCTCTACCTGTGCGTGACAGGCCTGCTGCCGCCGTGCGAATGCACCTTGCCGCCTTCGGCGCTGGCCGGGCGCGAGCGCGCCGGTTATGAGCTGCTGTGGCATGCGGACCAGGGCCGCTACATCGTGGTGCGCAGAATCCCCTTGCGGATGCTCAGCGGGGAGCGGGGCGTCATGGACGAGATTCTCAATACCGCCGATCTGGCGCAAGGCTGCCTGCGGGAAATCGCGGGCAAGTAGCGGGCTGAGGGTGGTCATGCGGCGGACGGCGGCGTGTCGCCGTACTCGCTGCGCACCGCGGCGCGCACCCGCGACACGCGCGAGCGAACCGTGCCGATCGGGATCTGCAGCTGCCGGGCCGCCTCCTCGTAGGTAGAGTCGCCGTCAAGCACCGCTTCGAAGGTCGAACGGATCTTTGCCGGCAATGCATCCAGCAGGTCATCCACTTTCTGCGCGATCTGGCGCCGCTCGTACTGCATGGCGGGATCGGCATTGGCGTCAACCAACTGCTCCATGAAGTTCTCGTCGACCATCTCATAGCGATCGGCCACATTGCGGCGTACCTGGTTGCGAGCCAGGTTCAGCGCGATCCCGAACAGCCAGGTCGAAGGCTTGGACAGACCCGAGAACCGATGGGCACACCGGACAGCCTCGATGAAGGTGTTCTGCACCACGTCTTCCGCGTCTTCATGGTTGCCGACATAGCGATGCACGAAACGCAGAAGGTGGCCGCGATGCTGTGAGTACAGCGCGACGACGTCGATCGCCGCGCCCGGAGACGTCTGTTCCGCCTGCTCATGGCTGCGGGTGTGGGGGGCATCGTGGCCGGCATCATCGGTGGGCATGTTCATGCGGTTCTCCTTTCGGAAGCACTCGTTCGATGAGTGTGTGTTGAGGGGCATGGACGCACGATAGCGACGTGTCCGGCGCTTGAAAGCATTCCTTGAACATTCGTGAGACTTTGAAAGTTTTTGAGGAATCGGCGCCGATCGCGTGGAACCGCGCCGAAGGGCCGGTGTGCGGCGTTGGCAATGGAACCCGGCTTTCGATGTACGCCACCCAAGGCCATGAACCAGATCACCCGCATTTCTCTGAACAGCCATCATCCTGAACATGCGCCGGTCCCCAAGCCGCCGCAGCCGTCCAGGCCGGTGTCGTGGCAGTCTTTCACCCCCGGCCAGGGGTATGTCGAGTTCACCTCTCCCGATGCCATCAACAATCAGGCCGGTGTGCGAGAGGGGTTGGGAAACCGCAACCGCAGCCTGGCCCAGCGCCTGGAAGTGCCTGTGCCCATGCTGCCGCAGCGCTATGTGTCGCCACGGAATGCGCGTTCGGGCAAGACCGGACGCAAGAAAGAAGATGGCAGCGATGGCGCCTTCCTGGCTCCGCTGGAGGATGCGCTGGATCTTTTGTCCCGCGACGAAGGGGACGGTGGCAAGGAGGCGCTGGAGTCCCATTTGCGGCGCCACTTCGAGCCGCTGCAGCAGTACCACGTGCTGTTCGAGGCGTTCCACGCGCTGGAAAACGAAGACTTGCCGCCTCGCAAGAAGAAGGCCATGCGCCGTACGCTCGACGGCATGATGAGCGAGTTGGTGCAAAAGCATCCGCACGAACTGCGCAAGGCGCTACAGGAAAGCGACGAGCTGGTGTCCGCGGTCGATGCCATGTCGGAGGACATGCCGACGTCGGTGCGCGATCTGCGATTCCTGATCGGCGCCAAGGCCAGGGGCAACATGGACACGCCCTTGACGCCCTTGACGATGCTCAAGGCGTTGATCAGGAATTTCGGGGCCGACAAGTGCGTGCAGGCCATGGGCACGCTGCGCTCTCGCATGATGTCGGGGTTCTGACGTGGATTTCAGGAGGCGGGCGCCGTGAAATCGGACTTGCGCAACAATCCCCTGCGCAGCATGGGACGCTACTGGTTGACCATGGCCGACAGCTCGGCCTTTACCCTGGTTCGTTCGGCTGTCTGGGCCGCCGAGTCGCTGCGCAATGACCTGGCCGACCAGGCTCGACTGGCGACTCGCCAGAGCAGCGCCGAACTCGCGGTCGTGCTGCTGACCGCGGCCGAATCGGGCTGGGGCAAGGGCAAGGCTACTCAATTGGTGGGGCAGATCGTCGATCTTTCCGGGCCGGCGCAGCACTTGCGCGGCCGCGTCTATCTGCTGGTGCGCGACACCATGGCCAGGTTGCCGCTGGTGCTCTGGCCGCAGGAAAAACAGGCCGCGCGTCGAGATCTGCTGGAAGAACTGACGCGTCAGCTCAACCAATACCAGATCGAGATGACCGCTCATCCCTCGCGCGAGGAATTGCGCGAGCGGCTCTGGCGCGAAGCAGTGACCGGCCAGCGCAAGAGCGAAACGCGCCAGCGCGGTTGAAACGCGCCGGCCCTGTCACGAAAGGAAGGCACCATGGAAGAACTGGTACTGCGGCTTGCCGGGGAGTGCCGCATGCAGCAGGCGGTGGCGATGAGCACGTTGGAAAGCGGCGTGCAGCTCTTCGCCTACCCCCTGTCCGAACAGCGGATCCTGCTGGCCCTGGGCGTGGGGCCCGACGCCGCGCTTACCGCGGGGGAACTGCTGTCGCGCCGCGCCGCGCGTCTGCGGGAAACCGGCGGCTGGCTGCCGTCGATGTTCAATGATGGCAGTCTTTACCTGGTGCGTCGCCTGAGCGCGCAAGAGGAAGAGGGCGGCGACGCATTGGCATCGCAGCTCAGGCTGGCGCTGGAGATACTCAATTGACGCCGGGTGTCAGCGGGGATGCGCGCCTGCCGTATCCCGTGGATGTCGGTGACGCGGGGCAGATCCACAATGCCGCCGATGCGCTGCCCGCGGCCAGGACCCGATCGACCCTGCTCCCCGCGGAAGAGGCCCTGTCCCTGCCGTCGCCCGCCTTCACGCCCGACCCGGCGCTGCAACTGCTGGGTCGCTTGATGGGCGCGCGTCTCTGCACCGACAACCTCGCCTGGCGCGGTAATCCGGTGGCTGTCATGCGCAGCCTGCAGAAGCGGCTGGTGGAACATGCGTTGAACCTTCCGGAAGATCGCAGGGAACCCGCGATGCGCGCCATCCGCACCGTCGAACTGGCGGTGGCCTGGAGGCTGCGCTGGCTGCAAATGAAGCGCAGCGATGCGGAAAGTCAACTCATCCAACCACAGCAGGAAGATCATGCGACGTCCCCGATCGAGTGATGCCACGTCTCAGGAACTGCAACTGGCCATCGGCCTGGTTTGGGGGCATCTCAATGCCTACCAGTACGAACCGGCGTATGACCTGGCCATGGGCTGCCTGCAGCTCTGGCCGGGGGACTCCTGGCTGCAGCTGATGTGCGACTACGCCGCCGCCGAACTGATGGAGCCGGTCGACGATAAACGGTTGCGCGCGTTGCGCACCACCGAAAACGGGGCATGGGTGGATCTGGTGCTGCGGCGTCTTCCGCCGCCGGGCATGGGAGGGGCAGGAAAATCATGAAGGCCATGTGGATCGTCCTGCTGCTCAACCGGTTCGCGGGCCAGTTGGCCAAGCGCGCCGAACTGTTGGCGGCAGCGTTGGTGATCGGCATCGTCTTCATGCTGGTGCTGCCCATGCCGCTGTGGCTGCTGGACATGATGATCGCGTTCAGCTTGAGCGCTTCAGGCCTGATCGTGATCGTGGCCATGTACATGCCCGGGCCGACCGCCTTTTCCACCTTTCCGGCAGTGTTGCTGCTGACGACGCTGTTCCGGCTTGCCATTTCGGTATCCACCACGCGCCTGATCCTGCTGGAGGCCGAGGCCGGCCATATCGTCGAGACCTTCGGCAACTTCGTGGTGGGCGGCAACCTGGCGGTGGGCCTGGTGATTTTCCTGATACTGACCGTGGTGCAGTTCATCGTCATCACCAAAGGATCGGAGCGTGTGTCGGAAGTGTCGGCGCGATTCTCGCTGGATGCGATGCCGGGCAAGCAGATGTCGATCGACAGCGACCTGCGCGCGGGCATCCTGACCGCCGACGAAGCCCGGGCCAAGCGGGCGCACCTGGGCCAGGAGAGCCAGCTTCACGGGGCCATGGACGGTGCCATGAAATTCGTCAAGGGGGATGCCATCGCCAGCCTGTGCATCACGGCGATCAACCTTATCGGCGGCATCACCATCGGTATCGTCCAGCGCGGCATGGACGCGGGCGAGGCCATGCACGTCTACTCGATCCTGTCCATCGGCGATGCCTTGATCGGACAGATTCCGGCGCTCCTGATCGCGCTCGGCGCGGGCATCATCACCACGCGCGTGAACAACGACAACAAGGAGGAAGGCGAAGAGACCAATATCGGACGCGACATCGCGGCCGAGCTGTTCGCCGAACCCAAGGCCTTGCTGACCACCGCGGCCATCGTGTTGTTGTTCGGCCTGGTCCCCGGCATGCCGTCGGCGGTATTCGTGGTGCTGGCGGCCGGGTTGGGCATCGCCGGCGTGACCGGCCTGCTCAAGCCGCTGGCCGATGCCGAGATGCGGCGCGAGGCCGAGGAGCAGGAAAGAAAGAACGCGCGCATCGTCGATTTGACCAACTTCTCCGCCACGACACCGTTCATCCTGCGTCTGCCGGAATCCTTGCGCAACACGGTCGAGGCCGAGACGATCCGTACCGCTGTGCGCGTGATGCGCAACGGCATGCTGGAGCGGCGGGGCATTCCCGATATCAAACCCGTGGAACTCGAGTACAGCCAGGCGATGCCGGCTGACCGGGCGCATTTCCTGATGGCCGAGGTGCCGCTGGTGGACGACGAGATCATGCTTGGCTGGGGGGCCACCCGCGAGTCGTTGGAGCGGGTGCAGGAGCTGGGTTTCCAGGCGTTCGAGCGCAACATCGCGGGTTCGCGCCGGCGCCGCGTCTGGGTCAAGATGGACGACGAGTCCAGGCTGTCCGAGGCTGGTATCCAATGCCAGCGCTGGGAAATCGTGTTCGCCGCCGACATAGAGGTCGAGATGCTGCGCAATTGCCAGATGTTCGTCGGCGTCAACGAGGTGATCCGCTTCACCATGTGGGCCGAACGCCGCTATCCCGAACTGGGCAAGGAGGTGCTCAAGTCGGTCACCCTGCCGCGCCTGACGGAGGTGGTGCAGCGTCTCGCGCGCGAAGGCGTCGCGCTGCGCAACGCGCGGCTGCTGCTGGAAACCACGCTGGACTGGGCGCCCAAGGAGCGCGATCCGGACGTGATCGCCGACTACGTGCGGCTGGCCTTCAAGCGCCAATTGTGTTTCGAGGCCTCGCGCGACGGCTTGATCGAGGTCATCCTGCTGTCGCCGGAGTTGGAGGACATGCTGCGCAACGCCATGCGCCAGACCAGCCAGGGCAGCTATCTCGACATCGATTCGGAAGTCGAGCAGACCTTGCTGGACCGCCTGAACGATCTTTGTACCAACGTATGTACGCCAATCACCCCGCCGGTCCTGGTGACGGCAGCCGACATCCGACGCTCGGTGCGCAAGTTGATCGAGGAAGAGTTCTTTCCGGTGCCGGTATTCGCCTTCTCGGAGTTGACCCAGCATGCCAAGGTCAAGCCGGTGGGGATGATCGAGGTCTGAAGCGCCGGGGCGCGGGAACCAAGGGGCTTGGCGGGACATTCATGGAATAGACGACACAGAGGCGGCTTGTGCCAAACCGCCGCCGGTCCGGGCCCTTTGCAAGGACGACATCATGCCCATCGACAACCGCTACAACATGCCACCCACCGGGAGCCAGGGTTACGGCTTCGGCGGTCCTGCCCACCAGCAGGGCGCCCCTTACGTCTCCCAGCCGCCGCGAAACCCCTTCGGATGGGCTGAACGCCTGATGGTCAAAGTCGATGACTATGTCACCGGCAAGGCGGAACAGAAAGTGGACTATTTCACCAGCATGAATGCCTACCTGGCAGGACGCAGGCAGCACATGGACAGCCAGGCCGGGCCGTACTCCCGACCCCCTTCCCCTCATGGCTATCCCGCCTACCCCGCCGCCCAAGGCATGCCCCCGCATGCCCCCGCGATGGGAGGGCCGGAAGATCCGATGGTACAGGAGCTCCGGCAGATGTTTGGCCACATCTTGACCCGATTCGCCGATTTCGAGCGGTCCGTGGACCAACGTCTTTCCGCAATGGAGGCAAGAATCGACCGCTTCGTGCCGGCCATGCCGGGAGCGAGGCCCCAGGCGGAAGACGCCGTGCGCCATTCTCCACCGCCGCGGATACGAAGGAAGGACGTGGCGACAGGGGACAGGAGCCCCGCGTCGGGAATGAGGCCCTCCGCGCCGCCGCCGCTTCCGCCCCGGCCGGACGGGTCTTCGCAAACGCAAGCCGCCGACCCTCGGGAACGGCGCGCCGAATGGGACCGTAGAAGCATGGACACGTCGGTCTCGGAGCACGATACCGACGATGGCCGCTTCAGCGACGAGGGTCCCTCGTTCTCGCGCCGCCGGCGGCCTCCTCCTCCCCCACCCAGGCAGGCTTCCTCGCAGGCCGCCGGAAACACACCGGGACTGGCTGCCGGCACCAGCGATCACGTGCGGAACCAATACGCGGCGGATTTTTCCGGCGAGCTGCGCGCCAACGTCCAGGCCGAGACGCAGACCAAGGACGATGGGCGCCGGCACGCCTTGAGATTGACCCATTGAACCGGCGCGCCAGGCGCGAAGAAGGACGAATGCGGCATGGACAGTGGACCGGCCGCATTCTTGTATGCATGACGCAGTGACATCGGAGCGTAGCCATGAACCTACCGGAAAAGAAAGCGGCCTTGCCGCGCAAGGTGATGTCGATGACGCATGAGCGGGCGCTGGAGATCATCGAGCGTGCGCAGCGGGATAAATATCTCGCGCGAGAGGTGGATGAACTGCGTGAGAAGTGCGGCCAGTTCATTGGCGACCTGATGCACGAGGTTGGCCAGGAAATCGCGGCGAAGGAGCGCAAGATTCCCGTCCTGCTGCGCAACCGGGAGGAGTCCGCCATTTCGCTGCGCAGCGCCGCCGCGCACCGCGAGCAGCGCGCTCGCGAACGGCGCGAGCTGGCCGAGGCGGTGGTGATGGGAGCGTTGTTCAACAGCGGCAATCCGGATTGGGATCCGCTGGATCCGGCTACGTACGAAACCGACCGCGGCGGGTTGCTGATGGCCCTGCTGAAAACCACCAGGAAATGGGTGGAATAGGGCCCGCCGTCGATGAAGGAGCAATCATGCAGGAACTGCGAATACTGAGCGGATACCATCGCGGCGCCACCTTGCCGCTGGACGAGGGCGCGACCCTGGCCATCGGGGCTGAGGAAGATGCCGACGTGGTGCTGGCCGATCCCGGGATCGCGGGGCGCCATGCGCGCTTGTCTTGCGATGTGGGAGCCTGGATGCTGGAGCCGGCCGATGGCGAGGTGCGGGGCCAGGACAACAATATCGCTCGGGATCGGGTGCTCCTGGCTGACGGGGCATTCGCCCGTGTGGGTGCCATCTGGCTGGCGATATGCGACAGCGACGCGCCCTGGCAGGATCCCCCCGCCGAGCCCGTCGATGGGCCGTCGCAGGAGGCCGATCGGAATGCGACTGGCCCGGACGAGGAGCCGGCGGAGGGGGGAGCCGCAACAAACATGCAGGCGCAGCCCGCGGAGTCAGCCGCCACCGAGGTGACTCCGCCGGTCCGCCCTTCACGCGGATTGCGCGTGGTGCTGATTCCTGTGACCGCCATGGCAGTGCTGTCGGCAGCGGCCGCCTATGCCTTGACCGGCCATCCGGCCGCAGATGGCGAAACGGCCGTGCGCGAGGCGGCCGAGGCGGGTCGCCTTGTGGCCATGCCGCGTCGGCTGCCGCCCGACGAGCTGCAGGCAGCCCTGCGCAAGCGTCTGGCGGAGATCGACTTGTTGTCCCGCCTCGCGATCGACCTGCGGGACCAGGAGTGGACGATACGCGGCGCCTTGAGCGACGACGACGCCGAGCGCCTGCAGCGCGCGCTGCGCGCGTTCTCCGACAGATATGTGGTCGATTTTCCGGTTCATGTGAAGATAGGGAGCGCCGAGGCCATGCTGCCTTTCCGGATTGTCCAGGTGATCGCCGGCGACGATCCCAGCATCGTCATCGACGACGGCCGGCGTTTGTACGTGGGAGATGAGTACCGCGGGGTGCGGCTGGCGGCGATGGCTGGCAACCAGCTCAAATTCACGGGCAAGCAGACGCTGAACGTCGCATGGTGACGAGCGCGTCGATGCCTGCCACGGACTTCGGGCAATCGCTGGAACAGCGCCTGGGGCAAGCGCGTGTTCGCCTGGAGAATGCCGCGGCCGGACTGCCGCCGCGTCCCGGTTTTACGAGCGAGGGTCGGGTGGCACAGGTGCTGGGCACGTTGGTCGAGGCCCATATGCCGCCGGTGCGCATAGGCGAACTGTGCACGCTGCGTAATCCCGACGACCTGGGCAGGGACATGCTGGCCGAAGTGGTGGGCTTTACCGATAAGGCCGCGATCCTGTCGGCCTTGAGTCCGCTGGAGGGTGTTTCCACCCGCACGGCCATCGAGCCGCTTCGGCGTGCCCATTCCATCGAGGTGGGCGACCACCTGTTCGGTTGTGTGCTGGATGGTTTCGGACGCGGGATGTTCCGGGCGCCGGCGGCGCGCGGGAATGCCGCCACCTGGCGCGGGATGTCTCCGGTCATGCGCGATGCCCCGGTGGCCACCGACCGTCCGCGCATCGCCACGCCGCTGGCCACTGGTGTGCGCGCCATCGACGGCCTGCTGACGATGGGCGTGGGCCAGCGCATCGGGGTGTTCGCCGGGCCCGGCTGCGGCAAGACCACGCTGATGGCTGCCATCGCGCGCGGATGCGAGGCCGACGCCATCGTGTTCGGCCTGATCGGCGAACGTGGACGCGAGCTCAACGAGTTCCTCCAGCACGAGCTGGACGATGAACTGATCCGCAAGACCGTGGTGGTATGCGCCACATCCGACCGCACATCGATGGAGCGTTCGCGCGCGGCTTTTACCGCCACTGCCATCGCCGAAGCTTTCCGCGACCGCGGCAAGCGGGTGCTGCTGCTGATCGATTCGCTGACCCGGTTCGCCCGCGCTCAGCGCGAGATCGGCCTGGCCGCCGGCGAGCCACCGGCGCGCGGCGGTTTTACCCCCTCGGTCTACACCATGCTGCCGCGCCTGATCGAGCGCGCCGGCGGCACCCCGGAGGGATCGATTACCGCCATGTACACCGTGCTGGTGGATGGCGAGTCGACCTCTGACCCCATCGGCGACGAAGCCAAGTCGCTGCTGGACGGACACATCCTGTTGACGCGCAAGCTGGCCGAGCAAGGTCACTATCCGGCCATCGACGTGCTGGCCAGCATCAGCCGGGTCATGAGCAACGTGACCACGCGCGAGCACCGCCAGGCGGCGTCGCATTTTCGCGAGTTGATGGCGCGCTACCAGGAAATGGAGTTGTTGATACGCCTGGGCGAATACAAATCGGGCGCCGATCCGGTCGCCGATCGCGCCATGCAACTGCGCCCCGAGCAGTTGGCCTTCCTGCGCCAGGATACGACCACGCGATCTGCCTATGACGAAACCATCGACAAGTTGATGGGGATGCAGGGATGACCGCGCGTGCGGATGCCGGCCTGGGGCGACACGGGCGGCGCGGTGCGCGGCGCGAGGTCGCGGATCTACCCGAGCCCCGCGCGCCCGACCGCCGGCTGGACCAGTTGCTGCATGTGCGCAAGCAGCGCCTGGGGCGGCTGGAGCGCGAGCGCAACGAGGCGCGCCAGGCGTGGCGAGAACAGCGGCACGGCCAGCGCGCGCTCAAGCAGCGTTGGCGTGATGCCCGTGAGCAGGCGCAGGCGCAATGGATGGCGGCACGCGCGGCATTCTCCGGGATGAGCATCACCAGCGGCGAGTTCCGCAAGGCCAGGGCGGTCTACGAGCGGATGAAGAAAGAAGCCAGTCAGCTGCGTGTCGATTGCCAGCAGGCGCTGCAGGCCTGCCGTGCCGCCGGTACCGATTTTTTCGAGGCCAGGCGGCGGGTGATGCAGGCCGATCGCCAGCAGGAAAAACTCGGCGTGCTGCGCGATGAACTGCGCGCGGCCGAGGCCGCCCGCAACGTCGAAGCTTGACCCATGGACTGGGCCCGGATCGTCCCGCTGCCATCGGACCCACCAGTCCGGCACGATGCACCGCTTATCCGCCGGGGCACCGCCGCATTGTCGCGCAAGCTGCAGGAACAGCAGACTGCACGCACCGAGGCCGCGCGCAACGAGGCGGAGCACCGTCAACACCAGGTTGTGCAACACGCGCAGGCTCGCCAGGCCCGTCAGTTGCAAGGGGGGCTGCTGTCCAGGCAACAGGTCGAACGCGATGCGCGCCAGCCGGCGGTGATGGCCGTCGAGCAAGCGTCCTCCGAATCGGAGCCGGCGACGTCGGTGGCTTTTGGCCGGGGCGAGGGCGGTGGCGCTGGCGGACATGACGGCAGTCCCGAGGGCGCGGTTTTCGCGAAGAACGATGCTGCCGACGGCGGCCTCGATCGCGAGATGCTGCTGGGGTGGCTGGCGGAGGGAGAGGAAAACGGTATTTTCGAGCTGCTGCTGCCCGGTGGCGACCGCCTGGCGGTGGCGGCCGATATCGGCGCCCGCCAGGCCTGCTTTCTGCTTACACCTTCCAGCGATCGGCTGCGAGCCTTGCTCAATCGTCAGCGCGTGGAACTGGAGGAGGGGCTGGCGCAACGTATGGACAGACACGTCAGGTTGGCGGTGCTGTAGATAGAAGGGGGAGGCCGGCGGCGTATCGCAGCGATGTGATACGGCCTGGCCGAAGGGCCGCCGCCTGGAACGTGAAACCAGCCACCGATCATGCACCCATGTCCGAATCTTCCCTTGGAGCTGCGCCCGCGGGCGCCACCCCGTGCCGCTTGCTGCGGCACGCGCCGGCAGTGAGCCGGGCCGGTGCCGCATTGAGCCGTTCAATAGGGCGCGGCGTGCGCCTGGCGCTGCCCGATCCCGCTGTCGAATGCCTGCTGCTGCCCGCTGCTGGCGCCGTTCGTCCATGCGAGGAGGGGCGGTGGCTGCGGCTGGAGACCGCCGCCGGGCCGCTTTGGCTGGAAGACGGCGCCCGCATGCTGGCCGCATTGAGCGGTCTGGACGGCGTTGACGAAGGCAGCGCCCAGGCCTGGCCGCCGTGGCTGGCCGCCGCGGTGGCCGGTCGCCTGCAGGGTACGCCGCTGGCCACGCTGATTGCCGTGCGGCCGGTTCCCGCTCCGGACGAGGCCGAGGGCGTCCCGCAGCTGTTGCGCCTGCGCGACGGCGGCCACGCGCTGTGCGGGACAGCGGTGGCCGCGCCGCAGGTATGGCTGGCGATGCTGGCCGAGGCCGACGGGCGAACCCAGGCGCTGAGCATGCCCTTGCGGGATTGGTTGCCGCTGGTCCTGGGCTGGCCGGTGCCGCTGGCCGAACATCGCTTGCCGGTCGATCTCGTGCGCGAGCTTGCAGCCGGCGACCTGATTCTGCCCTCCACACCGTATTTCGATACCGCCGGCCGCGGAAGGCTGACGCTGGCCGGAAGCCGCTGGCGGGTGCGCCATGCCGGGCCGGGGCATTTGCACATACTGAACGAGGAGAGTGATGTGATGGGCGATTCGATGGATGACGAAATGCTGGACACCGGCCTGGGCGGGCCGATGGAAGCGGACGGCCCGATGGATCCGGACGGCCCGGCCGCACGAACCGACACCGAAGAGGACGGCAAGGACGGCGTCGATGGCGATTCACTTCCGCGGGTGCCGGGAAGCCTGGAGCTGCCCCTGCGTTTCGAGCTGGGCCGCCTGCATGTGAGCCTGGACCGCCTGCGGTCCCTGGGCCCGGGGGTCGTGCTGGAACTGCGCGGTGGTTCTCCCCATGAGATCGCCATCGTCTGCGGCGGCGGGCAAGTGGGCCGTGGCGAAGCGGTGGACGTGGAGGGGCGGCTGGGCGTGCGCATCACCCATTGGGGCCTGGCATGCTGAGCGGCCAGTTCGACGTCATTTCGTTTTCGGTCCTGCTGGCAATGATGGCATTGGTGCCGCTGATGGTGGTGACCACGACCTCGTTCCTGAAGATCGCGCTGGTGCTGCTGGTACTGCGCAACGCCGTGGGGGTGCAGCAGGTGCCGCCCACCATGGCGATCTACGGCATCGCGTTGGCGCTGTCGATCTTTGTCATGGCGCCCACGGTGCAGGAAGTCGGCAAACGTGCGCTGGCCGTCGACAGCAGCCATCCGGCGGCCGCGCGCACGACCCCGCTGCTGCAGCGGGCACAGGACGCCTTCGAGCCGATGCGGGCGTTCATGCTCAAGGTCAGCAAACCCGATCAGCGCGAGATGTTTCTGGCCTCGGCCAAGAAGCTGTGGCCCAAGGAGGCATCCAAGGACGCCCAGGCGAGCGATGCGTTGATCCTGATCCCGGCTTTCGTGGTGTCCGAACTGCAGACCGGATACGAGATCGGCTTTCTGATCTACATCCCATTCGTGGTGATCGATCTGTTGATCTCCAACCTGCTCATGGCGCTGGGCATGCAGCAGGTCAGTCCCCAGACCATCACCATTCCGCTCAAGCTGTTGTTGTTCACGCTGGTGGACGGATGGGCCAAGCTGCTCAACGCCCTGGCGATGTCCTATCTGTAACGCGGCTCGCAAAGGAAACGGCCATGGCCAATACCATCAATTTTTTCCAGCAGGGCCTGTGGATGGCGGTGATGATGTCCGCCCCGCCGCTCCTGATCGCGACCTTGCTCGGCCTGTGCGTGTCGCTGGTCCAGGCGGTGACGCAGATCCAGGACCAGACGCTGCCTTATGTGGTCAAGCTGGCAGCCGTGGCCGTCACGCTGACCGCCATGGGGCGCTGGATCGGCGTGGAGATGATCCGCCTGGCCGAACTGGCTTTCATCATGGTGCCGGACGTCGGTCGCTGAGTCGGTCATGCACGCTTCGCTGCTGCTCGACATCCAGGCGGTACTGGTCACCATGGCGCTGGTGACGCCGCGTGTGCTGGTCTGCCTGGTGATCCTGCCAGGCTTCGGCCTGAACGTGCTGACCGGCATGGCCAGGAACGCGGCCGCCATGGCCATCGCGCTGCCCGCCGCGCTGCCGACCTTTCAATTCGTACAGCGCAGCGCGCCGGACTTCCTGACGTCGGGCGTGCTGGTATTCAAGGAGGCCATGATCGGGCTGATGTTCGGCCTGATGATGGCGATTCCGTTGTGGGTGGTGCAGTCGGTCGGTTCGATTTTCGACAGCCAGCGTTCACCCATCCAGATCCAGGCCAACAACGCCAGCGTCGACCGGGACGCCAGCGCCACCGGCGCGCTGCTCGTGCAGGCCATGGTCCTGGTGATGGTGCAGGCCGGAATGTTCTCGGCCATGGCGCGCATCCTGATCGAAAGCTATGCGGCATGGCCGGCCCATGCCTTGACGCCGCCGTTCGAGCCTGGCCATCTCGACGTCGTCGTCAAGCGTTTCGGCCAATTGTTCTGGTACATCGTGGTGTACGGCGCGCCGGTGCTGATTCCGCTGGTGCTGATCGAGTTCTGCTTCGCAATCGTAGGCGTGTTCGCGCCCAATCTGCAGGTGTCGTTCGCCTCGTCGCCGGTCAAGAGCCTGGTGGGACTGCTGATCTTGCTGCTGTACTGGTCGACCTTTTCGCACTACGTGGCGGGCGACTTCGCGCGGCTGCTGGATTTGGCCGCCAGTTTGATGGAGACCCGCTAGTCCGCAGGCTGGCCAGGAGGAACCCGCATGAGCGAGGAAAAGAACGAAGAACCGACCGACAAGAAAATCGAGGACGCCAAGAAAAAAGGCCAGATCGCCGTCAGTCGCGATCTCGCCCGGCTGGCCATGTTGTTGGTGGTAGCGGAAATCGCCTTTGCCACCGAAGGACTGTGGCGCGGCGCCATCTTCGGGCTGATGGATGCCGGCGTCGGCGCCGTCGGCCAGGATTTCTCCACGGCCATGCAGAACCAGTTGATGGCGGCGTTGACCTTGCTGGCGGTGGTGTTCTTCGTCGTCTTTATCATCTGCCCGGTGGTGGCCGTGGCCGCCCACTGGGGCCAGTTCGGTGCGCTGGTCGCCACCGAGGCACTGGAACCCAAGTTCGACAAACTGAACCCGGTCAACGGCTTCAAGCAGATCATCTCGAAGAAGAAATTGGTAGAGCTGTTGATCACGGTAGGCAAGGCAACCTTGATCGGACTTTTGTCCTACAGCCTGATTCGTGGCCATCTGGCCAGTATCGTCTCGCTGGCCGGAGGCGAGCCCAAGGATGTCTACGAGGCCTTCGTCGCGCTGCTGCGCGCGATTTTCCATGTCTTCGTCGTCGTGTGCCTGGTGCTGGGGATCATCGACTTTGCCGTCCAGAAGTACTTCCACAAGAAGGAACTGATGATGGACATGGAAGAGATCAAGCGGGAGCACAAGGAATCCGAAGGCGACCCGCTGATCAAAGGCCAGCGCAAGCGTCTGGCGCGCCAGTGGGCCAACGAGACGCCGGCGGCCAGGACCGAGGATGCGAATGCCGTGGTGGTCAACCCCACGCACTTCGCGGTGGCGATGTTCTACGACACCGACGAGGCCATGGTGCCGGTCGTGCTGGCCAAGGGCAAGGACGAGGTGGCCCAGGCCATGATCCGGCGCGCGCACGAACGCGGCATTCCGGTCATCCGCCACGTCTGGCTGGCGCGCACGCTATATGCGACCTGCCGCGAAGATACCGCGATTCCGCGCTCGAGCTACCAGGCGGTGGCCCAGGTGTATGCCGTCGTGCATGAGCTGGTCGCCAGGGGAGAGGTGCAGCGCGAGGTGGAACTGGAGGCCTTTGGCGAGCAACCGAAAGAATAGATGCCAGATCCCGGAAGCGAACCGACAATGAAAAGTCCACTGCTGGAAGATAGGCGCCCGCGACCCGAGCATGGGCCTCCGGCCGAAGCCAGGGCGGGCAAGCGGGCCCGCCATGAGACCGAATCCCGCTTGCATCCGGGCGGACGCAACAAGCTGGCATTCGACAGCGCGGACGAACCCGAGGCGTTGCTGGGCGGTGCGCTTGGCGCGAGCGCGTCGCGGAGCGTGGATTTTCTGTTGGAAGAGGGCGATGTGTCGAGCCGCCGTATCGTGGGCAGTGGCGACCGCGCCCATCATCTGGCGCTGGCGCCCGGCGCAGCGCGGAGCGAAACGGTGCCGCCGGTGCACGGCCGCGAACCGCTGGTGCTGCCGCTGCGTCCTCAGTCACGCGCGGAGTGCCGGCGCCGCTGCGGCAGGGGAGGCTTCTGCGATCCTGCGTCCGATCTGGGCTGTGGTGGCGAATATTGCGGTAATGCTGTCATGCGCGAGTCGCTGTAGCGCGGCGGGAACCGAAGCGGCTCGCACATCCACCCACACATTATCCAGTCAGACCAAGATGGAGCCGGAACCATGCAGGCAGCCATACAGGCAGGCGCTTCCGCGGGCGCGCCGTCCGCGATCTCTCCGCGTGGCGCGGGCGTGCACGTGGACATCCAGCCCAATCACGCCGATATCGAGCAGTTCAAGGCCATGTTCGAGCAGCATCTGAAACGGGACGCCATGCGCATGAAGCCCAATACCGATTCCCTGGGCAGCGCGCTGGCTCAGCGTACGACGAATCTTGCCTCGCAGGTCAAGCAGGACCAGTTGTACGTATCCAAGCTGCTGGAGCAGGCTTCCCGAACCGGGGATTCCCTGCAACTGATGAAAGCCATGATGGCCCTGAACGACTATCAACTGCGCGTGCAGACTATTTCCAAGACGGTTTCCAAGGCCTCCTCGTCGGTCGATTCCCTGACCAAGTTGCAGTAAGGCGGAGCGCCACATGCCCATCCCATCGAGCTTGCCTCGCTCCGGAAATCTGTTGCGCGTGGCTTGCGTTTTCCTCTTGCTGATGCTGCTTGCCGCCTGTTCCAAGATGGTGACGCTGCAGGCCGGATTGACCGATATGGATGCCAACGAGATCGTCCTGGCACTCAATCGCAAGGGCATCCAGGTCGACAAACAAAAGAGCAAGGAAGGCGTCACCCTGCTGGTCAAGGACAGCGAGCTGTCGCGCGCCACCGAGACCATGAACGCGGCCGGTTTGCCGCGCCGCAGCCTGTCCAACCTGGGCGAGGTGTTCAAGAAGCAGGGCATGATCTCATCGCCCATGGAGGAGCGCGTGCGCTATCTCCACGGCCTGTCGGCGGAGTTGGAGTCGACCATGCTGCAGTTCGACAAGGTCGTGGTCGCGCGCGTGCATGTCGTGCTGCCCGAGCGTATCGCTCCGGGAGAACCGGTTCAGCCGTCTTCAGCCGCGGTATTCATCAAGTATCGCCCGCCGCTGGACGAGGATGTCATCGTGCCGCGTGTGCGCAGACTCGTGGCATCCAGCATTCCCGGTCTGTCGAGCGATGACGGGCGCAGCAAGGTGTCGGTGGTGATGACACCGGGCGAGCCGCCCGTTCAGGGCATCGAATGGACGACGCTGGGGCCGTTTCGGGTGGCCGCCGATTCGGCGGCCGGTTTGGTGCTGTCGATGACGCTGCCGTTCCTGGTGGCGCTGGCCGCGTGCGGCTACATCGCCTTTCAGGCCGCCCTGCGCAATCCGCGCGCGGCGCAGGTGCTGATGAAGCTGGCGATGCGTCGCGCCGCGAAGGATCAGGCCAAGAACGAGGACGCCGCGCCGGCGCGCCAGGGGACATGACACAAGCCCCGCCGTTGTCAGAAAGCTTCGCCCAGTGGTGGTTCGCGCCCTGGACGTACGGCGGCCCGGCCTTGCCCGCGGGCTGTGCCAGCGTACTGGCCTACCGGGACGTGTACCGCCACTGGTGTGCCGAGACGGGCATCCGGGCGCAACTGCCGCCCGAGGCAGATCTGCGCTGGCAGGATGCCGCGTGCAGCAATGGCGCTCGCCTGTTGCAGGCGGCCGAACTGTATGGCGGCCTGCTCGCGGCCCGTCGCCAACGGTTGGCGGAGTTGGCCGCACTGGCACCCGCGCGGCGCCGCTGGTGTCTGAGCGTGGCCTTGACCCAGCCGTTGGCGGATTGGTCGGGCGAATTGCCCGACGCGTTGCGCAATGCGCGCGGACGCGGCCTGGCGGAGCTGGCGCTGAGGCTGGAGCGTGTCTTCCCCGGGATGTGGTCGCGCCTGAGGCTGCTGCTGCCTCGGGACCTGGATACGCCGTTGGCGCGGATCCTGGCCGAGCATGATCCGGCGACCGAGGGGCCCGTGCACGAGCGCGATCGACGCTGCTGGCTGCTGTGCATGGCGCGGGACAACCAGGATCAGCCGGTGCAACCAGAGGTGTAAATGGACTCATTCTGTGTCGAGCGCATGTCGATCTCGCCACGCCTGCGTGCGCGGCATGGTCTGCTGCGGTCGCAGGCGTTGGCCGTCTGCGACGATGCCGAACGTGCCGCCGGTCTGGTGGCGCATTCGGCGCAGGAAGCGGCCGATGCCTTGCTTGAGAAGGCTCGCTCGGATGCCGCGGCCATCGCGCTGGACGAGGGGCAGCGCGTGGCGGAGCAGGCGGCGATGCTGCTGGATGGCCTGAGTGCCGCGCAAGAGCGGTTGCTGGACGGCGTCGAGAGGCTGGCGCTGGAACTGGCCGGCCGGGCTTTCGAGCGGCTGGTGGCTGATATGGCGCCCGCCGAACGGATTGCGGCGGCTGTGCGGCGTGTGCGTGAAGAGGCACCCGTCAAGTTGCATGAGGCGATTGCCTGGGTGCATCCGGATGACGAGGCCATGCTGGAAAACCCGCCGTGGGAAATCCGCTGCGATGCCCGGCTCGAGCGGGGATCCTGTCGCCTGGAGGCATCCAGCGGCGAATGGCGCGCCAGCTTCGAATTGGCCGCCGCGGCGCTGAGGCAGGCCCTGGCAGCGCGGGCCGCGGCTTTTGCGCCGGATGCCGCCGGGATTGATGAAAGTTGAGACATTCATAGGCGGTCGCGCCGAACCCTGGACCGCTTCGCGCCACACATGATGACTCGTTCAATCAGACAGGAGCACTCGCCATGTCCGGCAACAACAATCCCGTCATCCAGAGCATCCGTCATATGACCCAGCGTTTCGACGATCTGGGACAACGTTTTGACGACTTCAGCCGGCGCCAGGCCGACGGCGAACACCCCGACCCTGCGGAGTTCATCGAGCTGCTCAAGAAGAAGTCGGTGACCCACAGCGCGCTCAGCGCTCAGTTCGGTCTGCTGCAGAAGCCGTTGAAAACCGTGCTGAACGAGACTCGATAGCCATGGCCGCGGAAGAGCTGGAGCGTTGGTTGCTCGGCCTGCCGCTGGATGAGCTGTGCGACATCGACGGGGAGCGCGTCTATCTCAGGCTGGGCAGCGGCGGAGCCGAGCTCGGTCTGCTGCTCATTTCGCACCCGTCCGAGGCGCAGATCGGCGAGGCCATGCGCACCGGTTTCCAGGGGGCGCTGCAATTCGAAGCCGGATTGGCGCTGGCGCCTGACGGCGGCGGGCTGGTGCTGAATCGTTGGCTGGAGGGCGTCGAGGCGTGGGGCGACGTGGCCGAGGCGCTGGAGGAAATCCTCAATCATGCGGCCCTGTGCCGCGCGGCCATGGCGGGGTCCGGAAACCGCAACGAGGTCATGCGACGAGCGGAGTCGCATGTCAGGCGGATGCTGAACAGGGGGCGGTCATGAAATGGTGGGAAGAAATCAAGTCGTGGGGCATGGGCCTGTTGCTGGCCGTTCTGTTGTTGTGGGGCACCACGTTGCAGGCAGCCGTGCCCGCTGCCTGGAAAAGCGGCGGCTTTTCCATGAATGCCAACGGCATGACGGTGCGCAGCGTGCTGGAGGAGTTCAGCCGTACTTACGGCGTACGGCTGCAACTGACCGCCAGGGGAGACCGTCTGGTCCAGGGGCGCCTGAAGGCCGACAACGGCGTCGATTTCCTGAATCGGTTGGCCGGCCCTCATAAATTCCGCTGGTTCGTCTATAACGATACCTTGCATGTGGTGCCTGCCGACGACAACACCTCGGCGCGCATGCAGGTGGGCGAAAACGCGGTGCAGGATGCCAAGGCGGCACTGGTCGGCCTGGGCCTGTATGACGAACGGTTCGGTTGGGGCGAGTTGCCCGACGAAGGGGTTGTGATCGTCAGCGGCCCGCGTGCCTACGTCGATCTGGCGCGCGATATCCTCATGCCGGCCGGCAGGCCGGAACGGTTGCGCGGACGGCACGTGATGGTGTTTCGCCTGAAGTACGCTTCGGCCATGGACCGGACCATCAATTCGCGGGGCAAGGTCGAAACCATTCCCGGTATTCGCACCATTCTTTCCAACCTGATGCTGGGTTCGTACAGCGCGGAAAAGTTGACCGGACCGGATCGTTTTGACGCCGGCAGCAGGACGCGCGCGCGCACGGGCAAGAATGGGCCAGGGGAGGCGCGCGAGATCGCCCAGGGCGGCGGCTTCGTGCCGCTGTTCGCTGCTCCCGACGCCGGCGCGCGCAACGCCATCATGTCCTCGGGCAGCAGCGGTGACGACGGAGAGCAAAGCGAGAAGGAGCGCTCCAGGGAAAGCCGCAAGGAGCCGCCGCGTATCGAAGCCGATCCCGCCTTGAACGCCATCATGATCTACGACGATGTCGCCAAGCGGGGCATGTACGAGTCGTTGATCGCCCAGCTGGACGTCAAGCCGCGGCAGATCGAGATCGAGGCGGTAATCGTGGATATCGATCGCAGCAAGCTGGCCGAGATGGGGGTGGAGTGGGGCGTGCGGACCGGCTCGGTCACGACCCGGGTCAACGGCACCACCGCTGATTCCAACGGTACCGATCTGCCGCTGCCGGGCGCCACGCTGCTGATCAGCGACGCCGCCCGCTTCTATGCCCGGCTGAAGGCGATGGATTCGAACGGCGAGGCGCGGGTCCTGGCCACGCCCACCGTGCTGACGCTGGACAATGTCGCGGCGGTGCTGGATTTGAGCCAGAGCGCCTACGTATCTCTGGTGGGCGAGCGTGTGGCCGATCTGTCGGATATCACCGCCGGCACCATGCTGCGCGTCATTCCCCGCATCATCGAGGACGGCGGCAATACCCGGGTCCGGCTGGAGGTGGATATTGAAGACGGTTCGCTGGACAATTCCTCCGGCTTGGCGGCGAACCGCGGCGGCAGTGGCGGCGTCGGCACGAGCACGGCTGCCAACGTGACGCGCTCCACGATCAATACCCAGGCCATCATCGACGCCCAGCAAACGCTGATGATCGGCGGCTACCGGGCCGAGTCGCTGGTCCGCCACAGGCAGAAGGTGCCGCTGCTGGGAGACCTTCCGGTGGTGGGGGGGCTGTTCCGGAGCGAGTCGCGCTCCAACAGCACGCGCGAGCGCCTGTTCCTGATCACGCCTCGCATTACGGATTTCGACGGCACGCGGATGGCGCTGAATGCGTCCGCGGCTGCCAGGGAGCCGGCTGGCATGCCCGATATTCCGGTACCCCCGGCAGGAACGGGCCCCCGGGCCTTGCCGCCTTCGGCGGTGGCCGCTACCTCGGCCTCGGCGGGCATGCCGCCGGCGCCGCTGCCATTGCCGGGAGGGAGCGCCGCGCCGATGAGCGGGGCGTCGCCGCACAAAGCCAAGCTTCGCTGTGCGAGACCATCAGGGGCCTAGCCCGGAGCGCTTGAGTCGTCCAGGAGCGGGAGCACCAAGGTGCTCCCGTTTTCACAGGGGCCAGGGATTTTTTCCATCGCGCATGGAACCGCCACGATGCCCGTTTTCACTCATGATCAACTGGCTCCGCAGGCCGATCCTGGCGATCGGCGCCGCGATGGCCGGGCGCATGGAAGTGGTCATATTTGTTGAGAATTCTCCCCGCCGGCATTCGTTACCATTTGGCACATCGCCTGCTGCAACGGCAGGTGATGCGACGGGGAAGAAATAGGGGTGGTTTGCAGTATCCAAGCGGCATCAGCAGTTCGGGCAACAGCACATTTTTGAGATGCAGGTGAAACCCTGACGAGGACGGACCTCGTCCGGTTTCACGCCATGTGCCTCCGTTCGCATCGGAGCGCGCAGGGGACGCTGTTTGCTTTTTTCAACGATGTTCATGGGAAGCACTCATGTATTGCTCATATCTCAGGGATGAACGCCGTGGCACGCGGAGTCGGACTCTGGCCTGCGTTCTTGTGCTCTCTCTCGGCTATGGCTGGATGCAAGCGGCCGCCGACGTGCTGCCGGCAACCGTGCCTGCAGGCGCGAACCTGGCCCCCGTCGATCTGCACTCCCATCTGCGTCTGCTTCAGACGGCGGCCGGCGGGCTTGGCGCGGAGGAGGACTGCGATCCGCTGCCTTCAGCCGCTTCCGCTCCGGGAGGCGAGTTGTTGCTGGCCAGAGCCGATACCGACCTGGCAGGCGCGCGTAGTGTCCGCGCCGCGCCGCGGGCCGGTAGCGTCGCGCTGGTCGAGGCCGCGCCGCAGGCCGCCGTGGCCGTGCCTGTCGCGTTGCCGGCCGGCCGCGACTGGGAAATCAATATCGCCGACAAAACTCTCAACAACACGCTGGCGCGCTGGGCCGCCTCGACCGGCTGGCAGTTGCTGTGGGAGCTGCCCGTCGACTACGCGGTGGAGGCGCATACCCGCCTGCACGGCACCTTCGAGGAAGCCGTCGCCGTCGTGGCGCGCAGCATGGAGGCGGCCGAGATTCCGATGAAGGCGGTTTTCTACCAGGGCAACAAGGTCCTGCGCATCATGGCCAAGGGGAGCGAGTGATGATGAACGGTTCCACCCGACTGCTGTCGCTGTTGCCGCTGGCCGCGCTGATCGCGGGATGCAGCGGACTGTCCGAACGGATCGAAAGCCTGGTCGACCAGGAGTCCTCCAAGGCCAGCCAGCTGACGCGCGACGTGGGCAGCACCGCGCCCGGCGCCGTCTTGCCGGCCAAGCCGCTGGTGGTGCATGAAAGCGGGATCTGGCTGGGCAAGACCGCGATCAAGCGAGGGCAGGCTACGCTGCCGCAGATTTTCCATGAGCCCACCACGTTCGACCGCACCATCGGTTCATTGACCGAGCTGGCCGAACGCATCACGCTGCGCTCGGGCGTGCCGAGCAAGGTGTCGCCCGATGCGCTGGAGGTATCGTCGGCGGCGTTCCGCGCCCGTTCCCCGGCGGGCCAGCCGGGGCGCGCCGCGCAGGGCGCCGCCATGCTGCCGCTGCCGGCGGGCCTGCCTGGCGACACCCCGGCAGGCGGGGCGCAGCCCGGCCGCGGTCCGGCCGCGGGTGCGGCCACCAGTCCGGTCCAGCCGGCTTTCGGCGACATGGCCAGCGGCGTGCGTATCGCCTACAACGGGGGCTCGCTCAAGGGCTTGCTGGACACCGTGTCGGCGCGTTTCGGCGTGTCGTGGAAGTACGCCGAAGGCGTCATCCAGTTCTTTCACACCGAAGCCCGCAGTTTCCAGATCAGCGCCATCCCCGGCGACTCGAGTTTCTCCGCCAGCGTGACCAGCGGCGCCACCAGCACCGGGGGCGCCGCCAGCAGCGGGGGCGGTGGCAGCGGCGGAAGCGGCGGTGGCGGCGGTGGCGGGGCGGGCCGCACCGGCGTGAACGCCAGCAATACGCAGAACACCGCCGTGGCATCCAGGCTGTCGGTCTACACCAGCATCGAGGAAGCGATCAAGGTCATGCTGTCGCCCTACGGCAAGGTGTTGGCGTCGCCGGCCACGGGCTCCATCACGGTGGTCGATACGCCCGATTCGCTGGACCGCATCGCGACCTACATCGACCGCGAGAACAAGTCGCTGTCGCGCCAGATCGCCATCAATGTGACCGTGCTGTCGGTCACGCTCAGGGATTCCGATCAATACGGCATCAACTGGAATGCCGTCTACCAGAGCCTGAACCGCAGGTTCGGCATTTCCAATGTATATGAAGGCGCCACCAGTACCGGCCTGATCTCGCTGACCGCCGGGATCCCCCTCACCAGTACGTCCAGGATGGCCGGCAGCCAGGCGGTGATCCAGGCCTTGTCCGAGCAGGGCAAGGTACGCCGGCAGACCACCGCGTCGGTCGTCACGCTGAACAACCAGCCGGTGCCGGTGCAGGTGGCGCGCCAGACCAGCTACCTGCAATCGCTGCAGAGCTCGCTGGTGGCGCAGGTCGGCACCACGACCTCGCTGACGCCCGGGGTGGTGACGTCCGGTTTCAACATGAGCATCCTGCCGCACGTGCTGGCCAACGGCACGGTCATGCTGCAGTTTTCCACGGATATCTCGACCCTGCGGCGCATCCGCACCATCGTCGGCACTACCAGTGCCACCGGCGGGGTGACCTCGCAGATCGAGTCGCCCGAACTGGATACCCGCAATTTCCTGCAACGCGTGGCGATGAAGTCGAACGAGACGCTGATCATCAGCGGCTTCGAGCAGACCGACGACCACCTGGACCGCGCGGGCCTGGGCGATGCGAGGAATCCGGCCCTGGGCGGCGGCCTGTCGGCCGCCTCCAGCAAGGAAGTGATCGTGGTCCTGATCACGCCCGTGGCCATGTCCGCCTCCTGAAGGCCAAGCCGACATGACCCTCCACATCACCAACCTGGACAAGCACCGATACGTCTGCGGCCTGTTCTGGCAGTCGCTGTCCAAGCCGCGCGAACTCGAGCGGGAAGCCATCGACCTCGGGCGCAAGATCGATGCCGACCTGATGGTGGTCCGCATGGATCACACCACGGCCCAGGCGGGTTTCGCGCAGACCCGGGACGGCGCCAGGCGCGGCATGTATTCGCTGGCGGCGGTGGTCTCCCGGACCATGGCCAGCGAGGGCGCCTTCTACGATGGCGAACAGCAGCCCGTGCATAACTGGCTGGGCGCGTTCCGCTTGCCGGACGGCCAGTGGGTGTACTTCGCGGTGCGCGATGCCAACTTCCTGCCCAATGGCGATTTCGCCGGCAGCAAGGAGGAAGTGCTGGAGCGCCTGCAGAGCGACTACGCCCTGGGCGGCTGGAACGTGGTGGTCGGCGACGAGGAGTTGCGGGCCTTCGGATTCCACAACTTCCAGGTGCGGGAGGTCCGCAGCTTCATTCCCCAGCGGGCGGACGGCAGCCTGCGGGTCCAGCGCCGGGCCGCCCTGCGGCGGGTCGGCGGACGCCTGTCCCGGATGCATCTGGTCGCGGCCGGTGTGGCGGCCCTGGCGGTGGCCGGCGGCTATGCCTGGATGCTCTATCAGCGCGATGTGGCCGAACGCGAACGTGAGCTCGCCATGCAGCAGGTGCGCGAGCGCATCCTGCGCGAGGCGCCCCCCGTGGCCAGGCCCTGGGACATGCGTCCCGTGCCGCCGGCCCTGGTGCGCGCCTGCATGCAGGAGTTCCGCCATCCGACCGCGGGCGGCTGGCAACTGGAGTCCTATACCTGCACGCAGCAGCAACAGGCCTATGCCTGGCGGCGCGGCGACTCCTCCGTCGCCATGCTGCGCGAGCGGGTGCCCGAGGTCGAGGTGGATCCATCCGGCGAGCGCGCGAGCTACGTGCGCCCGCTGCAACTGCCGCCCGGACCCGCCGAGGACCTGCTGGATCGCCGCCGCGCCCTGGAACCGGTGTTGTCGCACATGCAGATGATGGGCGTGCCCATCCAGGTCACGGTCGCGCCGCAGCCCATCGCGCAGGGAAGCCAGCAGCAGCCGCCGCCGCCGAGCTGGCGCGGCTATCGGTTCACGCTGCAGAACGCCGGCGTCGAACCTTGGGAAATCGCGCGAATACTCGACCGGCCCGGCGTGAGGGTCGACCGGGTGGTCTATCAAGGGTCCCATTGGACCATGGAGGGAATGATCTATGCGGAGTAAATACCTTAGCGCGCTGCTGATGCTGGCGGCCTGGGCCGCGCAGCCGGCGCGGGCCGAGAGTACCTCGGACAGCCTGACCCGCCTCGAGGCCGAGACCATGGTCCTGAAGGCGCGCGAACGGCTGCTGGAGGTGCAGGCCAGCATCCTCGGCAAGCAGAACGAGATCGCCGCCAGGCAGAGCATCATGGCGACGCTGAACCAGGCCGAGGTGATCGGCGATCCGGTGGTGCGGGCCATCGAGGGGGTGGGCGGACGCCTGTACGCCACGCTCCAGATGAGCGATGGCAGCATCGCCGACGTCCAACAGGGCGACACGTTGCCGGGCGGCATGAAGGTCCTGTCGATCGCCCCGCGCGAAGTCATGGTCCAGTCGGGCGGCAGGAAAATCCGCCTGGCCGCGTATGCGCCGGGCCAGGCGGGCTTGAATCCCGCCGCCGTCATGTCCGGGCCGGGCGTGGCGCGGCCGGGGGCGGGAAGATGAAACTGGGCCTCGTCAGGCGGCGCGAACAGGCGCAGGCGTTGCCGGCCGCCGGCGTGGCCGGCGATGTGCCGGGTTTCGGCGGCGCCGAGATCCTGAGCCATGCCGGCGTGCTGGAAGCCGGCGAGGAAGAGCGCAAGCTGTTGTGCCTGCTGGCCGATGGCCGGCTGCTGGTGGCCGCCGGACAGGAGCTCAATCCGCACGTGCTGTCCTACGCCGGGCGCCTGGGGCGGCTGGGCCGGCACTTCGAGCTGGTGCCCAGCAGCATGGACGTGATCCGCCGCCTGAACCGGCTGGGCGGCGTTTCGTCCGAGGCCCGGCACCAGGAACACACCATGATGCAGGTCGTCGCCAAGGACCTGCTCAACAAGGCCTGCCGCTCGCGCGCGTCGGATATCCACCTGCGTGTGCGCAAGAACGCCACCGAGATCTATTTCCGCATCCACAACGACCTGGTGCCGGTGGGCGGACAGACGCGCGAGTACGGCGAACGGCTGCTGGCGACCCTGTATGGCGCGATGACCTCGGTGTCTGACAGTTCCTACAAACCCACCGAGCGGCAGGACGCGGCCATCGCCGACCGCGACAAGCTGCCGCCGGCGCTGTATGGCGTGCGCATCGCCACCGTACCCACCAGCGACGGTTCGCTGATGGTGCTGCGTCTTCTCTATAACGATGCGGGCGACAACATCGACCTGCGTCCGCTGGGCTTTGGCGAGGCGCACGCCGCCGCGCTGCAGAAACTCAAGGAACAGCCGGTGGGCATGAACATCATCAGCGGGCCCACGGGTTCGGGAAAATCGACCACGCTGCAACGCATTCTTTCCGGCGAAATCCTCGAAGCCGAAGGGCGGCTGCACGTGCTGACGGTCGAAGACCCCGTGGAGTACCCGATCGAAGGCGCGGTGCAGACCGCGGTGACCAATGCCGGAAACGAGGAAGAGCGTTCGCGGGCTTTCGCCGCCGCCATTTCCAACGCCATGCGGCTGGATCCGGACACCCTCATGATCGGCGAGGTGCGCGACCGCGCCTCCGCCCAGAACGCCCTGCGCGGCGCGATGACCGGCCACCAGGTGTGGACCACGGTGCACGCCAATGGCGCGCTGGCCATCGTCGACCGCCTGCTCGACCTCGGGCTGCCCGTCAGCCTGGTGGCCGACCACACGGTGGTGACCGGCCTGATCAGCCAGCGCCTGGTCAAGAAGCTCTGCCCCAGCTGCAAGCGGCCGCTGGCGCGGCATCCGGACGCCATTCCCGCGGCCATGCTGGCGCGGGTCCGGCAGGCGGTGTCGTCCACGCTGGAAGGCGTGTGCGTGACGGGCGCGGGCTGCGACGCCTGCACGGGACACGGCACCGTGGGCCGCACCGTCGTGGCCGAGATCATCATCCCCGACGACCGCTTTTTCCGGCTGGTGCGCCAGGGCGAAAAAACCGAGGCGCTGGCCTACTGGATGGGCGAACTGGGGGGGCAGACCATGCTGGAACACGCCATCGGAAAAGTCGCCGCCGGCGAACTGGATCCGCGCATGGCCGAGAAGGTGGTCGGCCACCTGGTCCTGGAGCGCGGCCGCGCCCAGCCATTCCTGAGCGTCGTGGAGGGTGCCCATGCGACTTGATATCAACCGGTTGTGGGCCAGGACCCAGTTCACCGATACGGCGCGGCTGCGCCTGTATCGCAAGATGTCCACGATGCTGGCCAACGGCCTGCCCTTGCTGCGGGTGCTGGAGGAATTGCGCTACCGCGAATCGCGCGAGGGCAAGCGGCCCCGGGAACCGTTGGCGGTCATCCTGGACGACTGCCGGCGCGGCGTGCAGAACGGCCGCCTGTTCTCGGAAACGCTGGAAGGCTGGGTGCCCAGGTCCGAGCAGATGATATTGATGGCCGGCGAGCAGTCCGGCCAGCTGGAGCAGACGCTGCTCGCGGTCGTGACCGTGGTGCAGGCGCGCAAGAAGATCCAGGCGGTCATCGTGGGCGGCATGGCGTATCCGCTGGCCATCCTGGGGCTGGTGCTGGTCTACGTGTACCTGTTCGGCACCAAGGTGATCCCGCAGTTCGCGATGATGATGGATCCGGCCACCTGGAAAGGCGCGGCGCGGTCGTTGTACCTGATGTCGATATGGGTCCAGAACTGGATGGGCTACACGCTGGCGGCGCTGGTCCTGCTGCTGGTGCTGCTGTTCGTCTCCATGCCGCGCTGGCGCGGCACGCTGCGGGTCTGGGCCGACAACCTCCCGCCGTATTCGATCTACCGGCTGATGGTGGGCAGCGGTTTCCTGATGGCCTTCTCGGCCTTGCAGGGGGCCGGCGTGACGGTGGAGAAAGCCTTGATGCGCCTGTCCCACACGGCGCAGCCGTGGCTGCGGGAGCGCCTGGACGGCGCGCTCCTGGGCGTGCGCTCGGGATTGAACTGCGGCGAGGCTTTGCGCAACACAGGATATGGATTCCCGTCGCGGGAGGTCATCGACGACCTCTGCGTGTACGCGGAATACAAGGGATTCGCCCAGGCTGTGAAGCTGATGGCGGATGAGTGGGTGGAGCGGGGGGTGGAGGTCGTCTCTCTTCGTATGAAGACGCTCAACGGCTTAGCCATCGTGACCATGGCTGTGGTCATCGGCTGGCTGGTGGTCGGCTTCTTCGGCATCCAGCAGGAAATCGCGGCGCTTGCCCGCGCACGTTAATCGTTCAACTTTGACTAGAGGTCAATCATGCATGTCGAAAAAATAAGCAATCTGCACGGCCAGCCCATCCGCTCCGACAATGCGCGGCAGCGCCAGCGCGGCGCGTCGCTGCTGGAAGGCATCGCCTACCTGGGCATCGCCGCCATCGTGGTGGTGGGCGCCATTTCCCTGTTGACGGGGGCGTTCGGCAGCGCCAAGTCCAACCAGTCCATCGAGGAAGTGATCAGCCTGCGCACGGCGGTACGCAAGCTGTACCTGGGGCAGGCCTATCCCACCACTGGCGTGGTCCAGACGCTGATCGCCGCCAAGGCGGTGCCCGGCACGCTGGCGGTGAACACGACGACCAACACCCTGACCAACAGCTGGCGCGGTTCGGTGACCATTGCCGCCTCCAGCAACGGTTTTTCCATCACCTATCCGGCGGTACCCAAGGAAGTGTGCGTCGGCATGCTGTCCGGCGCTCATGGTTGGTTCTCGATCATCGTCAATGAGACGGACGTCGCTCTCATTCCGGTCACCGCCAGCGAAGCTACCACCAGGTGTGACACGAACGACAACACCATCATCTTTGGCTCGACCTGATCCGTTTCGACCCCTGGGCCTCGCGCGGCGGCAAGACGCCGCCGCGCGGGACCCAACCCGAGGAGCCGCGTATGTGGAATGTCGCCGTGCTGGTCGTCCTGATCTCGCTGGCGGGGGTCTACGCCACCCGGAATCTCCAGTCGCTGGACGCCGCCCAGGGTAGCCTGGCCGCCAGCGATGCCGCCGAGATGGGCATCTACCGCCAGGCCGTGATCGACTACTTCAGCGTGAACGACCTGCGGGGGACGAGCGTGGCGGCTGCCACGCTGAAAAGCGGCGGCCACCTGCCGGCCTGGAGCCGCCTGTACCAACAGGCGGGCGCGCTGGCCTGGAGCAACTACCGCGACGCCAATGGCGTGATCTACGTCTACGCGCTGGCCGTGCCGGACAGGAACCTGGCGGGCGAACTGGCGCAACTGGCCCGCCATTCGGTGCTGCTGGGTATCTATGAGCGCGCATCGCCCACCTTGCAGTCGCCGGTCCATGGCAATACCGGCATCCCGATTTCCGTTCTTTCAGGAAGGTCGATACCGGACGGCGCGCCTGTCTGGATCGCGATGACAAAATGACCAAGATACCGACCAAGATGCCGCGCCGCGCGGTTGCCCGGCACCCCCGCCAGCAAGGTGTCGCCCTGCTGGAAATCCTCGGCGCGCTGGCCATCGGCGCGGTGCTGCTGCTGGGGCTTGCCGCGATGGTGGAGACGTCGCTGGAAGACATGAAAGGGCAGCAGGCCTCGCACCATCAGTCCCAGGTCGCGGCGGCCGGCCAGAAATACATCGCGGCCAACAGCGCCAGTCTCCAGGCCGCGCTGCCGGCCGCCGGGTCGCTGGTGGCCGTCGGGGTCCCCCAACTGGTCACGGGCCGGTTCCTGCCCGCGGGTTTCGCCACCGAGAATATCTATGGACAGACGCCGTGCGTGCTGATCCGCCGGCCCGATCCCGCCGGCAATCCGGACCGGTTCGACGCGCTGGCGGTCACGCGTGGCGGTCAGCAGATTCCCGATGGCATCCTGGCCGTGGTCGCCGCCAATGCCGGACCCGGAGGCGGCTACATCAGCATCCGCGCCACCGCGACAGCCAGGGGTTCCACCTGGAGCAGCAGCACCGCCAGTTTTCGTTCGGCCACCTGCGGCGGCACCGCCGCGCTGAACGGCGGCGCGGGCGACGGCGGCCGCCTGGCCTCCAACCTGTTCCACGACGGCCCGGACCAGTTCGGCGCGGACTTTCTCTACCGCAACGCGGTGCCCGGCCGGCCCGAGCTCAATCGCATGAACACGCCGGTCCGCATGGGCGGCGCCGCGCTGGTGACGATGGGTTCGTCCTGCCTGAACGCCGCGGGCGTGGCCGAGGCGGGCATGGCCATCGATTCCGCCACCCGCGTCATCCTGACCTGCGGCGGCAGCGGGGTCTGGTCGTCGCCTTCGCAGTGGAAAGAGCCGGTCGCCACCTATGCCGGCCTGCCGTCCTCGGGCAACCTGGCCGGAGACGTGCGCATGGTGACCGGCCTGTCGCGCGCCTTCACCTTCAATGGCAGCGCCTGGGTGGCGCTGGCGGTGGACCAGAACGGCAACATGAACGTGCCGGCGGCGCTGACCGCGGCCAATGTCACCACGACCCAGAACATCCGGGCCGGAGGCAACATCCATGCCGTGGGCAACATCACCGCGGACGGATCGGTCGGCGCCGGGCTGGACCTGGTGGCAGGCCATGACGTGATCGCCCGCGACGTATTTGCCGCTCGCAACATCCGCGCCACGGTCGATATCCAGGCCGGGCAGGATGTCACTGCCAGCCGCGATGTGATCACCCAGGGCTTGCAGGTGAACCGCTGGGCATCGACCCCGGCCATTACCATCGGCACCAATTCCTTCGTGCCCGGACAGCCTTGCAACTATCTAGCTTCCGATCCCTTCGATGACGCCGTGCGCATCAGGTATCCGCACGGAACGGTCGTGACGGACGCCAACCGCGTACCGCTGATTTGCGGTGCGGACAGCACGATGAGATACGCCAATGGAACCTATACGCCTTGAACGTTACCGCCGCCGCGCCGGCCCGCTGCTACGGTCCGCCGCGCTGGCCCTGGCCTGCCTGGCCAGCTCGCCGGCGCAGGCGTGCTGGCATGAGGTCGCCTCATGGTATGGCATCAATGTGCACCTGCTTTATGCCATTGCCAAGACTGAATCCAACCTGAATCCCAACGCCATCAACAAAGGCAACAAGAACGGCTCCTACGACATCGGCCTGATGCAGATCAACAGCAGCTGGCTGCCGACGTTGCGCAAGCACGGGGTCAGCGAGGAGAAATTGAAGGATCCCTGCGTCAACCTCCAGGTAGGGGCGTGGATCCTGGCGCAGAACATGCAGCGCATGGGCGTGACGTGGGAGGCGGTGGGCGCCTACAACGCCCGCAATCCACAACTGCGTGTCAGGTACGCACAAAAGGTGTACAAGAATATACCGAGGGAGATCCTCGAACAGGCATCCCAATGACCGCCGGCGCGTCACACATTCGCAATGCTGGGACATTGCCGGGAGTGGCTTTAACCTGCCGTGCCGCATGGACAAATCGGTCCAGTGAGCTTTGTTGAGTATTCCCAGCGGTCCTGGCATGTATAGTAGACTTCCTCCGCAAGATGCCGCCGTCGAACCGGCCCGCGGGCTGCCATTTCCTCCAATGGCACCGTGGCACATTGGTGCATGGAATGTGAACCATCGGACATTTCAGGAAGAACCGGCAAGGCGTGCATTTCCCTCCTTTCACGAAAAAAAGTGCTTACATTTCAGGTGGCTGAATGTCCAACGAGCATTTCTTCACCCGCGATATCCAACAGGAATTGCTCGCCCTGGTCAATTCCTCGCAGACGTTCTCGGACGTGCACATCGAGCAGGACCAGCCGCTCATGCTCAAGACGCCGCGCGGGTGGACGCCGGCCAATGACGTCCCGGTGTCGATCGACTACCTGGCGCCCCTGTTGTCCGCCATCGACGAGGACTGGGAAGACAAGATCATCGACGGTGCGATAGACCGGCCCCTGGTGCTGGGCGAATGGCGCCTGCGCTGCAATGTCTACCGCATGGCGCGCGGCAGCAAGGTGGCGGTGTCCATCCGCCGCTTCCCGCTCCAGCCGCTGCCGCTTGAACGCACCGGGCTGCCCGCCTACGTGAAGACCGTGCTGGAGGCCACCAAGGGCATCATCCTGGTGACCGGGCCGACGGGGGCGGGCAAGACCACCACCATCGCTTCCATGCTGGACCACATCAATGCCACGCGGCACGGGCACATCATCACCATCGAGGAACCCATCGAGTACGAACTGCGGCGCAAGCTGTCGATGGTCTCGCAGAAGGAAGTGCCGACCGATACGCCCAGCTTCTCGTCGGGCCTGCGCGAGGCGCTGCGGCAGAAGCCCGACGTGCTGATGGTGGGGGAAATCCGCGATTTCGATACCGCCGCCACGGTGCTGCACGCGGGCGAGTCCGGGCACCTGGTGCTGGCCACGCTGCATACCAGCAACGCGGTGCGCGCCATCAGCAAGCTGCTGGGCTTCTTTCCGCAGGACCAGCGCGCGCAGCGCGCGGCCACCCTGGCCGAGACCCTGGTCGGCGTGGTCTTCCAGAGCCTGCTGCCCTCCGAGGACGGCGAGCATCATGTGATGGCCAGCGAAATGGTCTTCAACAACAACCAGCAGATCGCCTCGTTCATCGCCGATCCCGACAAGCTGCCGATGGTGGGCGACTTCATGAAGCGCAAGGAAGACAACATGTCGCGCAGCCTGAACGAAGTCCTGGTGCAACTGGTGCAAAGGAAAAGCGTCTCGGCGCGCGACGCGCTGCGCGTGGCGTACAACCGGCTGGAACTGCACGAGATGCTCAACAGCGCGAAACGCTGAGAATCCTCAAGCTTGCCCGTCGCGGGGAACCTGTCCCGCGTCGCTCGGTACTCATGGGTAACCTAGACAAGAAGGGGCACCCATGTCCAGAAACCGCTTCATCGATCTCGTCAACGAGTTCTGCGCGCTGGCTCGGCTCGACCAGCCGGCGCAACTGGCAGAGGGGCATGCCGTCGAGGTCGACGGCGTCGACTTCATCTTCCAGTACGACGAGGAATATGCCCCCGAGCATGTGATGCTGTACTGCGACTTCGGCGTTCCGCCCGAAGAGCGGTTGCTGGACGTCTACGAAGCGCTGCTGGAAACGAACATGATCGTCTACGGCGCCAGTTCCCCCGCTTTCATGCTGGGGCCGGACAAGCGCGTGACCTTCGGCTACCAATGCCGGCTGGCCGACGTCAGGGCGAACCAACTGATCGGGATCCTGCAAAAGCTGGCCGGCCAGGCCAAGGACTGGCGCACCGACCATTTTCTCGAAGCGTCGCTGGCGTAGGACGGCGAAGATGAGCAGAATCAACAATCCGCCGGACATCCAGGCGGGCTACCTGTATCGGCCGGACGACCACACCGGTGTGGTCACCGCGAAACGGGCCGACTTCAGGCCCGGTGTCAACGACAAGCTGACCAACATGCTCGCGCGCAGCGGCCATCCGCGCGCCGCCGGCTTCGTCAATGCGGTGCGCGCCTTCGACCTGGGGCTGAGGCGGTCCATCAATACCCGCCAGCTCGACAGCGCACGTGCCCGGATCGAAAAGATGGGGCAGGAGGCCGCCTCGGCGGGAACGGACGAGAAGTCCGTGGGTAGGCGGGATCGCCTGGACGCCAGGGTTCACGACCTGGAAATCAAGGACGACCGGCTGGCTGCCAAGCAGGAGCTGTCGGTCGCGGCGCGCCAGGGCAAGCTCGACGATGCCGTGCCGATCGCCAATGAATACCAGCGGGCCGCGTTGCGCGATCGTGGGTACACCGAGGCCACGGGGAGCCTGTCCAAGACCGGGCTGGATCGGGAGCAAAGCCAGTACCTGGTTTCGTCCGTCGATGGCCACCGCATCCGTATCAATGCGGATCGTCCCCCCTTGCTGGCGCGGATGGTGGCGTCGTCGGTCAGCGCCGCGTACGACCGTGGGTCGAGCGGAGCGGCCGCCGCCGCGCGCAGTACCGCGCAGCACGCGCTGGTGGGGGTGGAGGCGGCCGCCCGATATGTCCAGGGGGCGGCCGCGAAGGGGCTGTCGAACAGCAAGTTGCTGGACGAGGGGTCGCGCGCCCGCATGGCGGCCTCGGCCGAGCGCGCGACCGGCGCGCGCGACATGCTGCGGTCGTCGCTACAGGGCAGGAGCGCCCTGAATGCCGCCTTTGGCCTGGCGGTCGATGCGCAGCGGGCCTCGGCGCAGCAGCGCCTGGATACCCAGGCTGAGCATGGCTACCTGGTGCGGGATGTCCAGCATGGCGTCAAGCCGCCGCAGACGCGCATGCTGGAGCGCCGTATCGACGCTTACTACCGCGGCAAGGCGCAAGCCGCCGGCCAGGTCGAGGGGGAGGGCGGGGCGCCGCCGGCCCCCCGGGCGGGACGCATGATGCGGTTTGTCGTGGGGGTCGCCAATACCGGAACGCTCGCGTCCATCCATATGCATGGCGGGGCGGGCATGACCGCATACTGGCGGGCCAGCGTCAAGGATGGCCACGAAGACCGGCATCTCGCCGCCGGGGCAAGGCATGGGGCGGCCGAGGCGGCCGCGGGCTACAAGTACGGTGCCCGCCAGGCGGCCTTGCAGGGGCGGTTGACGGAATTCCTGCAAGAGCCGCATGCGGCGGGGGCGATGGATGACTTCCTTGCCGACCCGCCCGCCGACCGCCGTTGACCCGATGCCCGCGTGTCATCCGATCTCTTGCGGCAAGCTGTCGAAAAACGGCTCGGGGGGCAAGTGGACGGCGGGCAAGGGGGACGGCCGGGTGTCCAGGGAAGGGCGGGCGCGCAGCTTGGCACCGGCCCGCAGCAGCGCCTCGGCGCTGTCCTGTCTCGGTGCCTGGACGGCAAGCAGGCGGATCAGGCTCGAGGCCGAGGCTTGCGACATCGGGTCACAGGCAAGCAAGGACGTGATCAGGGACTCGATATGCCGATCGAGTTCGGAGCGCGGCACGACCTCGTGGGCCAGCCCCAGCTCACGGGCGCGTGCGGCACCGAAACCTTCGGTGGTCTGGAAGTAGCGGCGGCATTGCCGCTCGCCGATCGCACGCACCAGATAGGGGCTGATCACGGTAGGCAGCATGCCCACCCGGCTGTCGGTGATATGGAATACCGCATCTTCGGCGGCGACGCAGATGTCGCAGGCGGCCGCCAGGCCCACGGCCATGCCCATCGCCAGGCCCTGTACGCGAGCGATGGTGGGAACCCCGCACTCGGCCAGCGTCTGTAGCATCTGCGCGAGTTTGCGCATGTCTGCCATGGCGGTGTTGAGGGGAGCGCTGGCCTGGTCGCGCAGCCAGCCGATCTCGGTGCCACAGGAAAAAATGTCCCCCTTGGCCGCGAGTACGATCGCCCTGGCTTCGCCGCTCCTGGCCAGGCGGCCGACTGTGCGTGTCAGCGCGTGGGCCGTGTCGCGGTCGATCGCGTTCGCGTCGGATGTCCTGTCCAGCCAGACCCATCCGATCCGGTCGCCGCCGTGGATGCGCATCTCGACGTCGATGCAAGAGTGCCGTGTCCCTGCGTTCATCATGTGGTCCGTCTGTTTCCTGCTGCCGCTGCATGGCCGCACCGTCGTCGCCGGGCGGGAGGCTGGAGTCGTGGCGCCATGAAGCGAGCAGCCACGGTTCTGCGGCATGCTGCGGCGGGGGCACGCGGCATGCCTAGCTATCGGTGAGACTGGTTATGAGGCGCTGTGGGCCTCTTCCGGGTAGAAGCGGCTTGCGTACGCGGGTACTGCCAAGCGCGTCGGGTCACTATATGACGCGGTTTTTTTTTGCGTCAATACCGGGCGGAAAAAATAAACAGGTAAAGATCGGGCGCTTCCTGCCGATATCGCACGGTAGCTTCCGGGGGATCCGTCTGGAACGGATCAAGCTTCCCTATAGTCGAGCGGAAGGTCTTCAGCGGTACTGCCGCCGACCGGGTCGAGCCGGTAGCCCTGGTTGTAGGCGGTGCGTATCACGACCACCTGGCGGCCGTCGACCTGCAGCTTCCTGCGCAGCTTGTAGACATGCTGTTCGATCGTGCGCCCCGCGATCTCGCTGCCCGCGCTCCAGATGACCGAGCCCAGTGTCTCGCGCGAGATGTAGACACCCGGCGATGAAAAGAACAGCCAGGCCATGCTGAACTCGCGCGGCGTCAGCGCAATGGCGTCGCCCTGGTAGGTGAACCTGCCGGCATCGCGGTCCAGTTGAAAGCCCGCGTACTCGATCATCCGCCGGGGTTTCTGCGGCGCGCAGCGGCGCCTGACGGCATGGATGCGCGCGATCAATTCGACGGCATCGAACGGGCGGCGCAGGAAGTCATCGGCGCCGCTGTCCAGCGCATGGGCCGCGACGCCCCCGCCGCAGGCGGGCGAGAGAATCAGCGCGGGGGTGTGGTCGCCGCTGCGCATGCCCAGCCAAAAGAAAATGCCGTCTTCCACGTCGCCGCCGATGTCGATGATGACGAAATCAAAGGGCTGGCGCTTCAAGGTGCGCAGCAGCGTGACTTCCGAATCGAACCGCGTGGGATGGAAGCCCGCCCCGACCAGTGCGCCTCTTACCTGGTCATAGACGGTGGGGTTGCGGATATAGCATGCAATGTTCATTCGATGGGCGTGGCCGGAGTCATGACACCTGCTGCTGCACGTGGCATGCCGTGCCGTGCGGGCGACCAGGGTGGTGGGAAACGAAGCCACCGGGCCGTTGGCCGGCGAGTGGATATAGTAGAGGAAAACCGCCGCGCATACTCATCAAATTCGTGATTGATGAAGCCGGCATGGCGAGATGCGGCGCGCGCGGCCATCGATTGTGAGCGTCTGCTATCCGCTGGATGGGCGGCTGCCGGGGATGAAGAGAAGTCCAAGGTGCTCCGGTCCGTTGTTTCCTCAAGCAAAACGATGTATCATGAATGAATCCGCGCCGTTTCCGGCGTTCGAGGCTGGCCGAGGCGGGCAGCCAAAGGGAATATCCATGAGTTACACCGTCGATGCGGTAAGCAAGGCGATCGAGTTGCTTTTCCTGGTGGCCGAAGAAGGCGGGAAGGGCGTGACCGAACTGGCGCGGCTGTCGGGCAATACGAAGGCCCGCGCGTTCCGCTTGTTGACCACGCTGGAGGAAAGCGGGCTGGTGCGCAGGCAGACCCCCATGGCCACCTACAGCCTGGGGTATCGGGCGCTCATCATAGGCAGCGCGGCGCAGGCGCAGCTGAGCCTGATCAGCGTGGCCAAGGACATCCTCGAACCCATCGGGCGGGAATGCAACGAGAGCGTGCTGGTGCGCATCCGCGACGGCGCCGAGACGGTCTGCGTGGCCTGGTGGGATGCTCCGCACGCGCTGCGCGTGCACAGTCAGTTGGGGGACCGCCGGCCGTTGTTCGTGGGCGCATCGGGCAAGCTGCTGCTGGCGCACGCGCCAGAGGACATCCAGGAAGGCGTGTTGAGCGGCAAGCTGGAACGTTTCACGCCCAACACCATCGTCAAGCGCACCGAGCTCAGGCGCGAATTGAAGAAAATCCTGGCCGAAGGCTACAGCACCTCCCTGCTCGAAAAAAGCGACGACATGGTGGCGGTGGCCGCCCCCATCCGCGATGCCAGCGGTTCGGTCATCGCCTCGCTGTCGATGACGGCGCCGGTCACGCGCGTGCCCAGGAACAAGCTGGGCAAGTATGTCGACATCATCAAGTTCGCCGCCGCGCGGTTTTCAGCCTCGCTCGGCTATCAGGGCGGATAGCCTTTCCCGATATCCCGGGCAGCCTGGCGGTTGCCGGAACTACTGACAAACCCTCGGTCCATGCCGGGGGTTTTTCTTTTTCTGCCTTCTTTGGCGCGGATTTCTATGGCTTTCGCATTGCCGCAAATACGGGCTCCGGGAGTGGGCCGATTTGGTGCGGAGCCTTGTGTGGCGTGCATTTTCACGGTGCGCCTGCGCACAATATCCGAGTGGAATTTCCTTTCTCCGCCCCACGATGGTTCGCAAGTGTCTCATCTAATAAAACACTATATCGATATAAGAAACATGTTGACGCTTGCGAAGCACGCAAATAAGATGTCGTCAGTCGTTACAGAGGATTGCACATCGAAACGACTTGAGTTCGACCGAAAGACCTACGGCCAGGGGCCGGATGGCTGACGAAAAAAGGGAGAAGTACATGAAGAAGTCGGCATTATTGGTGCTGTGTCTGGGGGCGGCGGGGGCCGCGCATGCTCAGAACAATGTCACGCTTTATGGGGTGGTCACGGGTGGGGTGGGCTATGTGAACAAGATTGGGTTAACGCCTGCCAGCGCGCGCCAGACCGGTAGCCGTTGGGGGGTGGACTCGGGCCAGTACACCCAATCCCGGTTTGGTATGCGCGGAACCGAGGACCTGGGCGGTGGCCTCAAGGCCAACTTCGTGCTCGAAGGCGGCCTGACCATCGACAACGGTGCCTCCGGCCAGGGCGGGGCGACCTTCGGCCGCCGCACCACGATCGGGCTGACCGGTTCGGCGGGCACGATCGAGCTGGGCCGTCGCAAGGACTACACCGACATCATCGCGGTCCAGTTCGCCACGACGACCCGCATGCTGCCGTTCACGGCGAAGGCGCATGCCAACAACCTGGATCGCGCCACCGGGTCACGCGGCAACAACATGGCCTTCTACCTGACCCCGGAGTGGAACGGCTTCCAGGGCAACCTGGCCTATGCCTTCGGCGAGCGGGCGGGCGACTTCCGGAACGGACGGGCGTTCGGATTCGGCGGCACCTACAAGAACGGGCCGTTCGCCATCGGTGCCGCCTACTGGCAGTCGCACAAGGGCAATGTCGTGGCAGCGGCAGGTACCACCCCCGCGTCCAACAGCAGCAGCGACGATGGCGCGACCAGCGGCGCGGGTTGCAACACCGCCGCCTTGGGCAGCAGCGGCGATACCTGCCTGAAAGTCATCGTGGTGGGTGCCAGCTACAAGCTGGGCGATGCGCTGCTGCGGGGCCAGTACTCGCACGTCTCGCAGCCGTTGGTGAATGCGTCGTCGGGTGCGGCGCCGAACTTCGCCACCATCTTCTCCGCCAGCGCGGGCAGCGCCGCGTTCACCGCCGGGGGCATCAACAACCGCAAAGCCAACGTTTTCGACCTCGGCGTGGACTACAAGCTGGGGCAATGGCTGCTGAAGGGGGCCGTCATCCATTCGCGCTATGACTTCATCGGCGCCAGCAACTCCGGCAAGCTGACCGTGCTTGCCGCGGGGGCGGACTACAACCTGACGCGGCGCACGCTGCTGTACGGCATGGCCGGCGTGATGAAGGCGTCGGATATGTACAGCCCCGGCCTGACCGCCAACGGCGCGCCGGGGGTGGACAACTCCCAGATGGCCATGATGGCGGGCGTCCTGCACCGCTTCTGATCCGCGAGTACCGCTTTTTCTCCCTTTTTTCCTGTGATCGAGGGAGGGGCTTCCGCCCGGCGGCCGTCCGGGAAATCGAGTTCTTGACCCGTGTCGGCCGCCAATATATTGTCTTTTCTAGTGAAACGAATCGAGAGGTGAAGCTATGTGGGACGTTGCAAGAAGAAGGCTGGGCCTGCTGTGTCTGGCCGGATTCCTGGGTGCGGGTGGGGCGGCGAATGCCGCCGACCTGAAAATAGGGTTCAAGTCGGAAGTCACTTCTGCCGATCCACATGTGCTGAATGGCGCCAATCGCAACTTGTGGGCGCACGTCTACGAGACGCTGGTGGCCCAGGATCACAACCTGCGGCCCAAGCCCAGCCTTGCGCTTTCCTGGAGCCTGGTCAATCCGACCACCTGGGAGTTCAAGCTGCGTCCGGACGTGAAGTTCCAGAACGGCGAAACGATGGCGGCCGAGGACGTGAAGTACTCCATCGAGCGGGCCATGCAACTGACCGGGCCGCGTACCTACCGCTCCTATCTCAGGGATGTGGACTCGGTGTCGGTCACCGCGCCGTTGACCGTCCAGATCAAGAGCAAGCGCGTCAGCCCGACGCTGCCCGAGAACGTCGGCCTGATAGGCATCCTTCCCAGGTCCCTGGGCGAGAACGTCAGTGAAGACAGCTTTGCCACCGGCAAGTCGGCCATCGGCAGCGGTCCCTACAAATTCACGAGCTGGGCGCACGGCCAGAGGCTGGTTCTGAGCAAGAACGCCGACTACTGGGGGGCGAAGGAGCCGTGGGATACCGTCACGTTCCAGTTCATCCCGCGCGAGCCCGCGCGCGCCGCCGCGCTGCTGTCGGGTTCCGTCGACCTGATCAATGACTTCGCTTCCAACATGGGGGACGCGTTCAAGAACTACCAGGTCACGTCGGTGACCTCCTACATGCTCAACTATCTGGCGCTGGACCAGGCACGCGACAGCTCGCCCTTTGTGAAGGGGCCGGATGGCGCGCCGCTGGCGAACAATCCGCTGAAGAACGTGAAGGTCCGGCAGGCCTTGATGTCCGCCGTCAATCGCGACGGCATCATCAAGTTCCTGATGAAGAGCGACGCGACGGCATCCGAGCAACTGGTTCCGAAGGGCTTCTTCGGCTATGACGCCAATCTCAAGCTGCCGCCGCACGACCAGGCGAAAGCGAAGGCCCTGCTGGCGGAAGCCGGCTATCCGTCCGGGTTCCAGCTCACCATCCATTGCCCGAACAACCGCTACATCAACGATGCCAGGCTGTGCGAGGCCGTGGCGCAGTCGTTCAGCCAGATTGGCGTCAAGACCGATGTGTCCGCGATGCCCTACGCGGTGTTCCAGACCCGCGCATTCGGTGGCGGCCCGAATGGCGAGCCTGAATTCAGCGTGTTCCTGGTCGGCAACGGGGCCGTCACGGGCGACTCCCTGACGGGCCTGGTCTCCACCATTCACTCGTTCAACAAGCCCGCCATGACCGGTGCGAGCAACTATGGCCGGTATGGCAACAAGGAAGTCGATGAACTGATCGACACGGCGGCCGCCACGCCGGACAACAAGACACGCGAGGATCTGCAGAAAAAGGCGGCATCGCTGGCCTTGAATGACGGCGCCATCATTCCCTTGCTGCATCTGAATGCATCCTGGGCCATGAAGAAGAATTTCACGCTGACCCCCCGCGCGGACGGATTCACGATGGCCATGGATATTCGTTCCAAATAAGAAGACGCCACGGTGGAGGAGTCCGGGTCTCGCTTCCACTCGTGGCGGACAAGCAGTGCAGCTGTTCTCCAGGCAGCGGTGAGTATTTGCGACGTCACTCGTGGCGTCGCTTTTTTTCGGCCTTTTCCCTCTCCGGGGGCGGCGCGAAATATTCAGATTTTCTTTGACATTGTGTCGATAAGTGAGATAGAGTATCGTTTGATGATACAGCGTTGCACGTAGTGCAATGAAACGAAGCGATGGAACGAGCCTGTCGCGGGCCCGGTGGCTACGGGGCTGACAGGCCGCAAGAAGGAAGCGGAGTGCAACGATGTTTGAAATGATGATGCAGCGGGCACTGCAAAGCGTGCTGGTGATATTCGTGATGTCGGTGCTGGCGTTCGTCGGCATCAACCTGGTGGGCGATCCCATCCATTTGCTGGTGGCGCCCGATGCCTCGCACGAGGAAATCCAGCTCGCGTCCCAGGAGCTTGGCCTGGACTTGCCGGTCCACGAGCAGTACGTGCGCTTCCTGGGCAACGCACTGCGGGGCGACCTGGGCAACTCGTTCGTGTTCAATCGTCCCGCCGTCGGACTCATTTTCGAACGCATGCCGGCCACGTTCGAGCTCGCCACCATGGCGCTGCTGCTCACGGCGCTGGTGGGTGTCCCGCTGGGCCTGTGGGCGGGGTTGCGGCCCGGCAGCCGGCTCCACAAGTTCGCGATGAGCTTCTCGATATTCGGGGTCACCATGCCGGTGTTCTGGCTGGGCCTGATCCTGATCCTGGTGTTCTCCGTCAACCTCGGCTGGCTGCCGTCGGGCGGGCGCGGTGAAACGACCTCGCTGCTGGGCATACAGGTGAGCTTCCTGACCTGGGACGGCCTCAAGTTCATGCTGCTTCCCGCCTGTACGCTTGCCCTGAACAACATTGCGCTGATCATGCGTATCACCGAAGCGGGCACCCGCGAGGTGGCGGTCCAGGAGTACGTCAAGTTCGCGCGGGCCAAGGGGGTCGGGCCGACGCGCCTGATGACGCGCCATATCCTGCCGAACGTGCTGATCCCCGTCGTCACCGCGATGGGCATCGAGTTCGGCCACCTGATCGCCTTTTCCCTGATCACCGAAACCATCTTCGCCTGGCCCGGCATGGGCAAGCTGATCATCGACTCCGTCCTGCAACTGGACCGCCCCGTGGTGGTGGCCTATCTGATGGTCGCGCTGTTGTTGTTCGTGATCATCAATTTCATGGTCGACATGCTCTACCTGGTGCTGGACCCCAGGCTGCGTACGAAGGCCGCTTGAGCGGGATGACCGGAAAGATGAACCAGGCTGTATTGAAACGGGGCGGGCTACACCGCCGGACCAAGATGATGATGAATGATATCGACGCCAAAGCCATCCCGCCGGAGCGGGGGGAGCCGCCACTGGCGGCGCCCGAGCATCCGATGCGCCTGTTGGCGCGCCGCTATCTGAAAAGCCGGGTCGGGACGGGCGCGGCGATCCTGCTGCTGCTGATCACCCTGATCGCGATATTCGCTCCCGTGATCGCGCCCCAGGATCCCTACGACCTGACGAAGGTGTCGATCATGGAGGCCGAGCGCCGGCCCGGGGAGTCCAGCGCCGATGGGCGGATGCTCTATCTGCTGGGGACGGACGGCGCCGGCCGCGACATGTTGAGCGCCATTTTCTACGGCCTGCGCATCAGCCTGGGCATAGGCGTGATCAGCGCGCTGGCCGCGCTCGGGATCGGCACCTTCATGGGGCTGCTGGCCGCCCACTTCGGTGGCAGGGTCGACGCCGTCATCATGCGGGTGGTCGACGTGCAGCTCAGCCTGCCGACCATCCTGGTGGCACTGGTCCTGCTGGCGGTGCTCGGCCAGGGGGTGGACAAGACCCTGATGGCGCTGGTGCTGGTCCAATGGGCGATCTTCGCGCGCAACGTCCGTGGCGCCGCCCTGGTCGAGCGGGGCAAGGAATACATCGAGGCGGCGCTTGGCCAGGGGCTGCCGGCGCGGCGGATCATGTTCCGCCACGTGCTGCCGAACTGCATGGCGCCGCTCATCGTGACCACCACCAACCAGATGGCCAATGCCATCACGCTCGAGGCCACCATGAGCTTCCTCGGCATCGGCCTGCCGCAAACCCAGCCGTCGCTGGGGCTGCTCATCTCCAACGGTTTTGACTACATGCTCTCCAACCAGTACTGGATCAGTGTCTTTCCCGGCGTCGCGCTGGTGCTGCTGGTCGTCTCGGTCAGCCTGGTCGGAGATCGCCTGCGTGTGGCGCTCAACCCCAAGCTCGATTCCTGAGGCGACATCATGGCACTGCTGGAAGTAAACGACCTGGTCACCGAGTTCCACACCGAAGAAGGCGTGGCCCGGGCTCTCGACAACGTCTCGTTCACGCTGGAGCGCGGCAAGGTGCTGGGCATCGTGGGCGAGTCCGGTTCTGGAAAGTCGGTGACGGCGTTCTCGCTGATGAACCTGATCGACCCGCCGGGCAAGGTGGCGGGTGGGCAGATCCTGTTCGATGGCGAAGAGTTGCGCGGCGCCTCGGCGCGGCGATGGAGCGAACTGCGTGGCACGCGCATGGCGATGGTGTTCCAGGATCCCATGATGTCGCTGAATCCGGTCATGAAGATCGGTTCGCAACTGGCTGAAACCGTCGCCATCCATACGAAGGCGACGCGTGCCGACATCGATGAAAGGGTGTACCAGGCGCTGAAGCGCGTGGGCATTCCGGCGCCGCGCGAACGCATGAAGTCCTACCCGCACGAGCTTTCGGGCGGGATGAGGCAGCGCGTGGCGATCGCAAACGCCATCATCAACAATCCGGACCTCATCATTGCCGACGAGCCCACGACCGCGCTGGACGTCACCATCCAGGCCCAGATCCTGTACGAAATGCAGAACCTGGCGCGCGAGAGCGGTACCGCGCTGATCTGGATCACGCATGACATCAGCGTGGTCAAGGACCTGGCCGACGACCTGTGCGTGATGTATGCCGGGCGCATCATCGAGCGCGGTCCGGTGGACGAGGTGATCGCCGATCCGCAGCACCCGTATACCCGGGGGTTGATCGATTCGCTGCCGCATGCCGAGAACCATGGCCGGCGCCTGTACTCGATCCCCGGGGCGACGCCCCCCTTGCTGGCGTTGCCGGCGGGCTGCTCGTTCGCGCCTCGCTGCTCGCGGGCCGGACGCATATGCAATCAGATACCGCCGGTCGTCACGGACGGCCGCCGGGACCATCGATGTTTTCATCCCCTGGGCTGATCATGACTACCATGCTGCAAACCACCCATCTCAGCAAGAGCTTCAGTTACAAGCAAGGCAGCTTGTCGCGCGTGGCGGGAAAACTGGGGCTGCCGGCGAAGGAACAGCAGAAGGTTCACGCGGTGAGCGATGTCTCGCTCAGCGTGAAGAGTGGAGAGGTCCTGGGCCTGGTCGGCGAGTCGGGCTGTGGGAAGTCGACCGTGGGAAGGATGATCGCGGGCCTGCTGCCGGCCACCAGCGGCAGCCTGTCGTTCAACGGCCAGGACATGACCCGGCCCACGGTGGACACGCATCTGAACATCCAGATGGTTTTCCAGAACCCTTATGCATCGCTCAATCCGCGCCAGCGCATCGACCGGGTCATCAGCGAGGCGGCCGTCTACCACGGCCTGGTGGAAAAGAAGCAGGCGCCTGCCTTCGTCGCCTCGCTGCTTGCGCAGGTCGGCCTCGATCCGAGCTACGCCAGCCGCTATCCGCACCAGTTCTCGGGGGGGCAGCGGCAGCGTATCGCGATCGCCCGCGCCCTCGCCCTCGATCCGAAGTTCGTGGTCTGCGACGAGGCCGTGTCGGCCCTGGACGTGTCGGTGCAGGCACAGATCCTCAACCTGTTCATGGACCTGCGCGCGTCCAAGGGGCTGACCTATCTCTTCATCAGCCACAACCTGGCGGTGGTGGAATATATCGCCGACCGTGTCGCCATCATGTACCTGGGCCGCATCGTCGAGCTGGCGGACACGCGCTCGGTGTTCAGCCGTCCCAATCATCCCTATACCCAGGCCCTGATCGCCGATGCGCCGCGCCTGAACGCCAAGGTCGTCGAACATCGTCCCATCCAGGGCGAACTGCCGAGTCCGCTCCATCCTCCCACGGGCTGCGCCTTTCATCCGCGCTGTCCACGCGCCATGGCGCGCTGCTCCAGCGAGCGGCCGGCGCTGGTGGAGCTGGAGGACGGACACTGGTCCGCGTGTCATCTCAACGATGCGGTCAATTCCCACCCACTCACGTTTCAAGAAATGCAATGATCAGGTCCACCAATCGGGTCTATGCGCTGACCCGGCCCAGTCTCATGGACAGCCTGCTTCCCATCGTGGTCGACTCCCCGCACAGCGGCACGGCCTATCCCCCCAACAGCGGCATCGTCGCGCCTTTGCAAGCGCTCAAGACCACCTGGGACGCCTTCATCGAGGAACTGTGGGATGCGGCACCCCAACTGGGCGTGCCGCTGCTGGCGGCGCAGTTCCCGCGCGCCTACATCGATCCCAACCGGGCGCCCGACGATATCGACGACAGCCTCCTTGACGAGCCCTGGCCCACGCCGCTGTCGCCTTCCGCCGCGTGCCGCCGCGGAATGGGGCTGATCCGGCTCAATGCCCTGCCGGGCGTACCCATGTATGCGGGCAGGCTGGGCGCACGGGAGATCCGGCACCGCCTGGAGCAGTATTATCTGCCGTATCACGGGGTGCTCAAGGCCAGGCTCGATGCGGCCCATGCGCGGTTCGGCCGGGTCTGGCACATCGATTGCCATTCGATGAAATCGGTGGGCAACGCGATGAACGTCGACGACGGGGCGGCGCGGCCGGATATCGTCGTGAGCGATCGCAACGGCGCCGCGGCCGCGCCGGAATTCACCGAATGGGTCGCGGCGCGTTTCGTGTCCAAGGGATACCGCGTGCAGGTCAACACGCCCTACCAGGGCGGCTACATCATCGCCAACTACGGCGCGCCGGAGCAGGGGCGCCACAGTGTGCAGGTCGAGATCAACCGCCGGGTCTACATGGACGAGCAGGCCTTCGAGAAGACCGAAGGGTTCGACGTGCTGCGGCGCGATATCGGCGCGTTCCTGGAAGAGCTGGCGACGTATGTGACGGAACGGCTGGACTAGGGCCCATGCCTTGGGCGCGGGCGGGGATGTCGCGTGGACAGGCCCTGGCACCGGCGCGGGTGGACCCGTAGAACGATCCGATTGTGATAGGAATGTCGAATGAAAGCACTTGTGGTGCGTTTGAACGCCATCTGCGATGAGCAGCCGTATGCCACCTCCTGGTACGTGAAGAACCTGGTCACGGGCGAAGAGGCCGACCGCGGCGGGCATGTCGCCTTCCCCACGGGCAGCACCCGCAAGGTCGCGATCATGATGGCGGTGTTGCGCGAGGTGAACCGCGGCAGGCTGGACCTGAGCGAGCCCATCTTGTATGAGGAGCGCCTGCGCGAGGGCGTGGTTTCCGGGACGTTCAAGTTCTTGACGCCGGGCTTCACCATTACGCTGCGCGATGCCCTGGTGCAGATGATCATCGTCAGCGACAACGTGTGCACGCGCATGGTGATGGAGCGTATCGGCCTGGACGAGGTCAATGATTTCTGCCATGCGCTCGGCATGCAGGACACGGTGCATCGGACCTCGGTGCCACGGCCGGACATGCGCGCCGACCACCGGCTCGACGAAGTCACCGTCACCAGCGCCTGCGACCAGGGCCTGTTGTACGATCTGATCCTGCAGGGCAGCACGGATCCGGCGGTGGCACGCAGGATGGGCTGCTCCGTGGAGCAGTGCGCATTCGCCATCGACGTGCTGAGCTGGCAGAAGCTGCGGACCAAGATCGCTTCGCTGCTGCCGGCCGATGCCAAGGTGGCCCACAAGGGCGGGACCGGCAAGCGCGGGCGCATGGATGGCGGCATCGTGTTCCGCGACGGCCATCCTTTGTTCATCATTACCGGCTATACCGATCAGGTGCCAGTGACCATGCCCGACGGCATGCCCGGGTATGTCTCGGCATTCAATACGCTGGGCAGGCTGGCGCGTGCCTGCTGGGATGGCATCCCCGGCGCGCCGGCCCAGGATTGAGGAAAGTGCGAATGACGCAGGAAGAACATGCCACGGGGGCGCTGCCGCACGAGGAAGGGGCCTTGGCGCCGTCCTGGATGTCGGCCAACGTGCGCGACGGATTCACGGTGGCGGCGGTCGGCGACCTGATCCTGTCCGATGCGCTGTGCGCGCGCCTGGAGCAGGCCGCGCCCGACCTGCTTGCCTTGATCCGGGGCGCCGATGTCGCGTTCGGCAATTTCGAGGGTACCGCCATCGACTTGCGCAAGTTCGGCGGCTATCCATCGGCGCTGTCCGGCGGCTCCTGGCTGGTCAGCGCGCCGGCGGTCCCGGCCGATCTCGGGAAAATGGGCTTCGGTCTGGTCAGCCTGGCGAACAACCATTCCACCGATTGGGGCGTGGAAGGCATGCGCTACACGTCCATGCTGTTCGAGCGGGCCGGGGTGGTCCACGCTGGCACGGGCGAGTCGCTATCGCAGGCGCGCGCACCGTCTTTCCTCGCCACGGGGGCGGGACGGGTGTCGCTGGTGGCGCTGGCGTCGCGCTTCGAGGCCAACGCGCGCGCCATCGACCCGCTGGGGCAGATCCCCGGCCGTCCCGGCCTGAATGCCTTGCGCACCACGCGGTTCGTGCTGGTGTCGCCGGAGCGCCTCAAGGTGCTGGCGGGTATCCGCGATGCGCTGCCCAAGGGCATGATGCGCCGGTCCATCCTGGAGGCGGACCGCAAGAACGGCACCGTCACGCTGTTCGACGTGAAGTACCGCGCCCGTGACGGGCTGGGCGAGGACGCGGTCGAGTTCACCTTCAGCATGGATGAACGGGACCGCAAGGGAATCCTGCACAATATCCGGCAGGCCAAGCAGACCTCGGATTTCTCGATCGTCTCCATGCACACCCACGAGCCGGGCAACTATTGCCAGACGCCGCCGGACTTCATGCCGACGATCGCCCGGCAGGCCATCGACAACGGCGCGGATGCCTTCATCGGGCACGGTCCGCACCAATTGCGCGGCATCGAGATCTACCGGGGGCGGCCGATCTACTATTCGCTCGGCAATTTCTTCTTCATGGAGAACCAGCAGCAGCCGATCACGCGCGACGAGTACGAGAAGGACAAGGTCGAGCCCATGTCCATGACCGAGGCAGAGTTCATGGAGCACCGCCGCGTGCATGGCGTGTTCAAGGAACAGATCTGGTACGAAAGCGTGGTAGCGGTGAACCACTATCGCGGCAAGGGCGAACTCGCCCGGGTCGAGCTGCATCCCATCGAGATGCACTGGGCAGGCGCGCGGGATGCGGACCGCGGCATTCCGCGTCTGGCCCGGGGGGAAGACGCCCTGCGCATTCTGGAGCGCCTGCAGCGATTGTCCCGCGCCTATGGCACCGAGATCGTCATCCGGGATGAGGTCGGGCATATTGCCCTGTAAGGCCTCTTTCCGGCGCTGGGCATCGTCGCCATGAAAAGCCGTCCGGCCCCAGGCTGGACGGCTTTTTTCATGGGCGCGTGAACCGACCGGTTCCTAGGCATCGAAGTCCGGATCCGATTCCAACGGCGCGCTGCCGAACTGGCGCTGCATGAGATTGCCGGCCTGCAAGGCCCTGGCGCGCAGGGGAGGGTTTTGCAGGAACTGCGATTTGGTCCAGGCCTGCGCCATGCTGGCCAGGCGCGCCAGCGCGTTGCGCAGGGATCGGGCGTCGAGCGCTTCCAGCGGATAGTTGTTGGCGAACACGACGCGCCCCGTCAGCGGGGATACCGTGTACATGGGGCCGTTGGCCGAGTACATCACCATGTTGGCCTCGAGCAGCGCGCGATAGGCTTCGGCTTCGCGTCCTTCTTCCACCTCGCCGAAATCGCAGTACACCAGCACCGTATGCGGACTGATCTCGGCGTTGTGGCTGAGGGAAAGCGCCACGTCGTTCACGGCCAGCGGACCGCCTTTGATGATGCTGTCGGCTTCGCCTTCGATGCCGCACAGCTTGCAGAAGGCATGGATCAGCGTTTCGTACTTCTGTTTGAAAGCGTGGTTTGTGTCAGGGGAGGTCATTTTTCTTCCTTGCTGGTGTATGGGCCGGCCACGCGGCCGGCCGCCGTTCGGGGCTACGAGAACTTGCGTTCGAGTCTCGCCAGGACCATGGAAAGGCGGACGGCGGTTTCGGCCAGTGCGGTGGCGGCATCGACCTGGGGCACCGGATAGGTGATGTCTCCAATGGCGGGATGGACTTCGGTACAGCCGTCGACGAAGGCATGGACGCCATCTTTGATGAGTTCCAGGACGACTTCGTTGAGCAGGGCTGCGCCCAGCGGCATGTTGCCGGCCTTGACGCCATCGTAGATCCCCCGCATGGCCTTGTCCTGGGTGCCGGGCGTCGGATGGCGCCAGGTGATCTTGGGGCCGCCGAATTTCTCCATGCGTTCGCCCGCGGCCTGGTACAGCCTGCTGTCGACGGTGCCGGTGGTGGCGATCAGCCCGATTTGCGGATTCTCGGGCAGTTCGTCCTTGGCTTGCTGCAGCGACAGCACGGTGGCTTCGGCGATATGCAGCATGGGCAGCTTGACGTGCTCCGCGAGGAGGTCGAACCAGGCGTGGAAGGTGTTGCAGGGAAACATGATGACGTGCGCGCCCGCGTTCTTGAGCGCCATGCAGACATGCAGCGCGCCCCAGAAGGGATTCTCGGCGACGTCCTTGAGCAGGTGCTCGCGCACGGCCTGGGGGTCGTCGGGATCGCCCTTGAAGGACTTGATGTAGGCGGTGCGGTCCTGGATCATGTGGCCCATGTTGAAGCTGATGACGCCCATGTGGTCCTGGTCCGTCACCTGCCGGCCGGTTTTCTCGGCCAATTCATTGAGCTTGCGCTCGCCGGCCTCGAAGAGCTTCTTCTGGAGGTCGACGGTGGCCAGGGGGCCCATCCCGCCGGCGACCCCCACGGGGGCGAAATAGCGCAGCTTGGGCAGCGGCGCCTTGTGGTCGGGAATGCCGGACGTGGTGACGCGGGCGCGGGCGGCGCTGTCGGCGCTGACCGAACTGCCCAGGGTCGCGGTTCGTTCCAGTGATTCGGACAGGGCGGGGTAGACATGGGTGGTGTCGAATTGCAGTGTCGGACCCCAGGGAACGGACGGGACTTGCTTGTCGATTCGCGTGGGGGCCGGGGTTTGCATCGCATCTTCCAGTGCCCGCGCCATGTCGGCGGGACTGAAGTCGGTGCTGAGACGAGGGCTGTGTGGCATGTTCATTGCCTTTTTGATACGTGTTGCTTGAAAAAACGCCGCCGTTTCCACGACGGCGGCGTTCCTGTCGATCATCGATGCGTGGGAGCCGGGGGTGTCCGGATCATTTCTTGTCGAGAATGGTCTCGGCCTGGTCGATGTTTTCCAGGGTGTGCGCGACATAGCCGGTTGCCCACTTCAGCAGCGGCGCGATGTCATCCTCGGTCAGGCGCAGCAGTTTCAGCGTTTCGGGATCGGACAGCGGTTTCATGAAGTTGTCGGCGGACAGGCCGGTTGCCAGGACCTGTGCCGATACGCTGGCAAAACTCTTGGAGAAATCCCCGCTCTCGCCTTCGCGCAGTTTCGAGCCGCCGTCGATCTTGATGATGGCGCCGTGGGTGGCCTTGAGCAGGCGTTGTTCCGGATCCGTGACGTCGGCCAGGACGGGGATGCGCAGTTCGTACTTCATCGTATGCAGCGGATGGCCGGGCTGGTCGATACGCGCCGCGGTCAGGTATTCCGAGATGGTGTAGGGCAGGCCGCCGCGATCGCCGTACGTGCCCTTGACCTGGGCCAGCGATTCTTCGATCTCGGCAAGGATCTTCGCCGGGTCAGCCAGTTCCGGCATGTCGAAAGCGCGGATGCCGTCGCCGTGCCCGGTGCCGTGCGGCTTGATGATCGCGCGCTTGCCTTCCTTGAGCAGGTCCAGGACCTTCGTGTGGATCTCCTCGACACTGTGCGCTTGTTCGTTGACGATGGGGCGGGAGAACTGCGGAAACTCCGCGGCAACTTCCGGCTGCTTGTTGTATTGGTTGGCGAAGGCGTAGGCATGGCCTTTCGACGCGGCCGGCAAGTAGGAAGCGTTGCTGGCGATGAACTGGTCGGTGTCGAGCTTCTTGCCCTGCGCTTCGTTCAGGGAGTTGATGTTCAGTATCAGGCGGTCGTTGTTGATGACGTTGACCTTGCGGCCGTTCAGGTAGGGAGCGCCGTCATCGCCGATCTGGATGGCCTTGGCCAGTTGCGCGGTGTAGCCGACGACGATGGCGGGCTCCTTGGGATTGTTCCAGTCGCCTTGCTCCGACAGGATCTTGTTCAGATTGGCAATGCCGTCCTTGTCGCGGCCCGGCTTTTCCTTGGCCACGCTGTTCTCGATGACGACCTCGCCCTTGTCATTGCGCTCCAGGGCATCGGCGTCGAAGCTGTCCAGGCCGATGATCCGGGCGCCGCCGCTCGGCGCGCCGGGAGAGGCGCCGCCGTTTTCGGTCATGGCCTCGGCCAGCTGGCCTTCAAGATGATGTTGGCGGATGGCCGTATCGATGGCGTTGGCGATCATCAGCTTTTCATGGATCTTCTTGCTTTGCCCGAATGCCGGCGGATCTTCCCGGCCGGAGCAGGCGACGACGAACAATGCATTGGGTTCGCTTTCGAGCACGTGGGCGACGTCGCCCATCGCCTTCATGGTCTTGTCCAGCATGCCGGCTTCCATCGTGGTGATGTTGCCGTAGCCGGAGCCGTTCATCTCCAGGATGGTGGCGGCGAACTTCTTCGTCTTGGGATCGACGTAAGGCATGATGTCCAGCGGGGCCACGCCGAACTCGCCGCGCTTGACGTTGGCCGGCATGGGGCGGGCCGAGAGGTCGGCCAGGCGCGCGGCCGCCGCCGAGTCCTGTTTTTCCTGGGTGGACAGGTTGTTCTCCAGCTTGACGTCCTTGACCATGTCGGCCACGCCGTAGCCGGCCATGATGTGGCCGAATCCGGCTTGAAGGCGCTGCCGCAGCAGGTTGTAGTTGCTTTCCGCGAGTTCGGCGCTGCGGCCGGTGATACCACGCAGGATCTTGTTCAGCACGCTCATGTCGCGCAGCTCGCCGGCGCGTGTGTTGGCGCTGCCGCCCATGCGCGGAGTGCCGCCGGTGGTGGTGGGGGCCGGCGTGGTTCGCTGGCCTTGCCGGGCGACCTGCGTGTTGGCGGCGTCATGCAGTGCTGCCGCCAGGGCGTCGGTGGAGAGGGAGGTGCTCAGGGGAGGGGTGGTCATGTCAAAAACCTTGAATGCTTTTCGGTTGTCTGGAGGGCCGGATGGGTCGACAGGAGCGGGCCACACCTGCGCGTCATGAGAAAAATCGCGTCGTGGCGTGTCGCATCGCTGTAGCCGGCGGGGGGTACTGCGCGGATGCCGAGGTAGCTCGTCATCCGCTCCCATGAGTAGGACGAAATCGGCAGCCGGTTCCGTCGGGCCGTGGAACCAAGCCCTACCTGCCATCACTTACCGATGTGGGTGGCGACAGCCGTTGCCGCCTTGAGATGCCCGCCCGCGTTCCGCGGGCCCAACTCGATCGGACCCCTACGCACATGAACGCATTCAACCGACCCGAGGGTCAGACCTTCACGACGCTTTTGCAGGAGTTGGCGGTTCTTTCAGGGGTGACGACGCCGCTGGGGCCGCGCGACAACGCGCAGCTCGACGTGGAGGGCATAGGCTTCACCGTGATCGAGGGAGTCGAGCCCGATCAGGGAACGCTGGTGTACTTCTGCGATTTCGGCGCGGTTCCGGAAACCACTCAGCGCGCCGATATTCTCCAGCGGCTGCTGGAGGCCAATCTTCTGATGTGCGGCACGGGCGCGCCCACTTTCGCCGTCAACTTCGAAACTTCGCGCGTCGTGCTCATGGGCCGTGCCCATCTGGCGGAAATCGACGCGCAGCGTCTGCTCAATGCATTCGCGCAGTACGCGAACCAGGCCAGGTCCTGGCAGCAGACTTATTTCCTCGAAGGACAGAACAAGCCTTCGGGCAACCAACAACATCGCCTGCGCGTGCCGCTGGCGAACTAGGACAGCAGGAACGTGACATGACTCACATCAATCATCCCACTCCATCGAGTGCCGCACCGACGGCCGGGGAACCGGTTGCGGATCCGTCTTCTTCTGGAGCGGCGCAGCGGTCGGTGCGCCTGTCGTCGACCCCGCCCAGCCCCGCGTTGCGCGCGGCGGCCCAGGCGGGGCGCGGCGAGGCCGCGTCGCTGGAGCTGCAGGCAATGCGCGGCAGCGGGGAGGCCGGCGCGGCGGAGCCGACGGTCCCGGAAGTCGATACCAGGCTGACGACGATTCTGCAGACGTACCAGCGCACGGAGAAGCATCGCACGATCGACGATGGCGCGGTGCTGGCGTTCGTCCAGGAACAGCAGCGCCAACTGGCCAGGCCGGAGGACAAGCGCGACTGGACCCAGGCGCGGCGGTTATACCTCGCCATCCATGGCGTCGACGACGCGAAGATCAAGCAGATCGAGGGTGGCCGTTTTTCAGGAGGCTGGATCGGGTCGGGCAGCCTCTATTCCGTGGCCGGGCACCTGATGGCCTTTGCCTCCGCGGTGCCGTCGCTCTACACACTGACCGTCTCCAAGGACCGGCTGCGGGAAAGTCCGGTCCACTACGCCGCCGTTTCGCTGGGCGCGCAGGCCGCGATTTCGCTGGCCACGCCGTTCGTCAATTCGGCCCTGCAGATCGTGCTGGTGGCGCGCCAGGAGCTCATGCGCGCGGCGGGCCAGTCGGCGCGCTCGGCGGAAATGAAGGCACCCGGCTACCCGAAGACCGAGGTGGCGGCGAGGGAGTTGGCGAAGAAGCTGGTGGCCTCCAACGAAAAAATGGAGGCGCACGAACGGGCGCTCAGGACGCTCGCGCCCGGCAGCGCCGAATGGAGCGAGCGCGTGGCACAGATCGAGTCGGACGGCGCCGAGGCGACGGAGCTGCTTGGACAGGCGGCCACGGTGGACCGGCAGTTTCATGTCCGCAAGGATGTGATCGACCTGAACTACGCCCTGCGCCAGTCCCACGCGCGCGCGCTGCGGGTGGCGGTCACGCTGGCCGCGCAGGTCAGCGCGGTGGCCACGCACAATGTGCATGTCGGCGGCTACATCCAGGTGGGCGGCACGCTGGGGGTGATGGCGATCCAGCAGTTCCTGGCGGCTCCCGCGGACCAGTTCGACAAGCAGAACCGGACGTTGATGGCGACCCTGGCGACGACACGCCTGCTCAAGGCCGAGGCGCGGGACAAGCCCGCCGATGCGCTGGGGATCGAGGACCTGGGCGATCTGCGCGATCTGAAGGGCCAATGGAAGGGGCCGGTCTCGGTGTCGCTGGGGCAGTTCAAGGAAAGCCTGGAGCTGGAGCGCGCCTATGCCGAGCAGGAACTGGGCGATATGCTGAAGATGGATGTGACGGGGTTCCGCCGCATGCAGGCCCTGCAGGAGAAGCAGGATGCGGGCACCGCGCTTTCCCCGGCGGAAACGCAAGAGCATGCCCGGTTGCGGGGCAGCGCGCGCCAGATCGGTCCCGGCGACGGCGAGGCGTATGAAGCCCTGGTCGCCGCGCGCGAGCGCCTCGACATGGCGTGCCAGGAGCTTGCGTGTATCAAGAACGACGACTGGCTGGCGTTGTCGACCGACAGCAAGCGGCTCCTGCTCGATGCCGTCAGCAATGACAAGCCCTGGCTGCTCAGCCTGCGCACGGCCTGGGTGCGCCTGCGGATGCCGGCCGACATCATTTCGCAGGTCGCGCAGCGGTTCGGCTCGCAGTTCGCCATGGTGGTGGGCGGCAGCAACATGCCGTTGATCGTGATGGGGCTGATGCGTTATCTGAACGAACGCAGCAAGGCGGCAGGCGACGGTCAGGCGGTGCCGGACACGGGGCGCTATGTGGCCGCGACCTTGCTGGCGGTGCTGGGCGCGCTGGGGGCCTATGGATCCGGCGGACCCGCGGTCAACAAGAAGATCTCGCAGCGTGCCGAACTGCGCAAATCGATTCCCCGGGTGGGTTTCCAGCTTGGAGAGACCGCCACCGCATTGAAATCGATCGGCACGGCCATGTTCGCGTTGCCGGCGTCGGTATGGGAGCGGCGGGCGGTCCAATCCGGGGTGTCGGCAAGCAATGCCAGGGCCAAGGAGTTGCGCGAGGCGCTCGACAGCGTGACCAACTATATCTCTGAGAACGAGTCCGCCATCGCCAGGGAGGTCGAGCAGACGGACGAGGCGGATCGCGACGCGGCGCGGCGGGGTCCCGACCTGGGCCGTCTCGCCTTGTCGTAGCGGGAGTGACTCATGACGTTTCCCATTGCTTCGCTACCGACAGAAGTCGCCGGCCTTGTCTATCAGCATCTGATCGACGTAAAACAACCCGGTCCGGCGGACGGGCCGGCGCCGCGCTCCCCTGCCGCGGATCCGCAGTGGCAGGTGCGGCAGGCGGCCGCGGCCCGAGGGCGATTCATCCAGGTGTGCCGGGTTTTCCTCGAGCTTGACAAAGCCATCCTGCCGGCGCCGCACAACAAGGAACTGGGGCGCTACGTGACGAAAGAAACCATCGGGCATCTTTCCACCCAACCCTTTGATGCGTTCACAAAGGGGGTGGGCCGGCTGCTCGAGAACCATGTCGATATCGACGTGGATTTTTCGAGCTTGCAGGAGGCCCAGGTTGCCATGGTGCTGTACTCGCTGCACAGCGCGGGGAGCGCGCCGGGCAGGGCGTTCCATTCCTTCCGGTTCGAAGCCGACCTGGACGCCATGCCCATGGAGTCGGTGGTCGCCATCAATCGGGCGATCAGCGAGCTCAAGGGTATGGCGCGGTGCCGGAATGCCTCGTTCGCCTTCAAGTGCTCCAGTTCCGACCCGGACCGTGCCGATCCGCCGGATCTACCGCTGCTGCCCAACTTGACGCAGGTCGATCTGTCCGGTTGCTCGCGCATGGAGGGCCGGCTGGACGTGTCGCAGAACAGGGAACTGAGGCAGCTCGGATTGGCCGGCTGCTTTGCGTTGACGGAGCTGTCGGATCTTGCGGGAAATACCCGGCTGGAGGTCGTCACGCTCGAGTCGTGCGCTGCCTTGGCGAGCAACCTGGATCTTTCCCGGTGCCCGAATCTGGAGGTTCTCGACTTGAGAGTCTGCGGGGCGCTGACCGGCTTGTCGGATCCTGCCGCGAATCCGAAGTTGAGAGATCTCCGTCTGGCGGCGTGCCCGGCGTTCAATGGCATCTGGGATCTGTCGAAAAATCCGGAGCTGGTGACGCTCAATCTATCCTGCTGGGAGGGCGCAAGGGGCTTCCTGGATGTTTCGCGGAACCCGAAGTTGCAGGAACTCTGGTTGGCCGAGTGCCCGGGCGTGACGGGGCTGTCGGATCTTTCGAGCAACCCGGCGCTGAGGGATGTCAGCCTGGAGGATTGCACCGGGCTGGCGAATCGACGCCAGATCGCGGAGGATCTGGGCTCGCAGTGGCCGCACGCCAGCCCGCCGCCGACCGTTCGAGTGTGAAGGTCGGCGGCGCCGGGGATCAGGCGGGCGGTTCGTCCTGAACCGCCCCCACCCTGTCGATATTCCGCAGGACGTGCGCGACGTAGCCCACGGTCCATTGCAGCAACGGTATGACATCCTCCTCGGTCAGGCCCAGGAGGGCCAGGGTTTCCGGGTTGGACAGCGGCAGCATGAAGTGTTCCGCTGGCAGCCCGGTATCCAGGACTTGCGCCGACACGCCGGCGAATTTCTTGGAGAAGTTGCCGTCTTCGCCCTCTTTCAGCTGCGAGGACGCGTCGATCTTGATGACCGCGCCGTGGATGGCTTTCAGGAGGCGGTTTTTCGGATCCGTGGTATCGGCCAGGACGGGAAGGCGCAGTTCGTATTTCATCGTATGCATGGGATGGCCAGGCTGGTCGATGCGCCGCGCGGACAGGTATTCGGAAACCGTGTATGGCAGGCCGCCGCGGTCGGCGTATTTACCCTCGACCTCATTCAACGAGCCGCGGATTTCCTCCAGGACCCGCTCGGGATCGGCACGCTCGGGAATGTCGAAAGCCCGTACCCCGTCGCAATGGCCGGTGCCGCGCGGCTTGATGATCACACGAATGCCCTGTTCGAGCAGCGCCATGACTTTCTCGTGGAGTTCCTCGATGCTGTGCGCCTGCTGGTTGATGATAGGGCGCGCGCATTGCGGGAATTTTCCGGCGATGTCCGGGCGTGCGTTGTATTCGTTGGCAAAGGCGTAGGCATCGGATTTCGACGCGGCGGGCACGTAGCTGACATTGCTCGCCAGGAAGGTGCCGAGGTCGAGTTTCTTCCCGCTTTTTTCGCCGAGTGCGTCGATGTTCTGGATCAGGCGGTCATTGTTGATGACGTTGACCTTGCGGCCATTCAGGCAAGGCGTGCCGTTGGCGTCGATGTCGATCGCCTGGGCCAGCTGCCCGGTATAGCCGACGACGATGGTGGGCTTGCCGGGGGCATGCCAGTCGCCCAGTCCATCCAGCGCCTGGTACAGGTTGGCGATGCCGTCCTTGTCGCGTCCCGGTTTTTCCTTCGCGACGCCGCGTTCGACGATGGCTTGCCCCGTGCTGTCGCGTTCCAGCGCATCGGCGTCGAAACTGTCGAGGCCGACGATCTGCGCGTCGGCACCCTGGCGCATCCTGATCGCTTCGTTCATGGCTTGCGCGATCATCAGCTTTTCATGGATTTTCTTGCTTTGCGGAAACGCGGGCGGATCTTCGCGGCCCGAGCAGGCGATCACGAACAGTGCGTTGGGCGTTTCGTCCAGCACGTGGGCCACGTCGCCCATGGCCTTCATGGCCATTGCCAGCATGTTGGGCGCCATCGTCGTGATGTCGCCGTAGCCGGTGCCATTCATTTCCAGCAGCGTCGCACCGAATTTGAACGTCGGGGAGTCGTACAACATGATGTCCAGCGGGCAGATGCAGAATTCGCCACGGCCGATGTTGGCGGGCAGGGGCTCGGTGGCGAGGTTCGCCAGGCGCGTGACCGCCTCGGGGTCCTGGCGGCTTTGGATCTGGAGGTGGTTCTCCAGCTTGACGTCCTTGACCAGGCCGGCAACGCCAGGACCGCTCATGATGTGCAGGAAGTCGGCACCCAGCCGTGTCGTCAGCAGATCGTAGTTCGCCTCCGCCCGCGCGGAGTCGTTGCCCGTCATCGCGTTCAGCGCATTGCGGTGCCTGCCCATGTCCTGCAATTCCTGGGCCCGGGCGCGGCCGGCGCCGGCTTCATGCGGCGTGCCGCGGCCGGCCCTGAGCCAGGCCAATCGGCCGGCGCGGGGGGCGGGAGAGGAAACCGCGCCGTGCAACTGGGGGGCGACATTCTGAAGTTCGGGATTCCCGCCGAGTCTGGGGGAGATAGTCATGTCAACGTACCTTCTTGATTCTTGGCAATGGTTCGGAGGCTGAACGGCGTTCAGCACCCCATCGTGTCTTGTCGCGGTCGCCGGCGGGCGCCGCCCGTCGGCCGCAAGAAATGAGTCGTGGCACCCCCGCGCGCGGTTCCGGGGTGTCCCTGGCCAAGGCTGTCATGAAAAGTTCATGGAACATCGAGTCCCCTTGCACGACCTATTTCGCGATCGCGGCGGCGAAGGGCGCCGCCGCCACCCCATGCCGGCCCGGTCGACGGCGTACCGACGGGCGGCGCAGCAAGGAACACGTGCATGAACCTACACCACACACACGCCTCTCCCGTCATCGCCAATGCGCCGCGGGAGGCCGCCGAACCATCTACCGTCACCGCGCAGGCCCGGCTGGCCGTGCGGATCCTGTCGGTGCCGCCCAGTCCCGTCCTGCTCCAGGCGGCTCGCGGGGAACCGGGCGAGCGCGTGTCGCTGGAACTCCATGACATGCGGCGCGGCGAGGAGGTCCTGCCGGGGCCCTCGTCCGCGCCGGCGGCGGATGTCCGGCTGGGGGAGATTCTGCGGACCTACCTGGAGACCGAGAAGAACCGGGTCGTCGATCGCGAGAAATTGCTGGCGTTCGTCAAGGAGCAGCGGAGGCAGCTGGCCCTGCCGGAGGCCGCGCGCGATTGGACGCGTGCGCGCCGCTTGTATCTCGATGTGTTCGGCGTCGATGACCAAGCCATGAAGCGGGTCGTCGGCGGCCATTTCTCGGGCGGCTGGGTGGGATCGGGCAGCTTGTATGCCTTGACCGGGCATCTCATGACCCTGGCGTCGCTGGTGCCGTCGATCTACATGATGACGGTATCCGCGGACCGGCTCGCCGCGGCGCCGGTCAGCCATGCCAGGGCCAATCTTGGCGCCCAGGCGTCGATCCTGCTGGCGACGCCGTTCGTCAATTCGGCCTTGTACATCGTGCTGGCTGCGCGCCAGGAGCTCATGCGCGCCATCGGCCAGTCCGGGCGATGCGCGGAAATGGATGCACCGGCCTACGAGACGACCCGCGGCGACATCGAGGCGTTGATGCCGAGGATGGAGGCGTCCACCGAGACCATGCTGGCGCACCAGCGCGAACTCCGGCGGCTCGAACCGGGCGGCGCCGAGTGGTGCGCGCGCAAGGCGCGGATGGAGCGCGACGGCGACGAGGCGCTCGCCCTGGTGGGGCAGTTCGCCGAATTGGACAACCGGTTCCAGGTCCGCAAGGGCGTGATCAATCTGAACTACACCAGCCAGCAGCGCCAGGCGTTCACGCGCGCCCTGCGCGTCATGGTGAATCTGGCCGCCCAGGTTGGCGCGGTGGCCGCGCACAGTCCCCCGGTGGGCTACTACGTACAGGTGGGCGGTACGCTGGCCGCGATGGGGCTGCATCAGTTCTGGGCGGCTCCGGAGGACCAGCGCCGCAAGCAGGACGATACGCTGATGGCCACGATCGCGACGACCCGGTTGCTGAAGGAAGCGGCGCGCGACAAGCCGGTCGACGCGCTGCGGACCGATGACCTGGGAAGCCTGGACGACCTGCCCAGGCAGTGGAAAGGGCCGATCTCGGTCGCGCTGGGCCAGTTCAAGGAAAGCCTGGAGCTGGAACGCGCCTACGCGGAGCAGACGTTGGCGGACATCCTGGAGATGGACGTCACGGGATTCCGGCGCTTGCAGGCCCTGAGGGAAAAGCAGGAGTCGGAAGAGGCGCTGTCATCCCAGGAACAGGAAGAGCTTGCCAGCCTGCGGGGGAGCGCGAGGCGGATCGGCCCGGGCGACGGCCAGGCCTATGAGTCGCTGAGCGCCGCCGGCGAACGCCTCGATATGGCGCGCCATGAGCTGGCGTGTATCAAGGAGGACGACTGGCTGGCGCTGTCGCCGGACAGCAAACGGCTCCTGCTCGATGCGGTTGGCAACGATCGGCCGTGGCTGCTCAGCCTGCGGACCGCGTGGGTGCGGATGCGGGTACCCGCCGAGGTGATCCCGCATATCGCGCAGCGCGTCGGTTCGCAGTTCGCCATGCTGGTGGGCGGGGGCAGCACGCCATTGGTCGTATCGGCGTTGATTCGCTACTTGAACGCGGTCAACGCCGAAGCCGGCAAGGAGCCGATGGTGGCACCCCAGGCGCGCTACTGGATCGGCGCGGGGCTGGCGGTCATCGGCCTGTTCGGCGCGTTCTCGGCCGGGGCCGCGACCAACACCAAGATCTGGCAGCGGGCCGGGATGAGGAAGGCGCCGTCGCGGGTGGGATTCCAGCTCGGCCAGACGACGGCCGCGCTGAAGGCGATCGGCCAGGCCATGGTGTCGTTGCCGTCGGCGGTATGGCAGCGCGGGGCGGTCGAGTACCGGGTGCGACGGGGCGGCGCGCTGGCTGGCAGGCTGCGCGATGCGTGCGACGGTGCGAGGCGGCTGGCGGCCGAGTAGCCGGGCCGGGCATCGTCCGCGGGCTCCCTTGGCATGGGAGCCTCCTTTTAGCGGGAACAGGCCCTAGACGCACTTGAAGTGGAGATCGGCCTCGTAGTCGTCGTTCGCGTCGAGCCAGGGAAACGGCGGTGTGTTGACGTAGGTGGCCAATCCGGCCGCCAGGTCGCGCCGTTCGGCGGTTCTCAGGGGAGGGCCGCGAAAGCGGGTATCGGCACGGATCACCGCATGGCGAAGCTGGCGTTCGAGGCAGGTGGATTCGGCCAGCCGCAGCGAGCCGCGCAAGGCTTGCGTTTCATTCGCGGCAACCGCGAGGCCACGGTAGCTGCCGTCTTCGAGGGGCATCAGGTTGAGGCTGGCGGGGGGCGTCGTGCAGGCGGCCAACAGCAAAAGAGGGAGGGAAAGGACGCAGGCATTCTTGTGGCGCATGGCAGGTTCCTGGCGCAGAGAGTGGTGGGGAGTCGTCCGCTCGGAAGCGGGCCGTGTCAGCGTGCCCAGAGGCAATAGTCGCGAAATTTCGAGACGCGCTGGAGTTCGGTGCGGCCCAGGTTGCTCAGGTCCCCGCCAAAGCCCATGGTTTTCAAGGAGGCGGGCTGAACATCCTTCCCGTTTTCCAGGGCGTGCTGAAGATATTTCAGTGCCGCCACCGCATAGTCCCGACGAACGTCGAAAGTCAAGGCGTCTCCTTTGTCCTTGCTCTTCCTTTTGGTCGTCGCGTGGAGATTTTCCGCCCACTCGATCACGAAATCGACCGTGCTGGTCAAGTAACAGATTTCCCATCCTCTTTTTTTCTCGCGGCTTTCGAGCCTTGCCAGGATGTAGCTTCTGAAATCGGAGCCTGCCGTCTCGTCCTGGCGCGAGCAAGAGGCTTCGGGGCGGGCTGTTTCACCCGTCGATTGCCGTTCCAGGCCGTGCTCGAACCGGTTGCTGTCCAGGACGGCCTGTTGCCGGACGAGGCCGATTTCACGGATGGTCCGCGTCTTGGCATATTGGCCTGCGGCTTTGCCGGCATTTTCCCGCGAGTCGTAGATCTGGTCGGGCAGGTTGCTGGCGATATAGCCGGTTTCGGTCGAGGTAACGGTTATTCCCATCGTGTTTCCCAAGAAGGCGTCCTTGCGGGACGGGCGGAAGTCGTTCGCTTCGCATGAGTGGCCGCCAGGAGGCGAAGAGTTCTCATCGCCGTGGGGAGGGCCGTGTGGCGGTAGACTATCTGGTGTGACGGGCCACCCAGTGCGCGAGGGGCTGCCGCAAGCCGAGTGTTCTGAAGCCGTCCATGCGCCGTTGCCGCGCATGTTCCCGTAGATTGGACTGGCCATGCCGGTCCGCTTACCGCCAGGAAGATCATGTCGAATTTCATCGTCCGCAAAGTCGCCGTGCTGGGAGCCGGCGTCATGGGCGCCCAGATCGCCGCCCACTGCGTCAACGCCAAGGTGCCGGTGGTGCTGTTCGATCTGCCCGCCAAGGAAGGTCCCAAGAACGGCATCGTCCTGAAGGCCATCGACAATCTGCGCAAGCTCAGCCCCGCCCCGCTGGCCGTGCCGGAACTGGCCGGGCTGATCGAGCCCGCCAATTACGAAGACGACCTGGCCAGGCTGAAGGAATGCGACCTCGTGATCGAGGCCATTGCCGAGCGCATGGACTGGAAGCACGACCTGTACGCGAAGGTCGCGTCGGCGATCAGTCCGCAGGCCATCTTCGCCACCAATACCTCGGGCCTGTCGATCACCGAGCTGTCCAAGGGCATGGCCCCGGCGCTGCTGCCGCGCTTCTGCGGCGTGCACTTCTTCAATCCGCCGCGCTACATGCACCTGGTGGAGCTGATTCCCACCGCCCACACCGAACCCGCCATCCTGGACCGTCTCGAGGCCTTCCTGACCACGGTGCTGGGCAAGGGGGTGGTGCGCGCCAAGGACACGCCCAACTTCATCGGCAACCGGGTGGGGGTGTTCGGCCTGTTGTCCGCGATGATCGAGGCCGAGCGCTTCGGACTGACCTACGACGTGGTGGACGACCTGACGGGCGCCAAGCTGGGCCGCGCCAAATCGGGCACTTTCCGCACCGGCGACGTGGTCGGCCTGGACACGCTGGCGCACGTCATCAAGACCATGGAGGACTATCTGCCCGACGATCCGTTCGCCGCCCACTACGGCACGCCGCCGGTGCTGGCCGGGCTGATCAAGCAGGGCGCGCTGGGGCAGAAGACCGGCGCGGGGTTCTTCCGCAAGCAGGGCAAGGCCATCCTGCGGCTGGATCCGGCCAAGGGCGAGTACGTGCCGGCCGACGGCAAGGCCGACGACGCGGTCGCGCGCATCCTGAAGAACAAGGATGCGGGGCAGCGCCTGCAGGCGCTGCGCGACAGCGAGCATCCGCAAGCCCAGTTCCTGTGGGCCATCCTGCGCGACACTTTCCAGTACATCGCCGTGCACCTGGCCGACATCGCCGGCACCGCGCGTGACGTGGATTTCGCCATGCGCTGGGGCTTCGGCCAGGGCGTGGGTCCGTTCGAGCTGTGGCAACAGGCGGGCTGGCTGAAGGTCGCGGAGTGGGTGCAGGCGGACATCGCGGCCGGCAAGACGTTGTCCAGCGCGCCGCTGCCGGCCTGGGTGACCAGTGGCCCGGTGGCCGAGCGCGGTGGCGTGCACACGCCGGAAGGGTCGTGGAATCCGGCGGCGGGCAGGTTCGAGCCGCGCTCCAGCCTGCCGGTCTATGCGCGCCAGATCTTCCGCGCGCCGCTGGCGGGCGAGGGCATCGTGCCGCTGGCCGCCGGCAAGACGGTTTTCGAGGACGAGGCCGTCCGTCTGTGGACGCTGGACCGCACCGGCCTGGACGACGTGCTGATCGCCTCGTTCAAGACCAAGATGCACACCATCAGCCCCGCCGTGACGCTGGGGCTGCTGCGCGCGGTGGACCTGGCCGAGGAAAGCTACCGCGGGCTGGTGGTCTGGAATCCGGGCGAGCCGTTCTCGGCCGGCGCCGACCTGCAGGCCATCGTGCCGCTGTTCATGAGCGGCGGCGTGCAGGCCGTCGCGCCCGAAGAGGAGCGCCTGCAGCAACTGATGCTGCGGCTGCGCTACGCCCAGGTGCCCACGGTGGCCGCGCTGGCGGGCCTGGCGCTGGGCGGCGGCTGCGAGCTGTCGGTGTATTGCGCGCGCCGCGTGGCGCATGTCGAGACCTACCTGGGCCTGGTCGAGGTGGGCGTGGGCCTGATCCCGGGCGGCGGCGGGCTGACCTACCTGGCCCGGCGCGCGGCGCAGGAGCGGGCGCTGGCGCCCGACATGCCGCTGATGGCCTTCCTGAAGAAATGCGCCTTCCAGGCCGCCACGGCGCAGGTTTCCAAGTCCGCGGTCGAGGCCCGGCGCATGGGCTACCTGCTGGACGACGATCCCATCGTCTTCAACGTGCACGAGGTGCTGTACGCCGCCATCCGCGAGGCGCAGTCGCTGCACGATACGGGCTGGCGCGCGCCGTGGAAGGAGCCTTTCGCGGCCGCCGGCAGCGAGGGCATCGCCATGCTGAGCGCGCAACTGGTGAACATGCGCGACGGCGGTTTCATCTCGGACTACGACTACCGCCTGGGCCATGCCATCGCCGAGATCCTGTGCGGCGGCGAAATCGAGGCGGGATCGCTGGTGGACGAACAGTGGATCATGGCGCTGGAACGCCAGACGTTCATGTCGCTGCTGGGCGAACCCAAGACCCAGGAGCGCCTGATGGGCATGATGCAGACCGGGAAACCTGTGAGGAATTGAGCCCCCCCCTACGCGCTGACGCGCGCCCCCCAGGGGGCGATGCGGGTGGACCGGCGGAGCCGGATCCACCGCATCCTGGGTGGGGCGGGAATCTGGAATAGTGGGGGCGCCATTGCGCTACCAATGAATTGAAGGAGATGGGGATGTCACGTCAGGTTCAGGATGCGTATGTCGTTGCCGCGTCGCGGACGCCGATCGGGAAGGCGCCGCGGGGGGCGTTGCGGACGGTGCGGCCGGATGATTTGTTGATCCATGCGCTGCGCGCGGCGCTGGCGCAGGTGCCGGGGCTGGATCCGCGGCGGATCCAGGATGCGATCATCGGCTGCGCCATGCCCGAGGGCGCGCAGGGGATGAACGTGGCCAGGATTTCCACCCTGCTGGCCGGCCTGCCGCAAAGCGTGGGCGCGGTCACGGTGAACCGTTTCTGCGCCTCGGGGCTGACCGCCATCGCGATGGCCGCCGACCGGATCCGGGTGGGCGAGGCCGATGTGATGATCGCCGGCGGCGCCGAGTCGATGAGCATGGTGCCGATGATGGGCGTCAATCCGTCGCTCAACCCGCGGGTGTTCGAGGGCGACGAGAATATCGGCATTGCCTACGGCATGGGCCTGACCGCCGAGAAGGTCGCCGCCCAGTGGAAGGTGTCGCGGGAAGACCAGGACGCGTTCGCGCTGGCCTCGCACCAGAAGGCGCTGGCGGCCCAGCAGGCGGGCGAGTTCAAGGACGAGATCGCGCCCATCGAGGTGGTGACGCGTTTTCCCGACCTGGGGGCGGAGAAGGTGGCGGTGCGCAAGCGCACGATGTCGCTGGACGAAGGGCCGCGCGCCGATACCAGCGCCGAGGCGCTGGGCCGCCTGCGGCCGGTGTTCGCCGCCAAGGGCAGCGTGACCGCGGGCAACAGTTCCCAGACCTCGGACGGCGCGGGCGCGCTGGTGCTGGTGTCCGAAAAGGTGCTGAAGGAGTTCAACCTCGTGCCGCTGGCGCGTTTCGTGACCGCCACGGTGCGGGGCGTGCCACCCGAGATCATGGGCATCGGTCCCAAGGAGGCGGTGCCCGCCGCGCTGCGGCAGGCCGGCCTGTCGCTGGCGGATCTCGACTGGATCGAGCTCAACGAGGCATTTGCCGCGCAGTCGCTGGCGGTGATCCGCGACCTGGGCCTGGATCCGTCCAAGGTCAATCCCATGGGCGGCGCGATCGCCCTGGGCCACCCGCTGGGGGCGACCGGCGCGATCCGTGCCTCGACCGTGGTGCATGCGCTGCGGCGCAGGAACCTGAAGTACGGCATGGTCACGATGTGCGTGGGCACGGGCATGGGCGCCGCCGGGATTTTCGAGCGGGTCTGAGGGCCGGGCGCGGCGCTTCCTCCCCGGGGAAGGCCGCGCGGCGACGGGAGGGACGCGGCATGGCAGAGTTCGTCACCCTGGAAGTCCATACCAACCCCTGGGATGCGCACATCACCCGCGGGCTGCTGGAAAGCGAGGGAATCCCGGTGCTGTTGCAGAACGAGCACCAGGTATGGGCCAACTGGCCCTTCTCGCTGGCCCTGGGCGGCGTGCAGGTGCAGGTTCCCGCTTCGTCGCTGCCGCGCGCGCAGGCCGTGCTGGCGCGTCGCAACAGCGGGGAGTATCAACAGGAAGTGTTCGACCAGCCCATCGCCGCGCGGTGCGAGGCCTGCGGCGGCGCGCGGTTCGCGCGCGACGTGAACTGGCCGCAGGTGGCGCTGGCGCTGGTGACGCTATGCTGGAGCAGCGTCATCTTCCCGCCCCGCCGAGGTCCCATGAAGTGCATGGACTGCGGGACGCCGGCCGGCGAAACATAAGCCGGACGCCTACGGGCCTTTTGCGCGATCGGCGTTCTCCTGCATCCGGCGCAGGAGTTCCAGCAACCGTTCCACGTCTTCCCCGTCGAATCCTTCCAGCATCCTGGCCTGCCTGTCCATGGCCCGGGCGATCAGCGCCTGGCTGGTCTGCCGGCCCCGCGGCGTCACGCTGAAGATGGTGCGGCGGGCATCGGCGGGATCGGGGATCGAGCTGACCAGTCCCGCCTGCGCCAGCTTGGCCAGCGTGCGGCTGATCCAGGCCTTGTCGATGTGCATGACCTGGCACAGCGGCGTGACGCCCATGTCGCCGCGCGTGGCCAGCACTACCAGGCAGCGGTACTCGGGCAGTGTGAGGCCGGCCACCTCCTGCGCATCCCGTTCGGCCAGGCCGCCCAGGCTGGACGACAGGCGGAAGATGACGAAGCCCAGCAGCGAGGCCAGTTCGAAATCCACCGGCGCGGGCCCGCGCCGGCGGGACGAGGATCGGGAGAGGGCGGTCATGGGCATCGGCCGGGACGAGAGTGGAACGGACAGGCGCCATGTTGACAGAAGCGCGCGCCGGCTGCCAATTTGTTGTCAAAACATCATTGACAACACAACGAAAAGCGCGCATCGTCTCCCCCGCATCGTTCACCGCTCCGTTCAATGGTTTCCAATCTCCTGATCATCCTGTCGGACGAACACAGCCCCGGCGTCATGGGCTGCGCCGGCCATGGCGAGGTGTCGACCCCCAATCTGGACGCGCTGGCCGCGTCCGGCACACGTTTCGCCAACGCCGTGTGCGCCAGTCCCATCTGCGTGCCGACCCGCGCCGCGCTCGCCACCGGGCGGGCCGTGCACGAGGCCGGGTATTGGGACAACGTCGATGCCTACGACGGGGCGGTGCCCGGCTGGCACCACGTCTTGCGCGGGCGCGGCCACGAGGTGGCGTCCATCGGCAAGCTCCACTACCGCGGCGCCGAGGGCGACGACTACGGCTTTTCCGAGAGCCTGCTGCCCATGCACATCCACGGCGGCCGGGGCGAGGTCAAGATGCTGCTGCGCAATCCGCCCGCTTCGCTGGGCGATGGTGCCAACATGCTGGCCTCGGCGCGCGCGGGCGAGTCGGACTACAACCGCTACGACGACCGTATCTGCGACACGGCGGTCGAATGGCTGCGGCGCAAGGCGGCGGCGCCCGCCCCGGACAAGCCCTGGGTGCTGATGGTGTCGCTGGTCGCGCCGCATTTTCCGCTGACCGTGCCCGCGCCCTTCTTTGACCGCTACGCCGGGCAGCCGCTGCGCCTGCCCAAGGCCTATCGGTTCGGCATCGACGACGAGGCCCATCCCTTCATCCGGCAATATGCGCGCGAGACCGGCTACAACGTCCATTTCCGCGACGAGTCGGACGTCAGGCGGGCGCTGGCCGGCTACTACGGCCTGGTCAGCTTCCTGGACGCCAAGGTCGGCGCGCTGGTGCGGGCGCTCAAGGCCGGCGGGCTGGATGGCAGCACCCGCGTCATGTACTTGAGCGACCACGGCGACAACGTGGGTGCCCGGGGGCTGTGGGGCAAGAGCACCATGTACGCCGAGTCGGTGGGCATCCCGATGATCCTGTCCGGGCCGGGCATCGCGGCCGGGCGCGTCGAGCACACGCCCGTCGGCCAGACCGATGTCTACGACACCGTGCTCGACGCCGTGGGGGTGCCGGCCGACGCCGGACGGGCATCGCCAACGGCCCGTTCGCTGCTGCGGGAGCTGCCCGCGGGCCGCGCGGTGCTGTCCGAATACCATACCGTGGGCTCGCGGGCCGGCGTCTTCATGCTGCGCGATGCCCACACCAAGTACGTCCACTATTGCGACCATCCTCCCCAGTTGTTCGACCTGGACGACGATCCGGACGAGCTGCGCGACATCGCCGCGCAGTCGCCGGGACGGGTAGGGGCCTGGCGCGAGCGGCTGGCCGGGTTCTGCGACCCCGACGCGGTCGATCGCCGCGCCAAGGCCCGGCAGGCCGAACTGATCCGCCGTTATGGCGGCGACGCGGCGATCCGGGCGGGCGCGGGCATAGGGGGATACACGCCGGTGTCGGCGTGACGGATGGCTTTCGTCGCGGCGCGAGGCGCCGCGCCATCGACAGAACGAACAGGCAGGAGACATGACATGACGTATTCCAAGGTCCTGCGCGGACTGCTCGCGGCCATGCTGGCCGCCGCGGCCGGCGTGGCGCAGGCGCAGCCGGCCGGCGTGCGCCTGCTGGTGGGCTATCCCGCCGGCGGCGCGCCCGATGCCGTGGCGCGGGTGTTCGCGGAGCACCTGCGGCAGGTCGCCGGCATCCCGGTGGTGGTAGAGAACCGCGCCGGCGCGACCGGCAAGCTGGCCATCGATGCCGTGCAGGCAGCGCCCGCCGACGGCCAGACGCTGATGGTTATGCCGGCCAGTTCGCTGCTGCTGACGCCCATGGTGCTGACGTCCGCCAACTACGATGCGGTCCGCGATTTCGCGCCGGTGTCCGCGCTGGCCGAATACGGTTTCGGCGTGGCGCTGGGACCCGCCGCGCAGGGCGCGACCCTGGCGGAATTCATGGCCTGGGCCAAGGGCCATGCCGGGCAGGCCAGCTACGCGACGCCCGGGCTGGGCACGCCGCAGCATTTCCTGGGCGCGGAGCTGGCCAGGCAGGCCGGCGCGCCGCTCACGCATGTGCCTTACCGCGGGGGTGCCAACGCCGTGACCGACGTGCTGGGCGGGCAGGTGGCGGCGCTGATCACGACCGAGCAACTGCTCGTGCCCTACCAGGCCCAGGGCAAGTTGCGCGCGGTGCTGATCACCTCGCCGCAGCGCAATGCCAAGCTGCCCGGCGTGCCGACCGCGCGCGAAGCGGGGCTGCCGCAGCTGGAGGCCGTGGATTGGTTCGGTCTTTTCGCCAAGGCGGGAACGTCGGCCGACCGGATGGCGGAGTGGAAGGCGCGGGCCGAGGCGGTACTGGCCAGTCCGGCCTACCGCAAAGCGATCGCCGACCTGGGCTACGCCTTGCCGGCCCAGCCCACGGCCGGGCTTGGGCCCAGGTTGGAGCGCGAGCGCGGACGATGGCGCGACCGGATGCGGGTTTCCGGTTTCAAGGCAACGGAATAAGATTTGCTGGGGACGCAGGCCGCGCGGATAGCCGGGGCGCGGCGGAGCGGTGCGATCTCCCGGCGCGAGGAGCAGGCCATGCAGAAATTGAGTGCGCAGGACATCGAGCAGGCGATGGCGGGGTTGCCCGACTGGCAACTGGACGCGCAGCGGGGCGCCATCCGGCGCCGGTTCCAGTTCGAGGATTTCAGCCAGGCTTTCGCGTTCATGACGCGCATCGCCCTGTACGCGGAAAAGAACGACCACCATCCGGAGTGGTCGAACGTCTACAACCGGGTGGACGTCACGCTGACCACCCACGACGCCAACGGCCTGACGCAGCGCGATATCGACCTGGCGCGCCATGCCGATGAGGCCGCGCGCGTCCATTGCAGGTAAGAGGCCAGGATGAAGCAGCCATCGACTGCACCCAAGCACGGTCTTGCCGCCGGCGATTCGGTCCGGCCGGAACGGGCGGACTGGACCATCGATCAGGGTTGGGAGCACTACAGCCAGGAAGAGCACGCCGTCTGGAAATTCCTGTTCGAGCGGCAGTCCAGGCTGGTGCCGGGCCGAGCCTGCCGGGAATTCGAGGCGGGCATGCGCGACCTGCCCATAGGCGCGGACCAGATTCCGGATTTCCGCCGCCTGAGCGACGTGCTGTCCCGGCGCACCGGCTGGCAGGTGGTGGCGGTGCCGGGCCTGGTGCCCGATGACGTGTTCTTCGAGCACCTGGCCAACCGGCGCTTTCCCGCCGGGCAGTTCATCCGCCGCGCCGATCAGCTCGACTACCTGGAAGAACCCGATGTCTTCCACGACGTCTTCGGCCACGTACCCATGCTGATGAATCCCATCCTGGCGGATTTCGTGCAGGCCTACGGCGAAGGCGGGCTGCGGGCCCAGCGCATGGGCGTCCTGCCCAACCTGGCCCGCGTGTACTGGTACACGGTGGAGTTCGGCCTGGTGCAGCAGACCGAGGGCCTGCGCATCTACGGCTCGGGCATCATCTCGTCGTACGCGGAAAGCCTGTTCGCGCTGGACGACCCCTCGCCCAACCGGGTCCGCTTCGAACTGGAGCGCGTGATGCGGACGCGCTATCGCATCGACGATTTCCAGGAAACCTATTTCGTGTTGCACGACCTGGAAGAACTGCTGGAGCTCGCGCGGGTCGATTTCGCGCCCATCTACGAGCGCATCCGCCAGCAAGCCGAGCTGGAGCCCGGCGTCCTGCTGCCGGGAGACGACATCATGACCCGGGGCACCGGCGCCTACCACGCCGCCCGGACCGGAGAGAACTGACATGGCATTCCCACACACGGGCCGGCGTACGGTGCTGATCACCGGCGCGGCCGGGACGTTGGGCGGCGCCGTTGCCGCGGCCTTCGCCGCCGAAGGCGCCAATCTGGTGCTGCTGGACCGCCGCGAGGCCCAGCCGCCGGCCGGACTGGACGCGGTTTCGTGCCTGGCCGCGCAGGTGGACCTGCTGGACGCCGGGCAGGTCGAGGATGCCGCCGGCCGCGCGCGCGCCCGTTTCGGCGCGATCGATGTGCTGTGCAACATCGCGGGCGGTTTCCGCATGGGCGAGGCCGTGCACGAGACCGGCGACGCCACCTGGGATTTCCTGCTGGACCTGAACGCCCGCAGCGTCATCCATACCGCGCGCGCGGTCGTGCCCGGCATGGTGGAGCGGGGCGAAGGCCGGATCGTCAACGTCGCGGCCTATGCGGCCCAGCGCGGGGTGGCGGGCATGGGCGCCTATTGCGCCTCGAAAAGCGCGGTCATGCGGTTGACCGAGTCCATGGCCGCGGAATTGCGCGAACGGGGCATCAACGTCAATGGCGTCATGCCCACCATCATCGATACGCCGGAGAACCGGCGCGACATGCCGGATGCCGATCCCGCGCGCTGGGTGGCGCCGGCCGACCTGGCCGAAGTGATCCGCTTCCTGGCCTCGCCGGCGGCCCGCGCCATCCACGGCGCGGTGGTGCCGGTGACCGGCTTGTCCTGACGCCGCGGTTCAGGCCAGCCCGGCGTTCAACGGGGCCAGTTCGGCGATGACGTCCGGCAGCGGCCGGGCACCGGCGGGCAGGTTCAGGCTGACGTGGTGGGTGCCGGCTTCGCGCATGCGCGCGAGGATGCCGGCCAGCGCCCGCACGCCGGTGCGGTAGCCCAGTTCGATGGCTTCGGCGGGCGCATCGGGGCGGTCCAGCAGCTCCACGCGCATGGCGACGCCGAACGCGCGGAACTGGCCCGGCGCGGCGCGCTCCACAGCCTGGCGCCACATGGCGTGACGGCCGCGCTGGACCTCGGGCGGGCGATGGTAGGTGGTCCAGCCCACCGCGTGGCGGGCGATCCAGTCCAGGCTCTGGCCGGCCGAGCCGACGGCCAGCATGGGCACGGGGCTGGCGGGGCGCGGCCGCAGGCTGAAGGCCACGGGCGGGTCGTCCTGTGCGTCGGGCATGACGCGCGGCGGGGTGTCCAGCGCGGCCGACAACTGCTCCCAGCGGGCCCGGAAATCCTCGCGCCGCGTGGCGGAGTCCCGGCCGAACGCCAGGTATTCAGGCGGGCGGTCGCCCGATCCCAGTCCCAGCACGAATCGCCCCGGCGCCAGCGAGGCGACCGAGACGGCGCCCTTGGCGACGTGCAGCGGATGGCGCAGCGTCAGCACGATGGCGCCGGTCACGAGATGGATGCGCCGGGTGCGGGCGGCCAAGGCGCCCAGCCATGTCCAGGGGTCGAGATGGCCGATGGCCTCGGGATAGCCGGGATGGTTCAGCGGCACGTCGCGCACCCACAGCGCGGCGAAGCCCGCGGCCTCGGCCTGCGCCGCGAGTTCCAGTTGGTGGGGGAAATCGACTTCCCGCCGGCCGGCATGTTCGGCGGCGTCGACCCAGGGCAGGGCCAGTCCCAGCGTCAGCCGGTCGGCCTGGAACAGGGACGCCGCCGCGTTCATGGCGGCCTTAGACAGGTTCCATGCCGTTCTTGCGCTTGATCCCGGCGGCCTCGGCGCTGGCCATGAAGGCCAGCAGCTCGCGTACCGTGTCCGGCTGGGCCGAGGTGGCGGCCACGCCGGCGGAGAACGTGGTCATGATCTGCAGGCCGGGAGGCAGGGGCCCCACGATGTCGATGCCCGGCACGTTCATCATCTCGCTCAATTGCTGGAAGCCGAGATCGACTTCGCCCTTGGCGATCAGCGTGCCGACCGGGACGCCGGGCTTGGACTGGACGGTGCGGTCCTTGATCTGGTCGGCGATGCCCCAGCGTTCGAACAGCTTGGACAGGTAGACGCCGCTGGGGCCGGTGGAGTAGCCGATGGTGCCTCCAGCAAGCACGGCCTGCTTGAGCGCGGCCTCGGAGCCGATGTCCGGTCGCGGCGCACCAGCGCGCACGGCGACGTAGACGCCCGATTCGACCAGGTCCACGCGGCTGCCCGCCACGATGTGTCCGGCTTCGGTCATCTGATCGATGACGTTGGCGGCCAGCACGATGGCGTCGAAGGCTTCGCCGGACTGCACGCGCCGGGCGGCATCGACGCCGCCGACGGATTCCACCAGGGCGTCCCGGGCTTGCGATTGCGGGCACTGGGCGACGAGGTCGGCAAGCAACTGCTTGGTTGCCATCGAAGAAAGGATGTGGATCTGGGATGCCATGGTTTGCTTCCTGTGAGTCGGCGGCCGGCACGGCCCTGCCGGCAGATTAGAACATAGGGGCGTTGCGGGACGGGCGGCCTTTTCGGCCGGGTTCCGGCCTACGAACGATGCGTCAGGATGTTGACCAGATTGCCGAACGGGTCGCGCATGTAGAAGCGCCGCACGCCCCAGGCCTCGTCGCAGGGCCCGTAGACGATCTCGGCCCCGTGCGTGCGGGCGCGGGCCAGCACCTCGTCCACGTCGTCGACCTCGATGGATAGCGCCGGCACGGGTGTGCCCGAGCCGCCCTCGCTGGCCACGCTGACCTGGGGCGTCTGGGTGCCGCCGGACGCGAAGGTCATGAGCCAGCCGTGGTCCATGACCACGTCCAGGCCCAGCAGCCTGCCGTAGAACTCCCGCGCGCGGGCGGGATCGGGCGTGGAGAGATTGGCGACGATGCGGCGGACGGTCATGGCGGTCGAGCTCCGGAAGCGAGTCGTGACCGGAGATTCTATCGCCCGCGACCCCCGCGGCTGGAAGCGCGCCGCGCCCGTGGGTAAAGTGGAGGCTTGCCCACCGAAGCACCGCCGTCTTGAATCCTTCCCCATCCGCCGATCCTCGTCTACGCCGGTTGCGCCGCATGAAACTGGGCGCGCTGGGCCTGCTTGCCGCGTCGCTGGCGGGATTCGGGCTCAGCCATGCCATGGGCGGGCAGGGGGCCTGGGCCTGGGTCCGGGCCTTCTGCGAGGCCGCCACGGTCGGCGCGCTGGCCGACTGGTTCGCGGTGGTGGCGCTGTTCAAGCGGCCCCTGGGGCTGCCGATTCCCCATACCGCCATCATTCCCGCCAACCAGGCGCGCCTGGGGGACAACCTGGCCGTATTCGTGCGCGATCATTTCCTGGCGCCCGACGCGCTGCTGGCCAGGCTCCAGGTATTCGACCCCGCCACCCGGCTGGGCGCATGGCTGAGCGAACCGGCCCAGGCTCGCCTGGCCGCCACCATGGCGCGCACGTGGATGTCCCAGGCGCTGGACCTGCTGGACGAACGGGCCGTGCGCGAGGCCATCCAGTCCTTCGTCGTCGCGCGCCTGCGCGCCTGGGATGCCGGGGCCACCGCGGGCGACGTACTGGGCCTGCTGACGCGCGACGGCCGCCATCATCAACTGCTGGACGAGGCGTTGCGGCGCCTGGGCGGCTACCTGGACGACGAAGGCGTCAAGGAACGCGTGTCGGACCTGATGGTGAAGTACGCTCGCAAGGAATGGCCCAGGATCGTCGGGACGGTAAACCTGGTGAAGCCGATCGACGGGATCGCCGATAACCTGGCGGACCGGCTGGCGCGCGCGCTGCTGGACGAATTGCACGAGGTGCTGTCGCGGCCCGATCATCCGCTGCGCCAGGACTACGAGGCCTGGGTGGCGGACTACGTGGCGCGGCTGTGCGACGATGAGCCATTGCGCGAGCAGATCGACCGCATCAAGGCGAGGCTGATCGACCATCCGTCGGTGCAGGAATATGTGCAGGGCTTGTGGGCCGAGATCCACGCCGCCCTGCGCCGCAACCTGGACAGCCAGGACTCGCCGCTGGCCCGGCACCTGGAGCAGAGCCTGTTGGGATTGGGCCGCCAGCTGGCCGCCAATCCCGCCCTGCGCGAGGCGATCAACGAACATGTCATGACCGGCGCGCGCAGCCTGGCGGCCCGGCTGCGCGAGGGCGTCACCGAGCACATCGCCCAGACCGTCAAGGGGTGGGACCAAGGGCGGCTGGTGCAGGCGCTGGAACTGAGCGTGGGGCCCGACCTGCAATACATCCGCTACAACGGCACGCTGGTGGGCGGGCTGATCGGGATCGCCCTGCACGCGCTGGTACTGGCCTTCGGCGGGTGAGCGGCGGCCGGCCCCGGCCTCGCTGCCACCCCGCCTGGGGTTTGGCGCCGCCATTCGCGATGGTCGCCGTTGGGCGCCAGGTCAGGGCCTTGGTCAGGGACGCATGGCGTTGCGCGGGAGCGCCGTGCGATCCGGCAGCGGCTCCGGCGGCGCCATCTGGAGATGCTGGCGCAGGGTACTCTCCGTCGCGCCGGACAGGCCGGAGAGCTGTTTGAGTGTGAGTGCCCGGCCCTGGACGCGGGCGCCGGGGAGGTCTTGCTGGCTGGCCAGATACAGTCGCTGCGCATGGGAGACGTTCTTTTCGTTGGGCTGGCGCGGAAACGCCAGACGCACGGGTAGCAGTTCCGGAGGCAGCGGCACGAGTTGAGCGTCCTCGCGCAGGTCGGATTCCACGGCGCCGGAGAGGCTGGCGAGCTGGTCGAGGGTCAGTGGCTGGCCCTGGACACGGGCGCCGGGGAGGTCCTGCTGGCTGGCCAGGTTCAGCCGCCGGGCATAGGGAACGTTCTTTTCGTTGGACTGGCGCGGAAACGCCAGACGCACGGGTAGCAGTTCCGGTGGCAGGGGGGCGAGCTGGGGGTCCTGGCGCAAGACTGTTGCCATTGCCCCGGAGAGGCTGGCGAGCTGGTCGATGGTCAGTGGCCGGCCTTGGACGCGGGCGCCGGGGAGGTCCTGCTGGCTGGCCAGGTTCAGGCGCCGGGCATAGGCGATGTTCGTTTCGCCTTTCTGGCGCGGGAGCGCCAGACGCACGGGCAGCAGTTCCGCGGGCAGGGGCGCGAGTTGGGGATCCTGGCGCAGGTTGTTCTCCATCGCGCAGGACAGGAGGGAGAGCTGCTTGAGGGTCAGTGGCTGGCCTTGGACGCGGGCGTGGGCTTGACCCTGCTGGCTGGCCAGGTTCAGCCGTCTCGCATACGCGGCGTTTGTCTCGTTCTCCTTGCGCGGAAATGCCGCTTGCACGGGCAGCAGCTCCGGCGGCAGGTGGGGCGTGTTCTTTTGCCGCTTGGCGGACCTTGGATCGTCCGCTTGTTCGTAGGCGCGGATGCCGGGGTGCGCGGCGCGTTGGTTGCTGTCGTTGCGGACGCCCGAGGGGCGGACGGCGGTGGGAGGGGCGCGGAGGGAAGGGTTTCGCGCGCGGGCGCGGGGGTTCCGGACGGCAGCGGCGCTTGCGCAGCGAAGGGGTGAATGGGGTTCATGGCGGGCGAGAGGTCTGCGGCCACGGGGGCCGGTTGCCAATGAGTGGCATGAAGGTGAAGATAGTTCGCTCCGTTTGCGCGCATGCTCGACGGCATGGCGGGTTGAGGGCGGTTTCCAGGCTAGGGAATCAGCAGCATCTTGCCGACGTGGCCGCCTTGCTCCAGCGCGCGATGGGCCTGCGCGACCGCATCGAGCGGAAAGCGGCGATGGACGACCGGCCGGACCTTGCCCGCCGCGAACAGCGGCCAGACATGCGCCTCCAGTTCCCGGCAGATCCGGGCCTTGTAGGCGAGGTCGCGCGACCGGAGCGTGGTGCCGATGAGTGTCAGCCGCTTGCGCATCATCTCGCGCACGTCGATCCGGGCGTCTGGCCCGTCCTGGACGCCTATGGAAACCTGGCGGCCATGGATGGCCAGCACCGACATGTTCCGAGGCAGGTAACCGCCGCCCACCATGTCCAGGATCACGTCGACGCCTTGTCCTGCCGTGGCTTGCAGGACTTCCTCCACGAAGTCCTGCCGCTTGTAGTTGATCGCGGCGGTGGCGCCCAGGGACAGGCAGGCCGAGCATTTCTCCGGCGAGCCCGCGGTCGCATAGACCGGATGGCCCAGCGCGCGGGCGAGCTGGATCGCGGTGACGCCGATGCCGCTCGACCCGCCATGGACCAGCAGCGATTCCGCGCGCCCCAGGCGCGCCTGGCCCCAGACGGCATCCCAGACGGTGCAGAAGGTTTCAGGCAGCGAGGCGGCATCGATCAGCGAGATGCCGGGGGGGATGGGCAGGCATTGGTCGGCCGGGGCCGTGCAGTACGAGGCATATCCGCCCCCCGCGAGGATCGCGCAGACCTCGTCGCCAGGTTGCCAGCGGGTCACGTCGGGCGCGCATGCCACGATCGTTCCCGCGACCTCCAGGCCGGGTATCGAAGATGCGCCGGGTGGTGGAGGATAGTTCCCGCGCCGCTGGACGAGGTCTCCATGGTTGATGCCCGCGGCCGCGATCTGGATCAGCACTTCGCCCGCCGCCGGCTCGGGGCGGGGAAGATCCCGTATTTGCATGACCTCGGCTTCGCCGTAGCGGGGAATGTCCACTCCCCGCATGGTGCCGCCCGTTTCTCGAACCATGAGAGGCTCCCTTCAGTCCTGTGTGAATTCCGCCCTGGACAGGGTCGTCTCCAGCATGGCGAGCATCGCCGTCAACTGCGGGCCGATGTCTTTTTCCATTCTGGCGCGCCGCGTCGACAGGCAACTGACCACGCAGTTGAACACGACGATCTCGCCGTTCACCCTGCGCTTCATGGGAGCGCCGACGCCGTAGATGCCGGGAAGGGTGTAGTCGTAGCACACGCAGAACCCCAGGCGGTCGTAGTCATCGAAGCTGCGCCGAAGCGCGTCCGCGTAGCGGGCGTATTGTTCCGGCGTCTTGACGCGGATCTCGTTCAGAATCGCGTTGCGCTCGGAGGTGTCGCAGGCGGCCAGATATGCCCTGCCTATCGATGTGCCGGCCATGGGGTGGGCGAGTCCGACGTCGGAGAACTGCGGCGCGGCGGGCAATCGGCTGCGGCTGGTCTCGATGTACACGACGTTCAGGCGATCGCGTATGCCCATCGATACCGATCCTCCTATCGTGTCCGCCAGGGCGTTCATGGCGGGCCGCGCCAACTGCCGCAAGGAGATCGAGGCCAGCAGCGGATAGCTCAGCGACAGGACGGCGGATCCCAGTTGATACTTGCGCTGCCTGGGGCCGGCGCGGAGGTATCCCAGGCGGGACAAGGTGTAGGTCAGCCTCGATACGGTAGGTTTGGGAAGCCCCGTGCGCAAGGCCAGGTCCTTGTTGCCCAGCAGGGTGTCCTGGGGCGTGAAGCAGCGCAGGATCTCGAGTCCCCGCGCGAGGGTGGTGGCGAACTGGCCATCGTCCAGCGTGTCGGCGTAGGCGGGGACCTGAGGCAGCGCTTGCGGTGCCTGGGTGTCGATGGCACGAGGGGGACGGCTCCCGGCTGGCGTGGCGTCCGCCTCCATCTTGATGCGTGTCATCGCCCGCCCTCCATGGTGGTGTCGAGGCGTACTGTACACGTGCGGCTGGCGGCTGGCATTGGCCGGACCGGGCGGCGCCGGGATCATCGCGGCGGCTGTTCTATCAACTCGATCCGGTAGCCGTCGGGATCGGCCACGAACGCGATGATCGACGTGCCGCCCTTGACCGGTCCCGGCTCGCGCAGGATGGCACCGCCGCGGGCGCGGATGGCGGAGCAGGCGGCCTGTACGTCCGGCATGCCGAGGGCAATGTGGCCGTAGGCCGTGCCCGCCTCGTAGCGGTCGACGCCGTGGTTGTAGGTGAGCTCGAGTTCGGCCTGATCCGGATTCCCGCCATAGCCGACGAACGCGAGCGTATATCCCTGTTCCGCTCTTTCGACGGTGCGCAAGAGCTGCATGCCGAGAACGCCGGTATAGAAATCGATGGACCGCCGCAGGTCGCCCACGCGCAGCATGGCATGGAGAAAGCGGCATTGGCCGGAGGTGCGGGGATGCATGGAGATCTCCTGGCGGGGCGTCAGTCGCGGTAGCCGGGGTCGCGCCGGTCGAGGTAGCGCAGCATGGCGGGCCATTCGAGCACGCCGAATGGGCGGCGGGTGTCCGGCCGGTAGAGATGCGCGGTCTTTTCCTGGATCTGCCGGGAGGGCAGGTTCAGTTCGCCGTTGCATGCCATGGCGTCCACCTGCACCTTGCACGCCAGCTCCAGCCAGTAGAGGGCGTTGAAGGCTTCGCCGACGCTGGGGCCCAGCGCAAGCAGGCCATGGTTGCGCAGAATCATGACCGGCGCGTCGCCCAGGTCGCGGGCCAGGCGCCGACGTTCGTCGAGATCGACGGCCACGCTTTCATAGTCGTGGTAGGCGACCTGCCCGAAGCGCATGGCGGTCTGGGTCAGGGGCAGCAGCCCGCATTTGAGGGCGGATATGGCCATGCCGGCACGGCTGTGGGTATGGATGACGCAGTGGGCGTCCGGGCGCGCCGCATGCACGGCGCTGTGCACGACGTATCCCGCGTAGTTGATGTCGTAGCCGCCGTGCGGGTTGTAGACCACGCGGCCGTCGAGATCGATCCGGATCAGGCTGGACGCCGTGATCTCCTCGTACATATAGCCATACGGATTGATCAGCAGATGGTCCGCGGTGCCCGGGATGCGGACGGTCGCGTGGTTGTAGATGAGGTCGCTCATGCCGAATGCCGCGATGAGGCGGTAGCAGGCGGCCAGGTCCACCCGCGCCTGCCATTCCTCTTCGGACACTTCGCTCCGGACGCGGGAGAGCGGGTCTCGGTCGATCTGATGCATGGACGTTTCTCCTGTCAGGCGGGGAATTCGAACAGTCGCTTCAAGGACTGGTGCGTGAACCGCCATCGTCCTTCGTGTAGCCGAAGTTCCGCCGTTCCCTCGAGAATCAGGTAGGGCGACTTGATGACCGGCGGTTCGCCGCCCGCTTGCGCATGGGGACTGCGATAGGCCGTGACGTAGAAGGAGGCGCCGCAGCACGGCACGCCGGACGGCGGCGAGGCCGCGGGCGCGACGACGATGTTGGTGATGACATGCCGGACCGCCGCCGTGCGCGGCCGGCGGCTCAGTTCGTCGACGATGGCTTCCCGGCCGCGCAGCAACAGGCCGTTGCGATCCCAGGTGCCCGTGGGAAGGAAGGCCTGCGCCATGCGGTCATACCGCCAGTTGTCGAAGTCGAGATAAAACCTCAGCACGCTTTGCGAGACGGCCCAGCCCGTGGCCGCGGACACCTCGGTATCGGTCGAAGGCGCGCTAGGCATGGCGCCGTTCTCCCGGATGGCGGCCGGCATGCCTGGCGGCGAGTTCGTCGGCGGCCTTGACCAGCAGGCTGGCGTCGGAGGCGAACGCGAACAGGGTGGCGCCGGCGCTCGCGTACAGTTCGAGCTGGGTTTCCGCGCACAGGATGCCGGCGATCTTGCCCAGCTCCCGGACACGGCGGATGGCGTGCGTCAACCGCTCGACGTTGGCGGCCGCCATCGGTTGGCCGAGGTCCCCATGGTCCGCCGCCATGTCGTTGGGGCCGAAATAGATGCCGTCGACGCCGTCGGTCGCGACGATCTCGTCGAGATTCGCCAGGCCGGCCCGGCTTTCTATCTGGGCCAGGACGACGATGTGGTCATTGGCCTGCCCGAGATAGGACTTGTCGCGCCCATAGCGGCTGGCGCGGATGGTGCCCGCCACGCCGCGATGGCCCTGGGGCGGATAGCGGGTGGCGGCGACGACCCGCCGCGCGTCGGCGGCGTCGCGCACATTCGGAAAGATCAGCGTCCGCACACCCAGGTCCAGGTACTGCTGGATGGGGGGCGTGTCATGCGAGGCGGCGCGGACGATCGCTTCCGGGCCCGCGGTTCCGAACGCGGTCAACATGCCGTGCAGGCCGGCGGGGGTAAGGGGCGAATGCTCGGCGTCGATGACGACATAGTCGAAACCGGACGGTGCCAGCGCCTCGGCGGCGATGGCCGAGTTCAGGCTGACGAACAATCCGAACCGCAGGCCGTCCTGGCGTATCGCTTCATGGAATGGCTGTTTCATTCGGGGACGACTCCTGCGGCTTTGACCATGGCGACCCACTTCTCGATGTCGGCCTCGATCAGGTGGCGGAACTGTGCGGGCGTATTGGGCGAGAGTTCGTAGCCGCCCGTGCGCGCCGCCTGCTGGAACGAAGGTTCTTTCAATAGATCGCCGATTTCACGGGCCAGCCGTTCCACGATGGCCGGTGGCGTACCGGCCGGAGACACGAAGCCGAACCATACCGTCATGTCGAAATCGGGCATGCCCGCTTCGGCCATGGTGGGGACGTCGGGGGCGCCGGAGGTGCGATTGGGGCCGGTCACGGCCAGGACCCGCAGCCTGCCGGCCTTGGCCTGCTCCAGGGAGTTGGCGCCCACATCGAACATCAACTGGACTTGGCCGGCCATGAGGTCGTTGAGTCCGGGGCCGCTGCCTTTGTAGGGAACGTGAATGAGCTGGATGCCGTTGGCGCGGGCGAATTGTTCCGTCACCACGTGCATGGCGCCGCCGTTGCCGGTGGAGGCGTAGGCGAAGGGGGCCGGCCGCTGTCGGGCCAGGCGCACCAGGTCCTTGACCGAGTGTGCCGGGACCGAGGCGTTGATCGCCAGGTACAACGGCGAATAGAAACCGAGCGAGATCGGCGCGAAATCCTTGATCGGGTCGTAGGGCAGCTTCTTGTAGGTGCCTACGTTCAGCGCCAGCGTGGACATGCTGCAGAACAAGAGCGTGTATCCGTCCGCCGGTGCGTGGGCGGCGGCTTCGGCGCCTATCAGCGTATTGGCCCCGGGCTTGTTCTCGACGATGACCGGCTGGCCCAGGCGCGCCGCCAGCCCCTGGCCGACGTTGCGCACGAAGACGTCGGCCAGCCCGCCCGCGGCATACGGGACGATGATGCGTATCGGCTTGGCGGGGTAGGCGGACTGGGCCCGGGCAGGTCCGCCGTGGCAAACGATGGTGGCGAGAAACATCCCCGCCAGGACGCGTGTGTATCGATGCATGCCTGTCTCCTGAGTTCTGGGTCTTGTTGGGCCGCGCGGTGCCGGAGAGGGTGACGCCGGCCCGCATCGATATCGTCATGACTTTCCGTCGGGCGGCAAGCCGTAGAGGTTTCCGACATAGCCGTACGGGTGGCCAAACCGCTCTTCCATTACCTGGCCGAGTGACCGATTGCGGGGGGCCACGGCTCCGCCGGAGCGCACGGCGTAGGCGTCGGGCCGCCGCCATGCTTCCAGCGGCTGGTTCTCGGCAACCTGGCGGGCCGCGTTGAGCATCACCCGGCGAAAGCGGACGATGCCCAGGTCCGTCGGTCCCAGGTTTTCCCGCGTGCGGTCGGCGATGCTGCCCTGGCTGTCCTGGATGCAGGCGTCCTGTTCGGAAACGCCCGATATACCCGTGAAGCTGCCTTTCTTCTGGGCGGCCCGGTCGATCAGGTAGTCGTTATCGCGCCGCGCCAGGGGACGCCAGTCGTCGTCCAGGCGGGGGTAGATCGAGAATCCCTGCCGGAAGCGTTGCCGTTCCTGCTCGCTGATGGGGCGTTCGGGATTCCAGCTGTAGCAGTACACCCAACAGTGGTGGTCGTCGATCGGCACCCAGGTCTGGCCGTGGTAGTTCTGGCCGGGAAAGGCGTTGGGCGTGAGTCCGTGGCAAGGCATCAGGAATTGGCTGATGCGCCAGTAGAGATCGTCTCCGTCCGCGCGGCGGGCCGCGCCCAGCAGGAGGCCGGCGGGATGCTCCTGGATGGTGAAGACCGGCGCCCCGTCATTCCTCAGCCAGCGGACCAGGTTCTCGTGGGTGCCCGCTTCCGCGTTCGACATGGCCCGCATCACCTGCTCTTCGTCCTCGCTCGTGTCCATGTGCAGGAAGCTGAAGTGCGCCGTGTCCAGTCCGCCCTCGCACGCCTGCGCCCAGTTGCACTCCTGGAGTTTCTTGGAAACGAAGCGGTGTTCGGCCGGCAGCAATCCGAATTCCATGGACGGCAGGGCGGGGAGCGGTGTCCGCGCATCCCGTTTTCCCAGGTAGGCCCAGATCAGGCCGGCCCAGTCCCGCGCCGGATAGGATTTCACATGGATGCGGGCCTGTGACTGGGCGCCGGCTGGCGAGGAGGGCATGTCGACGCAGGCGCCGGATACGTCGAACTTCCACCCGTGATAGGCGCAGCGGATCCCCGAATGTTCGTTCCGGCCGAAGAACAAATGGGCGCCGCGGTGGGGACAGACGGGATCGATGAGGCCGATGCGGCCTTCCGTGTCGCGGAAGGCCAGCAGTTCCTCGTTCATGAGCTTGACGCGGACGGGAGGACAGTCGGGCCCGGGAAGCTCCTCGGCAAGCAGGACCGGAATCCAGAAACGCCTGAAGAGGTCGCCCATGGGCGTGCCGGGGCCGGTTTGCGTCAGCAGGTCGTTATCGCGGGCGGTCAGCATCGTTGTCTCCTTTACGGAAACTGTATGGGCGGATGCGCGACCGTCAGCGGAAGTGTTTCATTATCTTGAACAAGTCCTGGTTTCCGGGCGCCTACGCCGGGTCGTCGCGCCACGCCTGGGCGCGGGCGGATCCGCCGCGCAGGATGCAGGCCGCGGCCACGGCCGCGCACAGGGTCAGCACCGCGCCGACGGCCGCCGAGAGTTGCAGCGCATCCACGAACGCCGCGCGTGCCACCGCCAGCATGGCGTCGGCCTGCGGCGTGGGCAGCGCATGCGCCGCCGCCACCGCGGCGCCCAGCGTCGACGAGGCGGCCTCGGCCACTTGTGCCGGAATGCCGTCCGGCATGCCCGCCGATAGGCCGGAGCGGTAGATCATCGTGCCCATGCTGCCGAATACCGCGATGCCGAGCGCGCCGCTGAACTCGGCGCTGGTTTCGGAAATGGCGGAAGCCGAGCCCGCCCGCTGCGGCGGCGCCGAGGTGATGATCATCTCGTTGCCGATGGTGAACACCGGCGCCATGCCCAGGCTCATCACGATCAGGCCCGCCATGATCGCCTCCAGCCCGTACGGGCGGTCGGCCAGCAGCACCATGAGGAAGCCGGCGGTGGCCGCGAGCAGGCCGCCCACGAAGATGGAGAGCGGCGACACGCGCCGCGCCAGGCGCGGCGCGAGCAGCGAACCCGCGACGAAGCCGAGCGCCCAGGGTACGGTGACCAGGCCCGCCCGCAGCGGATCCAGGCCCAGCACCAGTTGCAGGTACTGCGTGATGAAGATGTAGACGCCGAACATGGCGAGGCAGGACAGCGCGTAGGCGGCGATGGCCGCGCTGAAGGCCGGCCGCATGAACAGGTTCAGGTCCAGCAGCGGATAGGGCAGGCGCCGCTGCCGCCGCACGAAGGCCACGCCCACCGCGAATCCCGCCGCGATGATGGCGCCGGCGGTCCACGACGCGCCGTGCTGGGCGATCTGCTTGAGTCCGTAGATCATCGCCAGCACGGCGAACAGCGATTGCGCCACGCTGGGCGGGTCGATGCGCCCGGCGTCCGGATCGCGGTATTCCGGCAGCAGCACCGGGCCGAGCGCCAGCAGGAGCAGCATCACCGGCACCGCGACCAGGAAGACCGATCCCCACCAGAAGAATTGCAGCAGCACCCCGCCCACCAGCGGCCCGATGGCGCTGCCCAGCGAGAAGCTGGCGATCCAGACGCCGATGGCGAACTGGCGTTCGTGCTCGTCGTGGAACATGTTGCGGATCAGGGACATGGTCGACGGCGCCAGGGTGGCGCCCGCGATGCCCAGCAGGGCCCGCATGGCGATCAGCATGCCCGCGCTGTCGGAGAAGGCCGCGATGGCCGAGGCGAGGCCGAACGCCGCGGCGCCGATCAGCAGCAGCCGGCGCCGCCCGATGCGGTCGCCCAGGGTGCCCATGGTGATGAGCAGGCCCGCGACCAGGAAGCCGTAGATGTCGATGATCCACAAGAGTTGCGAGCTGGACGGGTTCAACTGGGCGCTGATGGCGGGCAGGGCGAGGTTGAGCACGGTCAGGTCCATCGCGTAGACCATGCAGGGCAGCGCGATGACGGCCAGCCCTATCCATTCCTTGCGGGTGGCCTTGAGAGACGGGGATGAGGTCATGGAGGGGTCAATGAGAGGGGAGGGCTTGGGCTGCCCTGGCCATCAGAAGTTCCTGTTCCCGCAGGTTGCGGGTCATGGCGGCGGCGCGCAGGAATTCCTCGCGCGCCTCGGCGTGGCGTCCGAGCTTGTGCAGCAGGTCGCCGCGCACGCTGGGCAGCCAGTGATAATTCGCCAGGGCCGGTTCCGAACGCAGCGCGTCCGCCAGCGCCAGCCCGGCGGCGGGGCCGAACGCCATGCCGACCGCCACGGCGCGGTTCAGCTCGACCACGGGCGAAGGGGCGACCTGGGCCAGGGCGTCGTACAAGGCCACGATGCGTTCCCAGTCGGTCTCGTCCGGCGTGCGGGCCCGGGCATGGCAGGCGGCCAGCGCGGCCTGCAGCGCATAGGGGCCGTGGGCCCCGCCCAGGGCTTCGGCGCGGGCCAGGGCCGCCAGGCCGCGCCGTATCAGCAGCGGGTCCCAGCGCGCGCGGTCCTGCTCCATCAGCAGCACGGGGCGGCCGTCGGCGTCGGTGCGGGCGGGCAGGCGCGAGGCCTGGACCTCCAGCAGCGCGCACAGGCCATGCACCTCGCCGTCGTCCGGCGCCAGCCCGGCCAGCACGCGCGCCAGCCGCAGCGCCTCGCCGCACAGCGCCGGCCGCATCCAGTCGTCACCGGCCGTGGCCGAATAGCCTTCGTTGAAGACGAGGTAGATCACTTCCAGCACCGATTCGAGCCGCGCCTCGCGCTCCTGCGCGCGGGGCACCTCGAACGGCACCTTGGCCGCCGACAGGGTGCGCTTGGCGCGCACGATGCGCTGGGCGATGGTGGCTTCGGGCACCAGGAAGGCGCGCGCGATCTCGCCGGCGGTCAGCCCGCCCAGCAGGCGCAGCGTCAGCGCGACGCGGGCGTCGGTGGAGAGGACGGGATGGCAGGCGGTGAAGATCAGGCGCAGCAGGTCGTCGCCCACGTCGTCGTCGCGCGCCGCCTCGACCAGGGCCGCCGGGTCCGGCGCGTGGCCGGCGCCCAGCACTTCGGTCTCGTGGCCGTATTCCTCGTGCTTGCGCGCATGCAGGGCGGCCTGGCGCAGGCGGTCCAGCGCCCGGTTCTTCGCGGTGGTCATCAGCCAGGCTCCGGGATTGTCCGGCACGCCATCCCCGGGCCATCGCTCCAGCGCGGCCACCAGCGCGTCCTGCGCCAGTTCCTCGGCCAGGCCGACGTCGCGCACCAGCCGCGCGACGCCCGCGATGATGCGGGCCGATTCGATCCGCCAGACGGCTTCGATGGCCCGGTGGGTGGCGGCCTGCGTCACAGGCTCAGCCCTGCTCGACCGTGGCCGGGTCCATGTAGAAGACCTCCCATGCATGGCCGTCCGGGTCGTCGAAGCCATGGCTGTACATGAAGCCGTGGTCTTGCGGAGGCCGCGGCGCCGTGCCGCCGGCGGCCAGGGCCTTGCGCACCATGTCGTCGACGGCTTCCCGGCTGTCGCAGGTCAGGGCCACCAGGACTTCGGTGCTTTGCCGGGCATCGCTGATCGGCTTGCTGGCGAAACCGCGGAAAAAATCCGTGGTGAGCAGCATGGCGTAGATGTTCTCGCCGATGACCATGCAGGCGGCCTTGTCGTTGGTGAACTGGGCGTTGAAGGTGAAGCCGAGCTGGCCGAAGAAGGCCTGGGTGCGCGGCAGGTCGGCGACGGGCAGGTTGACGAAGATCTGCTTGTGCATGATGGATTCCTTGGGAAGAGAGGGGGCGCGGCGCGTTATCGGCTGGCTGTTTCCAGCTTCCGGAAGCGGTCCACCGCTTCGCTCGGGCCGAGGTCATCCAGCTCGAAGAGCTCGCGTACCTCGATCTCGCCGTCGGCCTCGGCCATGGGCGAGGGAAAGCGCCGGGCCCATTCCATGGCTTCCTCGCGCGAGCGGACCTGGATCAGCGTGTAGCCGGCGATCAGCTCCTTGGTTTCGGCGAAGGGGCCGTCGATGACCGAGCCCTTGCCGGCGCGGTAGCGGACGCGCCAGCCTCGCGACGAGGGTTTCAGGCCGTTGGCGTCCAGCAGCACGCCCGCCTTGGCCAGTTCCTCGTGGTAGGACGTCATCGCGGCAAGCAGGGGTTCCTCGGGCATGACGCCGGCCTCGGTGTCGGCGGTGGCGCGGACGATGATCATGAATCGCATGGCGGTTTCTCCGGTGGTTGCAAGCCCGGACGCGGGCTTCTGTTCCTACGACGATCGGCGCGGGCCGGAATCGACATGATGGACGCGGCCTAGGGAAACTACCTGGCCGGGCGGCTCAGCGGTAGCAGGGCGCCACTTCCCGGACCTCGACCGTGCACCATTGCGCCGCCGGGCAGGTTTGGGCGATGGCCACGGCTTCCTCGCGCGTGGCGCAGTCCAGCAGGAAAAAGCCGCCTATCATTTCCTTGGCTTCGGCGAACGGCCCGTCCATCAGCCGGGCGCGCCCGTCCCGCTGTTGCACGCGCACGGCGCTGTCCTGCGAGGCCAGCGACTCGGCGGCCAGCAGCCGGCCGCGGGCCTTCAGGTCGGCGCCGAAGGCGGCCATGCGATCGTAGAGTTCGCGGCCGGCCTCCTCGCTGCGTTCGGCGCGCTGGCCGGTGGGTTCGACGATGAGCAGCATGTAGGCCATGGGGACTCGCAGGGGAGGGCCGGGCGGGGTGCGGCCGGCGGAGGCGGAGCGCCCGATTCTTGCAGATTTCGCGCCATTTTTCATGACAGCGTGTAAGCGCGGCGGGACCGCGATTCAGATGGCGAACTGATAGAACTACAACTTTTTCTCGTTTGCCTGTCCCGCCTCCCGCGGGTGAAATGTTTGCCATGTCGCCGTGGGGCATCGGAAGGCGGGCCTGCTTCCCGGGCCGCCCGGCGCGAAGGAGACGAGATGAGGCAAGGAAGTGCAGGAGCGGCCACGGGCCGCCGCCGGTGGCTGGCGGCATGCGCCGCGGCCCTGGGCGTCGTGGCCGCGGTGCCGGCGATGGGGCAGCCGGCCTGGCCGGCGCGGCCGGTGCGCATCGTGGTGCCCTATGCGCCCGGGGGCGGCGTGGACGTGATCGCCCGTGCCCTGGCCGAGCGCCTGGGGCAGAAGTGGGGCAGGCCCGTCATCGTCGAGAACAAGCTGGGCGCCGCGTCGATCATCGGCGCCGAGGCGGTCGCCAAGGCCGCGCCCGACGGCCACACGCTGCTGGTCACGAGCGAATCGACCATCACCAGCAATCCCTTCCTGTACGACAAGCTGCCCTACGATGCCGTGCGCGACCTGGCGCCGATCTCGCAACTGGTCAGCCTGCCGCAGATGGTGCTGGCGCACCCTTCCGTGAAAGCCAATTCGCTCGACGAGCTGGTGGCGCAGGCCAAGGCCAGGCCCAACGAATTGAACTACGCCTCGATGGGGTCGGGCAGCCTGCCCCACCTGCTGTTCGAGGGGCTGCGGCACAAGACGGGCATACAGATCACCCAGATACCGTACAAGGGCATCATGCCGGCCGTGACGGCGCTGATCGGCGGCGAGGTGCAACTGGCCATGGTGGGCACGGCCATCGCCGAGCCCCATATCCGCGCGGGCAAGATGAAGCCGCTGGCCATCGCGCGCGCCAGCCGGCTTCCGGCCGAACCGAACGTGCCCACCCTGGCGGAAGCGGGCTATGCCGATATCGATCCGCGTGAGTCCTGGTTCGGCCTTTTCGTCACCGGCGGCACACCCGATGCCGTGATCCAGCGCATCCATGCCGACGTGAAGGCGATCGCCGCCGATCCGGAATTCCAGCAGCGCTTCGTGGCCGCGCGCGGTTTCGATCCCGTGTTTTCGTCGCCGGCGGAGTTCAGCGCCGCGCTGCGCGACGAGATGCGCCACAAGGAACGCCTGATCCGCCTGACCGGTGCCAAGGCCGACTAGGGGATGGGCATGCAGGCAGCAAGGTGGCGCGAGGCGGCCGGACACGTGGCCGGACTGCCCGCGCGCGACGAGTTCTTGATACGGGGCGGCCATGTGATGACCATGGCCGACGGCATGGAAGACCTGCCGGACGCCGATATCCACGTCCGCGACGGGACGCTGGTGGCGATCGGCCGGGGGCTGAGCGCGCCGGGCGCGCGGGAGCTGGATGCGCGCGGCATGATCGTGATGCCGGGGTTCGTGGATACGCACTGGCACCTGTGGAATTGCTCGCTGCGGGCGCTGATCAGCGGCGACGAGGCGGCGCGCGGCTACTTTCCGGTGACCTTGTCCATGGGGCCGCGCTTCACGCCGGACGATTCCTATCACTCGGTACGGCTGGGGCTGGCCGAGGGATTGGCGGGCGGTATCACGACGGTCCACAACTGGTCGCACAACACCCGTACGCCCGATCACGCGCGGGCGGAGCTGGCGGCCATGCGCAGCCTGGGCATACGGGGCCGGCTGGCCTACGGCTGGGGCCAGGAACTGCCGCTGGACCGGGCGATGGACCTGGCGGGCCTGGAGGAAATCGCCCGGGCCGAGCGTGGCGATCCGATGATCCACGTGGGCGCGGCGCTCAGGACGCCGGTTTCCAATCCGCGCGGCACCGTGCCCATCGAGGTCGTGCGGGCCGAGTTCGCGGGCGTGCGGCGCCTGGGCCTGCCGATCACCATGCATGCCCGCCCCGGCGTGGTGTCGGTGCTGGATGCGCACGGCCTGCTGGGCCCCGACCTGCAACTGGTGCATCCCCAGGGCGTATCGCCGCAAGAGCGGGAGCGGGTGGCCGCCTGCGGCGTCTCGTTCTCGTGTTCGCCGGTGATCGAGGTGCTGTACGCCCAGGCATCGCGCGGCGTGATCCAGTTCCACGAACTGGAGTGCGCCTGCGTGCGGCAGAGCCTGTCGGTGGACAGTTCGTCGGCCTCGGCCAATGCCGATTTCTTCTCCTGCATGCGTACCCTGCTGTGGTCGCATCGCCAGCGCTTCGGCGCCGAGGTCGCGCTGACGGCGCGCCGCCTGCTGCGGCTGGCCACGCTGGACGGCGCGCGCGACCTGGGCATCGCGGACCAGGTCGGTTCGCTCGAGGCGGGCAAGCGGGCCGACATCATCCTGGTCCGTGCCACGGACCTGAACATGGCGCCGGTGGTGGATCCCGCCTTCTCGCTGGTCTATTCGGGCCAGCCGGCCAACGTCGATACCGTCATCGTCGACGGACGGGTGTTGCGCCGGCGCGGACAGTGGACCGCCTGCGACCCCGCGCAGATCGTGCGCGACGCGGCGCAATCCGTGCGCGAACTGGCCGCCCGGTGAACGCGCGCCGGCCGCCTGGCCGGCGCGGCGTCAGCCCCGTTCCTCGAATGCCTTGCAGTGGGCCGCCAGATGGGCGCGGAAGGACGCGGCCGCCGGCGACAGCGAGCGGCCGGGTTGCGTGACCAGTTCGATCTTGCGGTACACCACGGGGTCGTGCAGCACGCGGAAGCGCGCCCGCTTCGAGCGGGCCAGCAGTCCCGCGTAGGACGGCAGGACCGCGATGCCCAGGCCGGCCTCGACCAGGCCGATGGCCGACCACAGGTAGTGCACCTCGAAGCGCGGTTGGGCCGCGATGCCGGATTGGTGCAGCACACGGTCGATCTGCGGCAAGGATCCGCTGGACTGCGGCACGACGATCATGGGCTGGCTGGCCAGGTCGGCCCACGCCAGATCCCGCCGCCGGCGCGCCAGCGGCCAGGCGCTGGGAATCATGGCGCCCAGCGGATGCCGCATCAGCAGGCTGCGGTTCAGTTCCACCTCGTTGCCGGTGAATACGCCCACGCCCAGGTCTGCCTCGCCCTGCTGTACTTGTTGCAGGATGACGTCCAGCGGGGCGTCGGACATCTTGACCTCGATGGCGGGATGGGCGGCCTGGAACGTGGCGATGGCGTCGGGCAGCAGCGTGGCCGCCATGACCGGGGTGGTCGCCACGGTGACGCGCCCGCGGCGCATCTGCACCAGGTCCTGGGTGCGGCGGATGGCTTGCTCGACCTCGCCCAGGATGCGTTCCGCGTGCTGGAGGAACTCCGCGCCGGCCTCGGTGACCGCCAGCTTGCGCGTGGACCGGTCCAGCAACTGCAATCCCAGCTGGCCTTCGAGTTCGCGCACCAGCAGGCTGGTGGCGGACTGGGTCAGGTGCAGCCGCCGCGAGGCCGCGGTGAACCCGCCGCAATGCACGACTTCGACGAACGCGCGCATCTGGCGCAGGGTTACATTCATACGGCAACACACCTGTTCTTGCCCGGTCGCGGCAAGTATAGGGGCAGTCGGCGGCCGCCGCGCGGGGCACATACCCGGATTCAGGTGGGGGGATGTCAAGATGGACGAGCGCTGGTGCCTGGATGCCAGCCTGCGCGACATCGACATGTAGGCGGTGGAGGTTTATAGGGGTATACCCTTGGGTATATGATTATGCGCAAATGTCCGAGACTCCCCCGCACCCGCCCTATCCGCCCGGGCGCCCCGGCCCCCATCCATCGCCCGACCTCGCTTCACCGGTAGAAGACCCGCGCCAACTCATCCTGGCGCTGATCGGGATCTGCGCCGTCGTGATGCTGGTGGCCCTGGACTCGACCATCGTCGGCACCACGCTGCCGCGCGTGGTGGCCGAGCTCGGCGGCATGCCGCTGTATGCCTGGGTCGGCACGGGATACCTGCTGGCCTCGGCCATCGTCATTCCCATCTTCGGCCGCCTGGGCGACCTGTTCGGCCGCAAGCATTTCATCCTGGTGTCGCTGGGCCTGGTGTCACTGGGCTCGGTGCTGTGCGGCATCAGCCAGTCGATGCCGCAATTGATCGCCGCCCGCACCCTGCAGGGCGTGGGCGGCGGCATGATGATCGCCACCGCCTTCGCGGCGCCCGCCGATCTTTTCCCCGACGCCATGCGGCGCGTGCGCTGGCAGGCCCTGATCTCCACCTCGTTCGCGGTGGCGAGCGGCGTGGGTCCGCTGCTGGGCGGGGCCATTACCGAGGCTTTTGGCTGGCGGGCGGCGTTCTTCGTCAGTCCGGTGATGGGGGTGATCGCCTTCGTGATGCTGTGGCGATATTTTCCGTCGCTCAAACCCAGGCATGACAGGCCGCCCCGCATCGACTGGCTGGGCGGGGTGCTGCTGGCGCTGGCCGTGGGTACGCCCATGGCGGCGCTCGAGCTGGGATTCTCGACCCATCCGCGCCCCGTGCTGGGCCTGGTGTTCCTGGCGGTGGCGATCGCGTCGGTCTGCCTGCTCGTCTGGTACGAGCGGCGGCTGGAGCAGCCCATGTTTCCGCTGCGCGTGCTGGAACGCAGCGAGTCGCGCCTGTTGAACGTGGTCGGCGTGATGACCGGCGCGGTGATGTTCATCCTGATCTACTACGGTCCGCTGCTGTTGCAGGTGGAGGTAGGGCTGAGTCCCACCCAGGCGGGCATGATCCTCGCGCCACTGGTGGCCTGCATTCCGGTGGGCAGTGTCATCAATGGGCGGCTGTTCCCGCAACAGAGCCAGCCTCAGCGATTGATGGTGTTCGGCGCGCTGCTGCTGGCCCTGGGCTGCCTCGGGGTGATGTTCCTGGAGCGGGGGTCGTCCATGGCCTTTGCCGTCGTTTCGTTCGGCCTCAGCGGCATGGGCATGGGTTTCATCATTCCCAACCTGACGCTGTTCATGCAGATGATCGCCGAGCGCCGCGACGTGGGGGTGGCGTCGGCGTTGATCCAGACCACGCGCACCCTGGGCAGCGCGATCGGCACCGCGCTGGTAGGGCTGGTCATCGCCCGCACGTCGGTCAATACCGGCATCGAGGCCGGCATGGTGATGGCCATCGTGTTCTGCGCCGCGATGATGGTCCTGTCCCAGCGCATCAAGATGAAGAACGTGCGCCGCTGAGCGCGGCGGCGCACGGCGTGCCGGGCGTCAGCGCAGGAAGGTGTGGTAGACGACCAGCCCGGCGATCACGCCCGCCGCGACCAGCCACGACAGCCGGTTGACCCATTGCGCAGGCAGGTGCAGGGCATGTGCGCCGCCCGCGGCCGCCGGCCTGGCCATGCGCGGCGGCCGGGGCGCGGGGCGTTCCAGCGCCCGGCACGCGCACACCGAGAACAGCGCGAAGAAATTGTCCATCATCTTGCGCGCGATCTTCTCGGCCTGGTCGGTGCGCAACTGGCTGAGCTTGCCTTCCAGGTCGGCGTGCGCGGTGTACGAGACGCGGGTGCCGTCGCCTTCGGGCGTCAACCGGATGTCGGCGTGGCCCTTGGCCGATCCGGCCATGCCGCCTTCGCCTTCGAAGGTGAGGTGATAGGAATCCTGGGGCTGGATGTCGGTCAGTTGCAGCCGGCCGTGGAAGCGGGCCGACAGGGGCCCGACTTCGGCCCGCAGGTTGACCCGGTATTCGTTGTCGGAAATGCGCTCGACCTTTTCGCATCCGCTGATACAGACCTTGAGGGTCTCGGGAGCGACGAGTTTGTTCCAGGTGCGATCCTGGGACGCTGGAATCAGGCGCGAGCCGGATATGTCCATGGTGAGTCTCCTTCGCCTTTGGGGGCAGGGCCTGCGTGCCTGCCGTGTTGGCTGGCCGGCCGGTCTGTGCCGGCAGGGCTGGGGCGGTGACGTCCTTGTGGTCAATGTGCCACTAATCGCCATGGGTGTCCAGACAGGGTCAGCCGGCGCGCAAGTCCGGCAGGGTGCGGGGGCGCCGCTGGTGGTCGGTCGCCACGTAGACCAGGGTGGCCTCGGTGACCTTGACGACTTCCGAATTGAGCCGGATGCGCTCGGCGTAGACCTCGACCGCGACGGTGATCGACGTGCGGCCGGTCTTGACGATGTGGGCGTAGAAGCTGAGCAGGTCGCCCACGAATACCGGTTCCTTGAACACGAACGAGGTGACGGCCACGGTGGCGACACGGCCGTTGGCGCGGCCCTGGGCGGGCACCGATCCGGCCAGGTCGACCTGGGCCATGATCCAGCCCCCGAACACGTCGCCCGACGGGTTGGAGTCGGCCGGCATGGGGATGACGCGCAGCACCGGCATCTGGCCGGCGGGCAGGGAGTTGGGGGCGGGGGGCGGATAAGGTAGCGAAGCGGTCACGCTGGACTCCAGGGAAGATCGACGGTGCGGCGCGGGGCCATGCGGGAAGTGTATGCCCGACCGGGGGGGCGCCACGGGCCCACGGTACAATTTCCGCCGGATCCTTCCCGGTTGCAAGCATGGAAGCCAAGTGGCTCGAAGATTTCATCGCGCTGGCTGAAACCCGGTCGTTTTCGCGGGCGGCCGAGCTGAGGCACATCACGCAGCCCGCCTTTTCGCGCCGCATCCAGGCCCTGGAGGCCTGGGTCGGCACCGATCTGGTCGATCGCGCCGTCTATCCCACCCGCCTGACGCCCGCCGGCGAGACGTTCCGGGCCGAAGCCATCGCCATGCTGGCCAAGCTGGACGAGACCCGGGCCATGCTGCGCGGCATGCGCCCCGCGTCGCAGGCGGTGATCGATTTCGCCGTGCCCCATACCCTGTCGCTGACGTTTTTTCCGCGCTGGCTGAGCCGCATCCGGGCCGAGGCCGGCCTGCCGGACTTCACGACCCGCCTGATGGCGCTGAACGTCCATGACGCCGCCATCAGCCTGGTCCAGGGCGGCAGCGACCTGGTCATGGTCTATTACCATCCCCGCCAGCCGGTCCAGCTCGATCCGCGCCACTACGACATGCTGGTGCTGGGCAGCGAGGCGGTCTATCCCTACGCCCGCAGCAAGCCCGACGGCACCCCGGAGCACGTGCTGGGGGAGGGCGGCCCGGCGCCCTACCTGGCCTACGCGCCCAATGCCTACCTGGGCCGCATCGTCGACCTGATCCTGGCCGGCGCCCAACCCCGGCCGCCGCTGGACGAACGCTACGAGACCGACATGGCCGAGGGCCTGAAGGCCATGGCGCTCGAAGGGCACGGCGTGGCCTTCCTGCCAGAGAGCGCCGTCAGCCGCGAGGTTGCCTCGCGCCGCCTGGCCTGCGCGGGCGAGGCCTATACCGAGACCATGGAAATCCGCCTCTATCGCGAGCGCGTGCCGGCCGGCGCGCCCGCCAAGCCGTTGGTCGATGCCCTGTGGGACTACCTGTCCAGGACGCGCTGACGTTTCCCGGTCTCCGGCGGTTTCCTGGCAATGCAAAAAAAACATTGGCCAATGCGAACACGGCATTGGCGCTATCGCGGGGCGCCTGCCTATAGTGTTTTCCATAGTGCGCCGCATGGTGCGGCGGCCTTTCCGATGGACATCCACATGAGCAGCAATGCCGCTTCCGGCCTCTTCCGCATCGAACACGACCTGCTTGGCGAGCGCGAGATTCCCGCCGGCGCCTACTGGGGCATCCACTCCCTGCGCGCCCGCGAGAATTTTCCGATTTCCGGCTCGACCATAGGCGGCCAGGCCGACCTGGTGCGGGCGCTGGCCTGCGTCAAGCTGGCGGCGGCCCGCGCCAACCGGGACCTGGGCGTGCTGCCCGCCGACCGGGCCGGCGTGATTGCCCAGGCCTGCCAGGAAATCATCGAGGGCGCGCTGCACGACCAGTTCATCGTCGACGTGATCCAGGGCGGGGCAGGCACCTCGACCAACATGAACGCCAACGAGGTCATCGCCAACCGCGCGCTGGAGCTGCTGGGCGCGGAGAAGGGCCAGTACGACGCCCTGCATCCCATCCAGGACGTGAATGCCTCGCAAAGCACCAACGATGTCTATCCCACCGCGCTGCGGATCGCCATGTGTTTTTCGCTGCAGCGCCTCTTGGTGGCGATGGCGGAACTGCGCGGGGCCTTCGAGGCCAAGGCGCTGGAGTTCGACGACGTGCTGAAGATGGGGCGCACGCAGTTGCAGGACGCCGTGCCCATGACGCTGGGCCAGGAGTTCCTGACCTACGCGGTCATGCTGGGCGAGGACGAGGCGAGGCTGGGCGAGGCCAGGACGCTGATGGTGGAGGTCAACCTGGGCGCGACCGCCATCGGCACCGGCATCAATACCGATCCCGACTACAGCCCGCTGGCCGTGCAGTACCTGGCCGAGATCACCGGGCTGCCGCTGGTGCGCGCCGCCAACATGATCGAGGCGACGCAGGACACGGGCGCGTTCGTGCAGTTGTCCGGTGTCCTGAAGCGCGTGGCCTGCAAGCTTTCCAAGACCTGCAATGACCTGCGCCTGCTGTCGTCCGGCCCGCAGTCGGGGCTGAACGAGATCAATCTGCCCGAGCGCGCGGCGGGCAGTTCCATCATGCCGGGCAAGGTCAATCCCATCATTCCCGAAGTGGTGAACCAGGTGGCGTTCGAGGTCATCGGCAACGACATGACGATCACGATGGCGTCCGAGGGCGGCCAGCTGCAGCTCAACGCCTTCGAGCCCATCATCGCGTGGAGCCTGGTCAAGAGCATTTCGCACCTGGAGGCGGCATGCACCACGTTGACGCACAATTGCGTCAAGGGCATCACGGCGAACCGCGAGCGGCTGGCGCAGGCCGTCAGGCGTTCGGCGGGGCTGGCGACGGCGCTGAATCCGGTGCTGGGGTACGAGGCGGCGACACGGATCGCGCGCGATGCGATGCGGACGGGGCGGCCGGTGGCGGATCTGGTGCTGGAGGCGGGGCTGCTGGATGCGGAGACCCTGGAGCAGGTGCTCAAGCCGGAGGTGCTGACGCGGCCCTACCGGTTCAAGAAGGTGGCGATTTGATGGCCGCATGGCCACGATCATCGCATTGAAAGGAATTCCGCCGACCCAGGGAAAATGTTGTGCCATCCAGGGCACGGCGGATCCGGCTCCGCCGGTCCGCCCGTGCCGCCCCCTGGGGGGCGCGCGAAGCGCGTAGGGGGGAGCCCCATTTATTGCTACACTCGGCCGACATAGTCTACGGAAGGGGGATTCCATGAAGAAGCTCGTGCTGCTCTCCGCCGCGCTGACGCTGGTCGCCGTGTCGTCTGTCTCGGCGCAAGATCTGACTGGCCGGCTCAAGAAGATCAAGGACACGGGGACGCTGACGCTCGGTTATCGCGATTCCTCCATTCCTTTCTCCTACCTCGACGACAACCAGAAATCCATCGGCTACTCGATGGACATCTGCTACAAGATCGCCGACGCGGTCAAGAGTCACCTGAAGCTGCCCAAGCTCAATATCGCGCTTTCGCCGGTCACCTCGGCGACCCGTATTCCCCTCATCGCCAACGGCACGGTCGATCTTGAGTGCGGATCCACCACGAACAACATCGAACGTCAGCAGCAGGTGTCGTTCGCGCCGACCACGTTCGTGACGGCCACGCGTTTCGTCGCCAAGAAAGGCTCGAAACTGAACGATCTTTCAGACTTCAAGGGCAAGACCGTCGTGTCGACGGCCGGCACCAGCAACCTGAAGTGGCTGACCGAGGCCAACGGCAAGGAAAACCTGGGCATGCAGATCATCCCGGCCAAGGATCATGCCGATGCCTTCCTGATGGTCGACAGCGGGCGCGCCGTGGCGTTCTTCATGGATGACATCCTGCTGTATGGGCTGGTGGCCAACGCCAAGAGCCCGGACCAGTGGATGGTCAGCAGCAAGGCCTATACCGTGGAGCCCTACGGCATGATCGAGCCCAAGGACGATCCGGCCTTCAAGAAGGTGGTGGACGATGCGGTCGTGGCGCTGATGAAGTCTGGCGAGGTCGAGAAGCTCTACCAGAAGTGGTTCAACTCGCCGATCCCGCCTCGCAACGTCAACCTGAAGGTGCCGATGAGCGATGCGCTGAAGAAGGTCATCGCCAACCCGACCGATTCGGGGGATCCGGCGGCTTATCGCTGATGCGAGGCCCGTCAGGCATGCCGGCCATGCGCCGTGGATGACCAAGCAGGATTTCAGGGGACCCGAGCGGTCCCCTGTTTCCATGGGGCCGGCCTTGCGCCGGACCGGGTAAGCACGGCGGAGCCGCGATGAACTACAACTGGAACTGGAAGATATTCTGGGAGCTGTCGCCCGACGGCCAGGGTACCTACATGGATACGCTGCTGTCGGGCCTGCAATGGACGCTCGCCACGGCGTTGGCGGCGTGGGTGATCGCCTTCGTGCTGGGATCCCTCGTCGGCGTGGTGCGGACCACGCAGGCCAAGTGGGCCGTCCGCCTGGCCGGGGCCTATGTGGAGCTGTTCCGCAATATCCCGCTGCTGGTGCAACTGTTCCTGTGGTACTTCGTGCTGCCGGAGCTGCTGCCCGAAGCGCTGGGCAACGCCGTCAAGCAGATCGCGCCTCCCTGGGGCGCGTACTGGCCGGCGGTGCTGTGCCTGGGATTCTTCACCTCGGCGCGGGTCGCCGAGCAGGTGCGGGCGGGCATCGAGTCGCTGCCGCGCGGGCAGCGCATGGCGGCGACGGCGCTGGGGCTGCGCGGCGCGCAGGTCTATCGCCATGTGCTGCTGCCTATCGCCTACCGGGTGATGCTGCCGCCGCTCACCTCCGAGTTCATGAACATCATCAAGAATTCGTCGGTCGCCCTGACCATCGGCCTGCTGGAGCTGACGGGCCGCGCCCGGTCGATGCAGGAGTTCAGCTTCCAGGTGTTCGAGGCCTTCGCCGCGGCCACGGTGCTGTACCTGATCGTCAGCCTGGTCGTCGTCGTCTTCATGCGCTGGGTCGAGCGGCGCGTGGCCGTGCCCGGGTTCATCGGGCCGGTGCGCGACGGTTCGCACTGAACGGAGGCGGACATGTTCGGCAATTTCGATTTCGACGTCATCTGGCGCACGCTGCCCTACCTGTTCAAGGAGGGCATGACTTTTACCCTGACGCTGACCGCGATGGCCACCGCGGGGGGCATCGTCTTCGGCACGCTGCTGGCGATGATGCGGCTGTCGCGCTTCCGCTGGCTGTCCGCGGTGGCGGGCACCTATGTGAACCTGATGCGCTCCTTGCCGCTTCTGCTGGTGATCTTCTGGTTCTATTTCCTCGTGCCCTACATCGGCGCGTGGGTCATCGGATCGTCCACGCCTATCAAGGTCGGCGCCTACTGGTCCTCGGTCATCACCTTCACGATGTTCGAGGCGGCCTTTTTCTGCGAGATCATGCGGGCCGGCATCCAGTCCATTTCGCGCGGGCAGACCTACGCCGCCTACGCGCTGGGCCTGAACTACTGGCAGACCATGGGCAGCGTGATCCTGCCGCAGGCTTTCCGCAACATGATTCCGGTGTTGCTGACGCAGACCATCGTGCTGTTCCAGGACACGTCGCTGGTCTATGTGCTGTCGATCACGGATTTCCTGGGCGCGGCGTCCAAGGTGGCGCAGCGCGACGGGCGGCTGGTTGAAATGTACGTGTTCGCGGCGGTGGTCTACTTCGTCATCTGCTTCTCCGCGTCGCGGCTGGTCAGGGTATTGCAGCGGCGGGTGGCGATCGTCCGCTGATGGGTGGCCTCGCCGGGTGGCGGCGGGGCGCAGGATTCTTCTCCAGGGAATGCTCGATGATCGAGATCAAGCATGTCAACAAGTGGTACGGATCCTTCCAGGTCCTGGCGGATTGCACGACCTCCATCGCCGCCGGCGAAGTCGTCGTGGTGTGCGGTCCGTCGGGCTCGGGAAAGTCGACGTTGATCAAGACCGTCAATGCGCTGGAGCCGTTCCAGGAAGGCGAGATCACCGTCAATGGCGTGTCGGTGGGCGACCCCGCGACCGACCTGCCCAGGCTGCGGTCCAAAGTCGGTATGGTGTTCCAGCATTTCGAGCTGTTCCCGCATCTGTCGGTCCTCGATAACCTGACGCTGGCGCAGGTCAAGGTGCTGGGGCGAAGCAAGGATGAAGCCGTCGTGCGCGCGGTGAAGCTGCTGGATCGCGTTGGCCTGAGATCGCAACAGGACAAGTTTCCGGGTCAGTTGTCGGGCGGCCAGCAGCAGCGGGTGGCGATCGCGCGCGCCCTGTCCATGGATCCGGTGGCCATGCTGTTCGACGAACCGACGTCGGCGCTGGATCCGGAGATGGTCAACGAAGTGCTGGACGTGATGGTGGACCTGGCCAGGGAAGGCATGACCATGATGGTGGTGACGCACGAGATGGGTTTTGCCCGCAAGGTGGCGCACCGCGTGGTGTTCATGGACGGCGGCCGTATTATCGAGGATACGGGCAAGGACGAGTTTTTCGATCCGGCCAGCCAGCGGTCGGAGCGGGCGCGGCTGTTCTTGTCGAAGATCCTGCAGTATTAGGCTGGCCCGCCATCATGGCTGCTGGATGGCCAGGGATTGAGCTCTTGACCCGCCCTTGGCCGGTGGGGCGGGGCGGCCCGCTCCGGGGGCGCCGCGGTGTTCGACGATGTTCCACCGTCGCTCTTGATGGTTCGCCGGCCGTGGTTGCCGTTGCGTGAGCCGGCCTACCAGAGCAAGCCTCCCTCTTTGTCGCGCAGCCGGTTCGAAAACCGGTCCGCCAGGAACTGGACGAAGGCCGTCGTCTTGGCCGACAGGTTCTGCCGCTCCGGATAGAGCGCGAAGATGTCGGCCGAAGGCGTGTGCCAGTCTGCCAGCACGGTCGCGAGCCTGCCCGAGCGCAGGTAGGCGCTGACCTCCCATTCCGAACGCATGATGATGCCGTGGCCCTCCAGCGCCCACAGCAGCGCGCTTTCGCCGTCGTTGGCGCTGAGCGGGCCGCGGACCTTGACCGACTCCTTGCGGTGGCCCGAATGCAGATGCCAGGTTCCGTAGGCGGTGTCGCTTTCGCGGATCACGATGCAGGGATGATGGGCGAGATCGCGAGGGGACTGCGGCGGCGCGTGGTGCTTGAGGTAGCGCGGCGAGGCGCAGAGCAGGCGCCGGTTGGAGGCGAGCTTGCGCGCGGTCAGCCGGGCGTCGGGCAGGTCGCCGATGCGGATGCAGACGTCGAAGGATTCGTCCAGCAGGCTGGCGGGGCGGTCGGTCAGGTGCAGTTGCGCCTGGACGGCGGGGAAGCGTTTGATGAAGTCGGAGACGGCGGGGGCAATATGGTGGCGGCCGAAGCCCAGGGTGGCGTTGATGCGCAGCAGGCCGCGGGGTTCGTCGCGGCTGCGGCCCACGGTGTGCTCGAGTTCCTCGACATCGGCCAGGATGCGGCTGCCTTCGCGCAGGTAGATGTCGCCCTCGTGGGTCAGCGCGATGCGGCGGGTGGTGCGGTTGAGCAGGCGTACGCCCAGGCGCCGTTCCAGCCGCTGCAGGCGCTTGCTGACGGCGGGGGTGGACAGGCCCAGTTCGCGGGCGGCGGCCGACAGGCTGCCGTGGCGGAGCAGGAGCGAGAAAAAGGCGAGGTCGGAGATGGTGTCCATTGTTAATTTGAGTTCAACAATGGTTTTTATCTCGTTCAATTATGAAGGGCAAGCGCGAGATACACTTGATCCATTCCATCCCGCACCGGTTTCGCGACAGGCTTGCGCGCCGGCGCCACCACGACGAGGACGTTTCATCCATGGCCCACCGCATTGCAGTGATACCCGGCGACGGCATCGGCACCGAGGTCGTTCCAGAAGGTTTGCGTGTCCTGGAGGCGGCGGCGTCGCGCTTCGGCATCGGGCTGTCGTTCGACCGCTTCGACTTCGCCTCGTGCGCGTACTACGCCCGGCATGGCTCGATGCTGCCGGACGACTGGAAAGAGCAGATCGGCGGCCATGACGCGATCTTCTTCGGCGCGGTGGGCTGGCCGGCCACGGTGCCGGACCACGTCTCGCTGTGGGGTTCGCTGCTGAAGTTCCGCCGCGAGTTCGATCAATATGTGAACCTGCGACCGGTGCGGCTGATGCCCGGCGTGCCCTCGCCGCTGGCCAACCGCAAGCCGGGCGACATCGATTTCTACGTGGTGCGCGAGAACACCGAAGGCGAGTATTCCAGCGTGGGCGGCCGCATGTTCGAAGGCACCGATCGCGAGGTCGTGCTGCAGGAAACGGTCATGACGCGCACCGGGGTCGACCGGGTGCTGAAGTTCGCCTTCGACCTGGCGGCGTCGCGGCCCCGCAAGCACCTGACCTCGGCCACCAAGTCCAACGGCATCGCCATCAGCATGCCCTACTGGGACGAGCGGGTGGAGGCGATGGCGGGCAAGTATGGCGATGTGCGCGTGGACAAGTTCCACATCGACATCCTGACCGCCAATTTCGTGCTGCATCCCGACTGGTTCGACGTGGTGGTGGCGTCCAACCTGTTCGGCGACATCCTGTCCGACCTGGGGCCCGCCTGCACCGGCACCATCGGCATCGCGCCCTCGGCCAACCTGAATCCCGACCGCCGCTTCCCATCGCTGTTCGAGCCGGTGCACGGCTCGGCGCCCGACATTGCCGGCAAGGGCGTGGCCAATCCCATCGCGCAGATCTGGTCGGGCGCGCTGATGCTGGAGTTCCTGGGCCACAAGGCGGCGCACGACGCCATCCTGTCGGCCATCGAGACCGTGCTGTCCGACGGGCCGCGCACGCCCGACATGGGGGGCAAGGCGGTCACGTCGGATGTCGGCAAGGCGGTGGCGGAAATCGTCGCCAGAGGCTAGGGCCGCCATGTCCGAGATATCCCTCTTCAACGACCGGCTGCAGCACTTCCACGTGAATGGCGTGGACATCGCCGCGCGCGTGGGCGGCACCGGGCCGGCGCTGCTGCTGATGCATGGCCATCCCCAGTCCCACGCCATGTGGCACAAGCTCTGGGCCCGGCTCACCAACCGCTATACCTGTGTCGCCATCGACCTGCGCGGCTACGGCGACAGCGGCGTGCCGGCGGACGAACCGGCCGGCCACGAGGCCTTCTCCAAGCGGACGATGGCGGTGGACGCGGTGGAGGTGATGCGCTGCATCGGCTACGAGACCTTCGGCGTGCTGGCCCACGACCGCGGGGCGCGTGTCGCGCACCGGCTGGCGCTGGACCATGCCGAGCGGGTCGAGCGGATGATGCTGCTGGACATCGCGCCGACGCTGGACATGTACGAGGGCACCACGCGCGGCTTCGCGCAGGCCTATTACCACTGGTTCTGGCTGATCCAGCCGGCACCTTTTCCCGAGCAACTGATCGGGGCCGATCCGGTCTTTTACCTGCGTTCCATCATGGGCGGCCGCCATGCGGGCCTGGCCCCCTTCACCGACCGGGCGATGGCCGAGTACGAGCGCTGCGCGCGCCATCCGCACTGGGCGCATGCGATCTGCGAGGACTATCGCGCGGCCGCCACCGTGGACCTGGAGCACGACCGGGCCGACCGCGGCCAGGGCAGCCGCGTGGATTGCCCGCTGCGGGTCCTGTGGGGCGGGCGCGGGGTGGTGGGGCGCTATTTCGATGTGCTGGACCTGTGGCGCAGGCAGGCCTCGCAGGTCGAGGGCCGGGCGCTGGACTGCGGCCACTACATCGCCGAGGAAGCGCCCGACGCCCTGTGGGCCGAGATCGAGTCGTTCTGGCCGTCGGGCGCCTGAGGCTCAGGGTTCGCCGCCGGCGCCCACGAATTTGGCGCGGGGCCGCAGCAGCATGCCGCTCAGGCGCTGCTCCTGCACGTGCGCGACCCAGCCCGCCATGCGCGCGAGCGTGAACAGCGTGCCCACCGATTGGCGCGGTACGCCCATGGCCATGGCCAGGACGATGCCCCCGAGTTCATGCCGGGGATGCAGGCCGAACTCGCCGCGCACGTCGTCGATGAAGCGATGGATCTGTTCGAGGGCCGCCTTCTGGCGCGGCCGCCCGCGCGCCAGTTCGATCAGCAGCTCGGCGCGTTCGTCGCCCTTGGGGTAGAGCGGGTGGCCGAAACCGGGCACGCTGGCGCCGCGCCCGTGCTGCGCGCGAGCCTGCTGCATCAGGCCCGCGGCGTTGCCGGCGCCGCGCAGGAAGTCCTCGATCCGGTCGTACATCCGGCCCAGGTGGACGCCGGCCGAGCTGCAGATGGCCGAGGCGATGCAACTGTGCAGGGTCGAGCCCCCCGAGGCCGCGACGCGCGCGGCAAAGGTGCTGGGAGAAAGCTCGTGGTCGGCGAACAGCACCAGGAAGGCTTCCATCGCCTGCAGGTTGGCGGCGCTGGCCGGCAGGTCCAGGGCCGCCAGCAGGCCTTCGGCCATGGATGCCTCGTCGGGGATGGCATGGAAGCGCCGCCGGCGGGACACCAGGCCCATGCAGCCGGCCAGGGTCTTGATCAATTGCCGCGCCGCTTCGTGCATGTGGCCGCCGCGCATGCGATCCTCCACCGATCCGCGCGACATGCCCAGGCGCAGGGTGACGATGGCCATGATTTCCAGCAACCCGCTGTTGGACTTGGGCGGCGCGAGCGATTCCAGCAGGGTTTCCTGGAGCCTGGGCGTGATGCCCGTGTCCCAGCGGCGCGGCGCATCGTGCCAGACGCCGGTCCACAACAGTTCACACACCGCTTCGTAGCTGGCATGCCCGCGAGCCAGCCGCACGGCGGAGTGGCCGCGGTAGTGCGGGCCGTCGGACCGGATCTCGGTGATCGAGGTGGGGATGATGGGCTCGCCCCAGTTCATGGCGGAGGCGGCCACCGCCCCGTGTCCCGAGCGGGCGCTGGAGCGCGCCTTGACCCGCAGCACGTCCTCGTGAAGGTACAGGCGCTGTCGCGTGTCCGGCTGCTTGACGCTGCGTATCCAGCCCTTGCTGACGTAGGCGTAGAGCGTCTGCATGCGTATGCCCAGCAACTCCACGGCTTCCTTGGCGCTGAGATAGTCCTTGTGCGGCATGGTCTTCAAGGTTGATCGATCTTCATCAATATTCTACGGCCCGGCCCTTGGTATCGCCGCCGTTCGCGGCTGGTATAGTCCGGCGGATCGACCCATTCATCGAGCAAGGATTCCCCATGACGGATCTGTCCGCTTTCCCGATCACCCGCAAGTGGCCCGCGCAACATCCGGACCGCATCCAGCTCTACTCGCTGCCCACCCCCAACGGCGTGAAGGCCTCGATCATGCTGGAAGAAACCGGCCTGCCGTACGAGCCGCACCGGGTGGCGTTCGATACCCAGGACCAGATGTCGCCGGAGTTCCTGTCGCTCAACCCGAACAACAAGATCCCCGCCATCCTCGATCCCGACGGCCCGGGCGGCAAGCCGTTGCCGTTGTTCGAATCGGGCGCCATCCTGATCTACCTGGCCGAGAAATCGGGCCAGTTCATTCCGCAGGATCCCGCCGGCCGCTACCAGGCCATGCAGTGGGTGATGTTCCAGATGGGGGGCATCGGCCCCATGTTCGGCCAGGTGGGGTTTTTCCACAAATTCGCCGGCAAGGACTACGAGGACAAGCGTCCCCGCGACCGCTACGTGGCTGAATCGCGCCGGCTGCTGGGCGTGCTGGAGCGGCAGTTGGACGGCAAGGCCTGGATCCTGGGCGACGGCTACGGTATTGCCGATATCGCGACCTTCCCGTGGGTGCGCAACCTGGTCGGTTTCTACGGCGCGGGCGACCTGGTGGGATTCGGCGATTTTCCCAATGTGAAGCGGGTGCTGGACGCTTTCGTGGCGCGTCCCGCCGTGCAGCGGGGCTTGCAGATTCCGGCCGCGCCGTCCGCCTGACGGCGATTGCAACAAGGTGCTACGCGGGACGGTGGTGCATGCCGGCGCGGCGGGTGGAATAGGGATTTCATCCAGCTAGCCAAGCCGCGGCGGGTCGCCATAATGGCTACCACCACGAAAAGAGACATCAGCCGTTCCCCGCGTATGCATCAGCTCCTCCTGGAATCGTTTCAAGCCGCCGTCGCCGCGGCCGACCCCCTGCACATCACCGCCCGCCACCTTCCGGCCCCACCCAGGGGCCGCACGGTCGTCGTCGGCGCGGGCAAGGCCGCCGCCAGCATGGCCCGCGCCGTCGAGGCCGCCTGGCCCGCCGACGCCCAGCTGGAAGGACTGGTCGTGACCCGCTACGGGCACGGCATGCCGCTGGAGCGCATCGCCTGCGTCGAGGCCGGCCATCCGGTGCCCGACGCGGCCGGTGAACGGGCCGCCGGCGACATCCTGCGGCTGGCCTCGGAACTGGGCGACGATGACCTGTTGATCGTGCTCGTGTCCGGCGGAGGTTCCAGCCTGTTGTCGCTGCCGGTGCCGGCGGTGCCCATGGCCGCGCTGCGGGAGGTCACCCAGTCGCTGCTGCGCAGCGGCGCACCCATCGAGTCGATGAACGTGGTGCGCAAGCACCTGTCGCAATTGCAGGGCGGACGCCTGGCCGCATGCACGCGGGCCCGGGTCCTGGGCCTGATCGTGTCCGACGTCGCGGGCGACGATCCGTCCGCCATCGCCTCCGGCCCCACCGTGGCCGATCCCAGCACCTATGCCGACGCGCTCGACATCCTGCGCCGCCACGGCGTGCAGGCGCCGCAACCGGTGCTCGACTGGCTGGAGGGCGGGGCCGCGGGGCATCATCCCGAGACACCCAAGGCCGGCGATCCCGTGTTCGAGCGGGTGGAGAACCGCGTCATCGCGACCGCCCAGCAAAGCCTGCAGGCCGGCGCGCGCGTCCTTCGGCGCGCGGGCATCCAGGCGGTGGTGCTGGGAGATACCGTCACCGGCGAGGCCCGCGAGGTGGCAAAGGTCTATGCCGCGCTGGCACGCCAGGTATTGCGGCACGGCGAACCTTTCGATGCGCCGGTGGCGCTGGTGTCGGGGGGCGAATGCACGGTCACGGTGCGTGGGGGCGGCCGCGGCGGCCGCTGCACCGAGTTCCTGCTGTCGCTGGCCGCCGAGCTGTGCGGCGAAGCCAGGGTCTCGGCCCTGGCCTGCGATACCGACGGCATAGACGGCAGCGAGGACAATGCCGGCGCATGGTGGGACAGCGAGCGCCTGCGCCGGGCGGCGGCCCGGGGCGTCACGCCGGGCCCGTGGCTGGACGCCAACGACGCCTGGGGTTATTTCAGGGAGCTCGACACCCTGGTCATGACCGGTCCCACGCTGACCAATGTCAACGACTACCGCGTCATACTGATCGAGGCCGAGCGAACCAGTCGCTGACCAGCTTCACCCAGAAGCTGGCCCCCAGCGGCAGCAGGTCGTCGTTGAAATCGTAGCTGCCGTTGTGCAGGGTGCACGGCCCCAGCCCGTGGCCGGACTCGCGGTGCGCGCCGTCGCCATTGCCGATGAAGACGTAGCAGCCGGGCTTTTCCTGCAACATGAAGGCAAAGTCTTCGGCGCCCATCGTGGGTTCGGTGGCGGCGTCGACCTGGTCCGGCCCGACCAGCGATCGCAGCACGTCCGCCACGAATCGGGTCTCGTCGGGGTGGTTGATCAGCGGCGGGTACTTGCGCTGGAAGTCGACCTCGATCCGGGCGCCGTGGGCCAGTTCCATGCCCTGCGCGATTTCCCGCATGCGCTGCTCGATCAGATCCAGCACGTCGATGGTGAAAGTGCGCACCGTGCCCACCATTTCGGCTTCATCCGGGACGATGTTGGTGGTCGTGCCCGCGTGGATCTGGGTGATGCTGAGCACCGCGGTGTCGATGGGTTTCTTGTTGCGGGTCAGGATGGTCTGCAGCGATTGCGCCAGCTGCACCGCGATCATGACCGGGTCGATGCCCAGGTGAGGCAAGGCGGCGTGGGTGCCCTTGCCCTTGACCACGATGCGAAAGTCGTTGCTGGAGGCCATCATCGGGCCGGGGGTGACGGCGAAGCTGCCGACGGGGATGCCGGGCCAGTTGTGCATGCCGAACACGGCTTCCATGGGAAAGCGCGTGAACAGCCCGTCGTCGACCATGGCCTTGCCGCCGCCGCCGCCTTCCTCGGCCGGCTGGAAGATCAGGTAGACGGTGCCGGGGAAGTCGCGGTGCGCCGCCAGGTGGCGGGCGGCGCCCAGCAGCATGGCGCAGTGGCCGTCGTGCCCGCAGGCGTGCATCTTCCCGGGATGCACGCTGGCATGTTCGAAGGTGTTGAGTTCCTGCAGGGGCAGGGCGTCCATGTCGGCCCGCAGGCCGATGGCCGGGCCGTTCCTGTCCGCGCCTTCCAGGACGCCGACCAGGCCGGTGCCGCCCAGCCCGCGCACGACGGGGATGCCCCAGTCTTCCAGCAGGCGGGCGATGGTGTCCGACGTGCGGTGTTCCTCGTAGCACAACTCGGGGTGGGCGTGGAGATCGCGCCGTATCGTCTTCAGGTCGCTCTGGAAGGCGACGATGGGTTCGAGCAGATTCATGTGGAAGCTCCGTAGCGTTGCCCCCCCGCGGGCGGGAGCGCGCCGCGCCTTGTCCAGGCGGTCGCGAAGGCGGGAAGGGCCGATGTGCCGCGCCGTGTCCGGCGTCGCCGGCCGGGTGTCGGTTGCCCGAGGGCCGGCGGTTACCATAGCCATTATCTCCAATGAGCTTGTCTATGGCGAGTGTAATGACAAGGGGCCGGACGGCCTGGGGCGTCCTGGTCCTGGCCGGGGCGCTGGCCGGATGCGCCGACCTGCGCTATTACGCGCAATCCGTCGCCGGACATTCGTCGCTGCTGCAGGCCGCGCGGCCGGTGGACCAGGTCCTGGCCGATCCTTCCACGCCGGTGGATTTGCGCGAGCGTTTGCGCTACGCGCAGGACGCGCGCCGTTACGCCAGCCAGGTGCTGGGCCTGCCCGACAACCGCAGCTACACCGAATACGCCGACCTCAAGCGGCCCTACGTCGTCTGGAATGTATTCGCCACGCCGGCGTTGTCCTTGCGGCTCAAGCAGTCCTGCTTCCCGGTGGTGGGTTGCATAGACTACCGCGGCTACTACAGCGAGGCCGACGCGAGGCGGATGGCCGGCGAGCTGCGGGACCAGGGCTGGGACGTGCACGTGGGGGGCGTGCCCGCCTATTCCACCCTGGGCTGGTATCCCGATCCTTTCGTCAACACCTTCATCCGCCTGCCGCCGGCCGAGGTCGCGCGCCTGGTTTTCCACGAACTGACCCATCAGGCGGTCTACGCGAAGAACGACACGACATTCAACGAGTCGCTGGCCACGGCGGTGGAGCAGATCGGCGTCGAGCGCTGGCTGCGGGAACCGCAGAACCAATCGCTGCGGCCCGCCTATGAGGCCTTCGACGCGCGCCGGCGCGACTTCGTCGCGCTGCTGCTGGAGACACGGCGGCAACTGGCGCAGGCCTACGGCGAGACCGGCACCCGCCAGGGGCCGGCGCCCACCACGCCCGATCCGGTGGGCCTGGGGCCGGACGAGATCGAGCGGCGGCGCGCGCGCAAGACCGAAATCATCGCCGGCCTGAGGTCCCGCTACGAGCAGATGAAGCGCGAGCGGTGGAATGGCTACGCCGGCTATGATGCCTGGTTCGCGCAGACGTTGAACAACGCGCAATTCGCGGCCATGGGGGCCTACCACCAGTGGGTGCCGGCGCTGCTGGCCATGGCGCGCCGCTGCGAGAGTTGCCGCGACGGCAGCCTCGCGCCGTTCCTGGACGAAGCGCGCGAGTTGGCGCGGCTGCCGTATGCCGAGCGCCGGCGGCGCTTGCTCGCGGAAACCGAACACGCGCAGGCCGCTGGGCTATCATCGGCGCAATAAGCCGACACCGCGCGGCGCAGACTAGACCAGGAGACGTGCATGCAAAGACCGTGGCTGGCGCACTACCCGCCGGGCATTCCCGCCGACATCGACCCCGGACGCTATCGGTCCCTGGTCCAGTTGCTGGAGGAGTCGTTCGAGCAGTTCGCCGAGCGCCCGGCCTTCGTCTGCATGGGCAAGACGCTTGCCTACGCCGACATCGACGCCATGTCGCGCAAGCTGGGGGCCTGGCTGCAATCCCGCGGACTGCCGCGCGGCGCGCGCGTGGCGCTGATGATGCCCAACGTCCTGCAATATCCCGTCGCCATCGCGGCGGTGCTGCGGGCCGGCTACACGGTGGTCAACGTCAATCCCCTCTATACCGCCCCGGAGCTCCAGCACCAGCTCAAGGACAGCGGCGCCGAGGCCATCGTCATCCTCGAGAACTTCGCCTCCACCCTGCAGAAGGTGTTGCCCGAGACGGCCATCCGCCACATCGTGGTGGCGTCCATGGGCGACCTGATGGGCGGCGTGAAGGGCGCCATCGTCAATGCGGTGGTGCGCCATGTCAAGAAACTGGTCCCGCCGTTCAGCCTGCCGGGCGCCGTGGGTTTCCGGCGCGCGCTGGCGCAAGGGGCGGCGCGGGAACTGGCGCGCCCCGAGGTCGGCCCCGAGGACGTCGCCTTCCTGCAGTACACCGGCGGCACGACGGGCGTGGCCAAGGGGGCCGTCCTGCTGCACCGGAATCTCGTCGCCAACGTCCTGCAATGCGATGCCTGGCTGCTGACGGACGAACGGCCCGCGGGAAAGGAGGCGCGACACAGTCCGCACATCTTTGTCTGCGCGCTGCCGCTCTATCACATCTTCGGCCTGACGGTGTGCGGGCTGCTGGGCATGCGGGCGGGCGGGCTCAACGTGATGGTGCCCAACCCGCGCGACATTCCCGACCTGGTCCGGACGTTGTCGGGCTACCGCTTCACGCTGTTTCCCGGGGTCAACACGCTGTTCAACGCCCTGCTGCACAACGAGAAATTCCGAGCGCTCGATTTCTCGTGCCTGCGCGTGAGCGTGGGCGGCGGCATGGCGGTGCAGAAGGCGGTGGCCGACCGCTGGGTCGAGGTGACCAAGTCGCCCCTGTGCGAGGGCTATGGCCTGTCCGAGACTTCGCCGGTGGCCTGCTGCACGCCCATCGACATCAAGGAATATTCCGGCACCATCGGCATTCCGCTGCCGTCGACCGAGGCGGCGATACTGGACGATGACGGCGCGCCGCTGCCCATCGGCGAGCGCGGCGAGATCGCGCTGCGGGGGCCGCAGGTCATGCCGGGCTACTGGAACATGCCCGAGGAGACCGCCCGCGTCATGACGGCGGACGGATTCTTCAAGACCGGCGACATCGGCATCATGGACGAGCGTGGCTACATCCGTATCGTTGATCGCAAGAAGGACATGATCCTGGTGTCGGGCTTCAACGTGTACCCCAACGAGGTCGAGGCCGTGGTGTCGCAGCATCCGGGGGTGCTGGAGTGCGCCGCCATCGGCGTGCCCGACGAGCATTCCGGCGAAGCGGTGAAGGTGGTCGTGGTCAAGCGCGATCCGGCACTGACCGAGCAGGACCTGAAGGCCTTCTGCCGTGATCGCCTGACCGGCTACAAGCGGCCGCGCTACGTGGAGTTCCGGTCGGAGCTGCCCAAGACCAACGTGGGCAAGATCCTGCGGCGGGAGTTGAGGGCGCCTGCCGAGCCATCGCACTAGGCTGAATCGACCTTCATGTTCTTGACCCGGTCTTGTCCGGGGCACCGGGGCCGGGGGGCGGGCGTGTCGCAAGCGAAGCCGGTCCCGCTGCGCGGGACTACCCGGTGGGGACAGGGTGGACGGGGCGGGCGCAGAACTCGGGCGGGAACAGTCCCCCGGACTGTTCCCAAGGCCGCCCTCAAACAGCTGCGCCCTTGCTTCCCCGTCCACCCTGTCCCCACCG